>Ga0209639_1002010_pt1 | contig 17437 bp, 15 predicted proteins | sample EPASupsiteHSE605_FD_187268 | JGI IMG/M metagenome (GOLD analysis project Ga0209639, IMG submission 187268) | Bioremediated contaminated groundwater from EPA Superfund site, New Mexico - Sample HSE6-05 (SPAdes) (version 2) | ecosystem: Environmental > Aquatic > Deep subsurface > Groundwater >...
TGAGGCCGAATCTTTGGAAAAATAACAATTCGATTAACGCAAAACTCAATATCATCAATAAAAACTTCATTTCCTTCTCCAAAAAGAGAACTCTCAAATGAAATCTTCTCCTCCATCTGAAAAAAATTTGGCGAATTTTGTATGTAAACAATCTGTCCCAGAATATGACTTAAGTATAGTCTCAAATAGAAAAAGCCGTAGTGGGGTCAAGATTGACAAATCCCCATTACTAAAAGAAAAAAGCTTTTATCGTCATTATCTCTTTGCCTGATAAACGTATTGATTCATTGTTATAATTTAAATATTCACACTAATTAGATCTATGCTTTGTTAATCAAAGATTCGCTAGTAACTTTCCAAATTGAGTAGAAATTTTCGTTTTATTATTTAACATGATACATTGATTTCTCCATCAATATTGATCAAAAACATCATATTTGATTAATATTATGCGTATTTTGGCACAATACATAAGAAACTTTATACTGCAATTTAATCGAGAAATGGTAATATTTTGGTTTTTAAAAGGGTAGATTCCAATATTCATCTATTATATTAGGCTTTTTAATTCAAAAAAAATCTCTCAAAAGGATAAAACAAATCAAAATAATGAAATTTGCTTTTTTATGTCTTTCTCACTATATTAGTGATGAAATCGAGTAAAAAATTACATGGTTTGCTACACTATGGAAAAGTAGCTGCTGGTGGACATATTATTTATAGTCTGATTGACAAAACAAGTCATTGAAGTCTCAGCTTGAAGGCTAAGAAAACCGAAGATAGTGACTTTATTGTCTAAAGAAAAGTAACAGAATTCTGTGTGAATATGAATAATGTTCATGTTTGAAATCAGACTAAAATGGCTATCCTTGTTCACATATTATTGCTCTGTATAGCAGTATTTGTGATGATTACCCTGTTTCCTTGATGGAAGTCATATATCATTCCTAAATCGTCAGAATGAATGAGATTCTATATTGAGATGCGCTAAAACCATTTAAGGCAATTTTTAAAACAAATATTTTAAAATATAACATATTGCTCAATATATAGCAATGAAATTTCAAGAAGGGCTGCAAATTGACCCATCATGAGAGTTTAAACCCAAAAAACATCCCAATGTAAAATGAGCAAAAAAAATCCTATTTTGTTTAATGTTTATAAAAGAAATGCAATTTATAAGAGCATGTCCCTGAAAAATGGACATATGTCACATTATATAGTCTTTAGGTCGGAGCATCTTTCATTAATTATTCGATTTCTTGCATAATTCTTTCAAAGAGAACCTTCAGAGTCCAATGAGAAACCAGTTAATAGTTTGCAAACTTGGTGGTTGTGCTGCTCTCACATTAATTAGCCTCCAAATCCCAAAGATGACTGCCTCCCTTAAAACAAAGGCATCTGTTTTGTTAGTTGATCTTTTAACAGAGTTAGGCCATCTATTGGTTTTGCTGCCACAATAGCACAATTGCTTCTCTTGTTCCAATTCAAATAGATTAATTTGGTGGTAAGATTTTCCCATCTCCATTCCATTCTCTTCGTTATGGTTCAATATTATGAGGAATAATTGGTGGCTTCGCCCAAATCATGTGTGATGTAATTATCACAGTATATTATGGAAACAATTCTTTATTCAATGAAATGATGAAAATTGAATATTTCAAAGTTGATTTTCATGCATGCATAAGATATTGAAGATTTTTTTATTTGAGGTTCTTTGGGTAAAACACTTGAAATATATCATTTAGAATCATTTTTCAATGAGCATACAGAGGCAAAACTGCTGAAAATAATCAAACGAAATCAAAAACTAAAAGTTTATTTCAATCTTTGTTCTTATTTCCGTATATGTGCTAGATTAACCACAATTACTATCAGAATTGCTCATGAAATGGCACATATTCACCCAAATCAATTAATGAAACGAGATTATCAGCCTAATCACGTACATAAAGATAATATATACTTAATGGTTTCATTAATCAAGTGATGTGATGAGATTCATTTTTTGAATTTGTTTCTGGACACATTTGGTAAGTTTTTTTCTACCCATCCGATATCCCTAACAAGACATGTAATTTGCCAGTTCGGCTCGTATTGAGTACTTTATTTAGAATTTATGTTTGAAGATATTGTACGTGGCTTCAAACCTCAAATCGAGCTTGTAAAGTATTCTTTTGATTCTCAGGAGGAAGATCAGGAATTTGATGTTGTTGTTGAAGCTTATATTAATGTTTTCGGTAATATATTTAATTATATTTTCGATGATCTTTTTTTCTCGCCTGGAATTGAAGAAGAACACTACAATTATATCAAAAGCCTGGGAATCAAAATAAAGAATGAAAAAATTCCTTATATGTTCACTATCAGGGGAATAAGAAACACTTTCAACACAGATCGTCTAAAAAGAATTGAAAATGATCTGAAAGAATTCATGTTCGTGAATCCTTTGAAAAAATCGTTGCAATTATTGAACCATGATTTTAAATTCATTTTTTCAAGCGCATATGGTTATAATTCATTTGTTTATTATTTGTTAAGGACCACGTCGGCAAAGCCAGAAATCAGGGACAAGATAAAGAAAGTCCAACGATTCATTTGTGATTTGTATTTGAATAGTGAATTGTATTGTTTTCCTTTCATGTCTTTTGCAGAGCAATTTTTTTTTGCATTTCGAAAATCAACAAAAATATGTGTGAATAACTTTTTAAGCCTCATATTAGCATACATTCCCAAATACCAGCTCCATGATGGAAATAAAGAAGAAAAAATTATTCGTCTAATCGATTTAGAAAACGGGATTCAAATCCGATTTTTGAACAAGAAAGAAGGTATTAACAATGGAATGAAGATTGTTGCCGTGTTTAACAACTCTAGTTTTGAATGGTATTATAAATCATTTCATTTGTCAGCAATTGCCAAGAAGAAAGATCATCAAGTTAGAAAAGATTCATCAGATTTTTTGAGTATGATATCATTTTCTTCGACTCCATTCAAAAATAGTCATACAACAATGCCCATTTTTGGTCTTAATCAAGCATTCATTAATTTCCGAGAGCCTCTATTATATGTCATTCTTTATGGATTGGGTTTTGGTCCATTTACATTTTTCCACATAAATCTATTTGCTATTGGGGGCTTTTTTATTATTTCTAAAGGCTTATCTGATCATGATTTATGGAGCGTTTTTATTAAAAAAAATGGAATTCAAAAACTGAATGAGAAACAACGATCGTGCCTGGCAGAGAGAATTCTTGAAATATCCATTCTTTCATCTTCATTTGGTTTACATGACTTACACACCAACAATGTTATGATTAAAATAGATGGTGATGATGTAAGTCTTAAAATTATTGATTTTGCATATTGTGATGATAATCTAACTGTTCCTTCAATACTAACATTAAAGGCATCTTTTTACCCATTGATCAAAATTCTCAGAGATGGTAGTTTAAAAGATATGATCAATTTCAATCATGACCATTCATATCTTCGTTTTCTTTCTCCTCGAGATTATGAAAGCATTTTCATAGACTGGAAGTTACATTGTTGCAAAGCATTAGAATCATTGAAAAACAGGATCAATGGAATTATTAACAAACAATCAATCATGCTTTATTATGACGAAAGTGTTGGAAATTGTCCATTGCATGAATTACTTACAGGAAGCAGCAAATTTTCTATGAATTCATTTTCAAATTTTGCTGATTTTGTTTTATATCAAGCAAATTTCATTAGAACAACAATGGAAACCACTATCATTCATAAAGACTTTTTCAATGAGTCATCATCGAAACCGGGGATGATTTATGAGAGCATTGGATTCACCGATTTGGAATCAATCCAAAGAATTGTTCCATATTTCTTTTGTAAAGAAGATACTGAACAAATCAAAGAATGCAATACTGTTGATGAATTACTTGAAGTATTAGGCACCACAGTATCTCCTGATTGTGGATTTAAGAGAAGACACATTGATCGAATATTTAGCTATTCGATGAATGAACTCCAAAAACTTTCTCATCATATTGTTGATTGCTTTCATGAGATTATCTCCATATTTTAATTGCAAAGGGAACAAGAATCATGATGTGAAACCACACGAAATATTGATATAAAAATTAAAACACCAAAAAAAGATACTCTTTGTTTTTAAAGAAATTGTGGAAATCAATGAATCATTTGTTTAATTATATATCAATCTAATAAGTCTAATTCAATTTTTCCCAACTCAAGTTATTGTGTTTTCTTTGTGATGTAAAATTGAATTTTTTTTTGTTTTTATTATTTGATTTATCATATTATGTAGGGATGATATACACAAATAGGGCCTTTTTTGGGTGAATTTTGCAGGGGTGATGGGGTTAATAATTTATTCACAAAAATTTGCTATTTCATTTTTTTGTGGATATCTAGTTTAATGGGGATTTGAATCAATTCAAATAATTTTCTTTATTATCAGGATTAAAAGTGCTAATTTTGGGGATTTTGTACAGATTATGAAATGACACAAACAAGTTTGCTATCCTCAATAATAATTATTCCAGTCAATTCTATTATGATTTTAAAAGCTTGAAGAAGCCAGGATGGTTATGATGATTAAAAAAAACTACTCACAAGTCACATTTTTGCCCCCAACTCAAGATAAATTTGACCCCATCATGAGGTTATTATCCCCAAAAAATCCCAATCTTTATTTATGGAAATTCTAATTTTTCTATTATTTATTTCAATGTCTTTAATATGCAGAATTAATATGGTTTTTTAATGATCAATTTGATCATCAAATTGTTTCTGAAGAAAAAATCAACGAATTTAGTTGATGGAGGTATCAATGTCAATGAAATTCGGTGTCAAGTTATCTGATTAATTCACAATATGATTAATCTATATATGCTTCAAAAAATTGAAAATACTTCAAATAAATGTTATGGTTGTAATCACCAATGCAATTCAAGTTGATAATATCAATTTTGAGGTCAATCAACGTCATTGTTTCTTTAATGAACCATTTATCCATTAGCTCTATAATCAATAGATTTAACCAGATCCATTTTTTTGGGACGAGTTTTTGGACACATTTGATTAGTCATTTTTCTTTCAAAAAAATTCAATTTATATTCAGATGGATGAGAAGATTACCTTTGAGAAATTTCTTTTTGGAGACGGAAATGAAATTGTGATTGATGATATGGGTTTTTGTGTAGATCGAATTGTTATGTTACCAAGGATTCGGCCTCATCAACTTGAAAAAGCAGTGAAGTTATCTGTTGAGTATTGCAAATTAGCTGATTTCAGGCGAAAACTATTGGAAAAATCTAACAAATGCCCAATTTTGATATATCAATTGTACAAGAGAAGCGTTTTGGCATTTGAAGAAATCAATCCATTTCTGAATGACATGGATACTTTCATATTAAGCTATTATTTTTGGAAAGAAATCGAAGATTTTGAGAGTTTTATTAAAAGTAAACTCAAACCTGGTGGTTTAGCAGAAGCATTCTTCGAAAATTCGAATGATATTGATCAGTTGATTGAATATGGTTTTCTGCAATCAAGTATTGAGTATTGTCTAAAGTATGATGTGATTGATGATTTATTAAATATTGAGAATTTAACTCAAGAAGCTAGCTGGAGTCCTTTTGAGTGGAGTGATAAGCCAGATTATCTTGATTTGCTTTCTTTTTCTGGATTTTTTGGCTCAATCAGGTGTTTTAAGCATTTGTTAATGAAAGGATTGGAGATCAAAGAGAATGTTTTTTCAATGGTTGTATGTGGTGGTTGTTTTGATCTCTTTCATTTATGTCAAGGCCAGCAGTTATTGACTCCAAATCTTGTTTGTAAAGCATCTGAGTTTTTCTACCTATCATTGTTAATTTTCTTGATTGAAAATGGAGCTGTGATAAATGTAAAAGCTAAAAGTATTGAGTTTTTATATTTAATTGGACTCCTCTTCATTATGCTGCTCAAAGAGGTCATCTTAGTGTTGTCGAATATCTAGTTAATCAAAAAGCTGATATAAATGCAAAATCTACACGTGTTGATTTTTTATATTTAATGAAACTCCTCTTCATTTCGCTTCTGAAAAAGGTAATCTTAGTGTTGTTGAATATCTAGTTAATCAAAAAGCTGATATAAATGCAAAATCTACACGTGTTGAGTTTTTGTATACAATAATACTCCTCTTCATTACGCTGCTCAAAATGGTCATCTTAGTGTTGTTGAATATCTAGTAAATCAAAAAGCTGACATAAATGCAAAATCTACACGTGTTGGTTTTTTAAATTTAATGAGACTCCTTTTCATTTTGCTGCTCATTATGGTCATCTTAGTGTTGTTGAATATCTAGTTAATCAAAAAGCTGATATAAATGCTATAACTTATTATGATGAGTTTATATATTTAATAGGACTCCTCTTCATTTAGCTGCTGCTTATGGTCATCATAGTGTGGTTGAATATCTAGTTAATCAAAAAGCTGATATAAATGCAAAAAGTGATTTTGTTGTGTTTTTATATTTGATCGGACTCCTCTTCATTTTGCTTCTGCTAATGGTCATCTTAATGTTGTTGAATATCTAGTTAATCAAAAAGCTGATATAAATGCAAAAAGTGATTTTGTAGTGTTTTAATATTTAATAATACTCCTCTTCATTATGCTGCTAGAGATAATCGCCTTAGCGTTGTTGAATATCTAGTTAATCAAAAAGCTGGTATAAATCATAAAGATAAAAATGACTGGACACCTCTTCATTTTGCTGCTCAATATGGTCATCTTAGAGTTGTTGAATATCTAGTTAATCAAAAAGCTGATATATATGCAAAAGATAAAGATGTTGTGTTTTTATATTTAATAATACTCCTCTTCAATTTGCTTCTGCTAATGGTCATCTTAATGTTGTTGAATATCTAGTTAATCAAAAAGCAGATATATATGCAAAAGAATAAACACGGTAAAAACACCATTGGTATTATCTTTGAAATCGAATGTTGTTGAATCCACCCCCTCCAACAACGCCCACCCCCTAACCATTCATGTCAAACTTATTACTAACTGTGAAAAAGAGTTTATTTTTTCCTTACATACATTCATTAACATTATCAATACAATTCCTTTATATAAATAATTCTTTGAAAATTCATAACTTTGGTTCCAATATTATGATATTATGTAATGATTTGTTAGAAAACTCATCTATTTGTTTATATTACAATTTTTCAAATCGGAAATGTGTTCTAGCTTGAGGTCTTTTTTCATTAATGGGAGTTTTAGGAACCAATTCTTAATTGGTAGATTTGATGAGTTCTTTAACCTATTGTTTGGAAAATTTATTTTTATATTATATTCATCTTTTTATAGCAGAATAAGAGGTTTTTTCGTATTATTGCTTTTAAATGTAACAAAATCTCCAAAAGGGGAGCAAAATAAGAACAATAATTATAATATAGCTCCCATATTTTTTGCGTTATTCTTCATTTCATTCAATATAAATTATAATCAACAGCTCATTTCGATAAATTGCTCCTCAAAATATAATTATAACCAACTATCAATCAGCGATAATTGGGCCATCAGGATAAAAGCAAAAGGATGTATTTTAGAAAACATCGAAGAAGGAAGATCATATTCAAATGTTGATATTGATATATCATTTTGTTCTTTCTCAAGATTTTCACCTTTTTCTTTGAATGGAGGTGTGATTTATATTAATGGAGTAACAAAATTTGTGAATATTACTGACACTATGTTCTATAATTGTACTAGCTGGGAAAATGGCGGTGCCATTTATTTGACCGGCTCCCCAATGACATGTATTCAGAAAATATGTTCACATAAATGCTATGCATATGAAAATGGCCATTTTGCATATTTTCAAAATAATGATAATCTAAAATTAGAATTTCTCTCAATGTCAATATGTTCAGATAAAAATGAAGGACAAAAACCAATTCAAATGGGTTATGGTAATCAAATATTGGACAAAGCAAACTGCTCAATGAACAAAGCTTCTCAAGTGTCGATTTTTATGAGTGAAGGACCATCATCTTTTTCCAGCATTTATTGCACTTTTGCAAATAACAGTGCAAAAAACTTCATGGGAATAAGGCTTCATTCGAATATGGGGACAATTACCTTTGCCATTATTATTCATAACAATAGTCCTTCTTTTGGGGTGATTTTCGTAAATGGAGGATCCCCTAAAATGATGTATTGCATATTTGACATGAATTCAAACACTTTGTTTTGTGTTCAATCAGGCTCAATTCAACTTTCTCATTGTTTTATCTCGCATAATGATCAATTATCTTCAGATCTCTCAATTGAAACTCTAACCAATAACTCATTCTCGAAAATTGAAACCTATCAATTGCAATTCTTCAGTTCATATTTATGTAATACTGATTCTGTTCCTGAAAGAACTCCAATTAATACAGAAGAACAGACTCCTCAAGAAAGTCCAATGAGCACTTTGGATCATACTCTTCATAAAACACCACTTGATACATTCGAAAAATCTCCTCAAGAAACAAAAGATGAAGAACCAACTAATAATCAACAAAGCACATTTGCGATCACAATGATCCTCTCTTTCTGTGTTTTTGGATGTTTCCTCTTTGGTGGTTGGTTTTTATATATGAAATCTATCAATCATAGAGAATCAACAAGATCCGATTCCAACAATGAAAAAAACTCGACACAGGTATAAATGAAGATTTAAACCAGATAATCCATTTTATTAGTTTTAACAATATAATTGAATAGGCTACGATTATTATGTGGTGAATTGTGAATATGTTAGATATCCCAGGGAATAACGGGATATTCCCATTATTTGAAAGTTTGTAAAGTATTCAAAACACGTTACTAAATAAATATTTTGGTATGAGTTTAACTGCGTCATCTGATGATGGAGGCAGTATTGATTCATGCCAGTCTGATAATCCTATTCCTCGTGACTTTTTGATTTCGAATCCTTCCACAGTTTTCGTTCCAGAATATCGGTTTGTTCCTACAGAAAGTGATATGGATTCTTTTCGAATATACCAAGATTTTGTTTGCAATGAATTACCAAAATTCGCTGTTGATTTGAACAATTTAATATCTTCAGCTCAGATATATTTGAAAAAAGTATTTGAAGCCTGTGATGGTTTTACTATTTACCATCAATTAATGATGAAACAGTACTTGCTTTCATGCCAATCTTTGGTACATGCGCTTCATATATCTCCTTCCATGTCAAAACTTTCAGTTTTGCATCATGAATTATATAATGCAGCTCAGATTATTCTAAAATATGATATGGACTATCATATTCGGTGCGCATGTGATATGATGCTTGCGGAAACATCAGATTTGTACTTTTCATATTTCTCAGACTTACTAGAAACCAGATTTTGGTCAAAATCAAAATCAACAGAAGACTTAACCAATTCATTTTTAACTCGTGAAGTAGAAAGATTAAGGCTTCTTAACGATTACACTTTCAATACCTTATCATCATCAATTGTCAGGAGAACAGTTGATTCAGCACCATCCTTCGCAATGAATGAAGTCAAGAAGTGGATCGCAAAACACAATTTTGTTATTTAAATATTTACATTATCGTATACGATAGTTTTACCCTTTTTTTTACCAATTTCAATAAACGATAACTATCAATTTTGACTAGAATAATCGAAGAATTTTGATTGTTATAAATAAAATATAAATGATTGATGAATCACTTCAAACCACAGACAGCACTTTGTCAGTTCCAGTTGTTTATTGGAACATGCTTCCAAAGTGCGACCAAGATGAGTATATAATGCTCAAAAACACATTTCAGAGATTTTCTGCTCGAGATCATAAGGGCAGTTCATTTAGAAGTGATCTTCAACAAATATTCCGCTATATTGAGCGCCGATCTGATAGACAAGAGATTAGAAGTATAGTTTGTGGGATATGCAAGTTTGGTAACGTACTGTGTGTCAACACAAATCAATTAAAGAAGCTAATGGGGAGATGCAAGTCTAGTATAAACAATGGATTTCAAATAATAGGATTTTCTACTAGCAAAGAAAAGGTAAAACAATCAATTACTTCCATCCTACCAACATTGAGCAAGGATTCCTCTTTGATTCGTCAGTGGACAATCAGGTGTTCTGAAAATGTACCTGTTACACCACATATTATAAAAAGTGTACAGGTGCAAATAGCGCCACCAATTATACCCAAACCACTTCCTACCCCAATAATTAACATGCAAAGATTTAACAATGAAAGCGAATCCTATATTACCTACTCTCCAATAGCAAGGTCACAGTCATCTCCAAGCGGTCTTTTTATAGAAGAGTTTGAACCACTTTCAATGTTCGATGTTAGTATCAATAATGACAATTATGGGTTTGATGATCCAAAGCTTTTATCAATAGATGATGATAGCTTCCCCCGAATTGGAGTATCCCTTATTCATGATGATAATAAGGAGCTATTCTACAGCGGAGTTGATTCATATCAACAATAAAACTGAGTTTTAAGTACAAATTACATTATTCTTTGAGGGTTCGCTAGAGATTGTGTTTTCCTTGCACTAAAAGACCTGGTATAGACAATTGCATTAATCCGTGCTTTTTGTCTAAACAATCCAGCTATGCTTTTTGAGCTTTCATTGCTATCAATTTGTCGAGATTTCTTCGTTTGAACTATGGTTTTTTGGCACTCTTTATCAAGGGACTCATATAATGTCTTAAGATGGTCTGCTGTTTTTGTCGCGTGATCTAATTCTGACTCATACTGTTGCACCAGTTTGATATAGCCCATTTCAAGGGATTGCACCCTCGCTTCTCTTTTTTCTTTCAGAGTTTTGCTCAAATCTCTCTTTTTGAGCTTTAATTCGGCAATCCATCTGTTTTTTTGTTGTTCTCGTTCAATTTTCTCTAGTTGTTTGATTTCCTCATTGATCTGAGTTGCTTCGGAATACCTTTTTGCAAGAACCATATATTTTTCCCTCCTTTTTAGTTGTAATAACTCAGGAGAAAACTTTTGCATTTCTAAAGGAGGCTCGGTATCAAATTGAGAATCAAAGGATTTGAGCCTGCTTTCATCTGATGATTCAAGCTCTTTCACCTTTTGTTCCATTTCAGAACGCTTCATATTCAGCTCAATTCTTTGTTGTTCCTTAAGGTTTTGAAGTTCCTTGAGCGCTATATGGTACTTATTTTCAATTTGATCCGCTTTGCTCGTAAGAATATCTTCATATTTTGCATCACTTTCGATTGATATGAGCTTTCTTGTTGCATTTTCGCATTTTTCTGCTAAGGCATAATCATTATTTTTCAAAGCTTCAACCCTGATATTTTTAAGCTCTTTTATCACGCTTTTGTGCATGGATGGATCAATACTCCAATAATCTTGTCGGTGAAGTGCCAAGTTAACACTAAAAGCAATATCTTCTTCCGAAAAATCTTTTTTGCTGTCACTTCGAGTTACTATTCCAGTCATTTGATTGGGATCTTCAGAATACCTGTAGTTTTGAATGTATGATAACGCTTGTTCAACAAATTTGGATGCAGGCTGATTTCTCCATTCCCTTAGCTGTTTTTCTTTCTCTTGTAATAGTGGCGTAATTTGACTAAAAAGCTGGGGATCTACGTCATGAATATCATTACCATTGATAATCGAAAAAACAATATCCATAGGATTTGGATTATTGTCTAACGAGTATTTATATACATGAGGCCTATATCTGATCGTCCTGGGATTTCTTCGTCTGGCACTGAGTGCTTCAGTCATAAACGTATAGTTTACATGGTGTAAACAATGATTTACCCTAATGGGTAAATTATTCGTTTAATGTTTTGTTTCTGTTTTATTGTTTCTGCTGTTTCTGTTACGGAAAGCCAGTTTATAAATAGTGATCCTTGTGATTGCGATGTATCTGATAAATGTGATGCGTATTGCTATTGTGATCCTGATTGTAATGACACTCAAAAAACAGCCTTCACTTTTCATCTTCCGCAGAGTGCAATACCCATAAAAAAAATAGCTTGTGACACAAATGAGTATTTGAAGGGCGCACAGTCACAGTATATAGATTCTACAATACAGTCAGTTTACGGTAATAAGTGCTATTCTTCAAATATTGAACTTACAGACGAAGATAAGATTGTTTCCTATACAAATGAACAACTAGGAATAACAAATCTCGCTTCTTATGCAAATACATATTCCATCCCTACAACTCCTTCATCAAGTTCTCAGTATTATTTATTCAATAATTCTGTTTTAATGATTCCCTATGGTGTTAGCTCTTCATTATGTAATTCGTATATCCCTATGTGGAAGTCTTTGCCTTTTAAATCTAAATGTTTTCCAAGACATTCAAAATTAGTGTCAGGTCCTCTTTATGATTTTTCATTCTTATTCCCAAATTTGTGTAATCCTGATGTTAACATAGAAAGTAGGTTTTGTAGTTCATTGTTTGGATTGATAATTAATTATCCTTCAAGTTCTACATTTCTTTTTAGCTCTAATAACTCTCGAGTAGCTAATAGATTTGAAGCCAAATTTAATATACCAAAATACGCTGCAACCCCAGGAAATGGATACCAATCTGGTTTTAATTTACTCGCACTATCATCAATGCAATATCAGTATCTCACCTTCAATGGGATAGAAATTCCATTTGGAGGAACACAAGAGTTTATAGTAGACAATACTACATCTTGGTTTAATTATTATAATCTTGCGCCAGCATATGGAGATCCATTCATCCCAATGAATGCTGGTTTTACACTGACATTGCCTAACAAAACTGATCTAACAGAACCGAAAAAGATTATTATCTCTTTGGCATACAAAAAATTTGGATTTGTAACAAAGCCAATGAATATATTCGTTAATACACATATTCAAGAATTGCCAACAAAGGAAACATATTCGACTGTGATTATAAAGCAGGTTGAACTAACAGAGGATGGTACAAGTATTCTAGCATCTAGAACAGAAGAGCAATATTCAGCCAAAGCATCAATGATATTTGGCTTTATGTTTGATTCATCAGAGTATGCTCTAAATACCATTACTATAATAGCGCTGGCTTGTTTTGCTGTTGTTATTTGGGTGTTTAATATATCTACAGAATAAAAATTTTGAGTAAAAAAATGGAAAGTATCGATGATTTATTGGCTCAACAGTTCGAGCTAATAAAACAGATGGATTTTCACTATCAGAAACGGGTGAAATCGTTGAATGATAGGATTGGCCTGATAATGAACAAGATGAGTGTACAAGATGAGCCAATACCCTTGATAAGGAAGGGAAAAGCTAACAGATCGGCCCATACGTTTTATAACATGTCTCTTTATAACCATGGTGGGATTTGACTTTTTTGGTTTTCTTTTTGTTTAAATAAGAGAATTCTGTTTTTAATAAATAGGAAATATAGATTTTAAGCTGATTTTAGTCTTTATATGTCATTTTTATGGTTGTAGAGAAAGGCATAAATGTGTTGAGTTTTAATGGAAAGTATCACAGTAGACCCTCACCGCCTTTAAATCCATGTTTTGTTAAAATCTTGTTTTCGTCTTTTATTGGGATTAAACACAATGAAGATGGTGGTGTTATGTTTATTCAATCATATTATGACGAGACTATACTCGAAATTAGGAGTTCATCATTTTATAAATGCTCGACAGATGCTACTTCAGGAGCCATTTACTTCTGTGGTCAAGAATCCTTAATTGAAAAAAGTTGTTTTACTCATTGTTTTGCTTCGTCTCATTATCATTCCATTAGGATAACTTTAGAACCACCAAAAAAGTATTTGAATCATCTTAATGAATCATCTGTCTCATATTGCTCGGAAAATAACATTGGTGTCAATAATATTGCTCTTATTTTTGGCCAAGTGCATTCAACATCATTAAATGGATCTAAAAACATGGTGAAAAGTCAATCTTCGAATATATTAATGATGTCATCACGGGGAACAGATGCCATTTGGCAATTATCCAATTGCATAGAGACAAAAGGACACTATTCGAACTATTTTAACGGACAGAAGCAATTATTCATCAGGTTTTGTAATTTTATTAAAGTTTTGGATAACGATGGAAGGTATGGTTTGATTAGAACAGCTTCTCCAACAAAAATTAGTGATTGTGTATTTTTTGATAATCAAGCGCGGCTAATAAGCGCCATTAGGACTAAAGTACAAGTTTTCTCCAGTTCTATTGACCAGGAAAAAATGGAGTATGATGGGGTTGAATTTGATGATTCCGTTCGTTTCTCTGTATACCAAAAACAGCAAATCTCACTGGTTTTCCAAAATATTGTTTGTGTCAAGTAAGAATTTTAATGGGATTAAGTAAAACAGAGATAGTAAATTATAATGGCAAATATTTGCAAAGACCTAATCAGGCTTTGATACCATGTTTTGTTAAAGTAATTTATTCTTCTTTTATTAATCTGAATTGCCCCACAGATGGAGGGGCATTATTTATTAAGCATAGATATAACGGCGCAAAAATCGAAGTTATTAGATCATCTTTTTATAAATGTGAAACTAAGATCACAGGTGGTGCCATTTTTTTCCTTGGCCAAGAATCACTGATGAAAGAAAATTCTTTTGCGTATTGTTATGCTCATAACCATTACCATTCCGTAAGAATTACCTTGGAACCGCAAGAAATCTACCTTAATCATTTTAATGACTCGTTATCTGTATATTGTTCTGAAAGAAACTGGGGATGCTACAACGTTGGATTGATCTTTGGCCAAATACACTCAAAAGGGTTTAATGGGACTAAAAATATAGCTAAATGGCAGGCATCAAATATGTTTATGATGTCATCAAGAGGCTATGATTCAATATGGGAATACTCAAATAGTGTAGAGACATGTGGTCACTATTCCAACTATTTTAATGGACAAAAAAAGCTTTATATTCTCTTTTGCAACTTTATTGGTATATATGATTCTGATAGAAGATATGGACTTATTCGAACATATTCTATTACTGAAATCCGGAACTGCGCTTTTATGAAGAATAAAGTTACTCTAATAAGTTGCCTCAGGGCTCTTACAGAAGTATTTGACTGTGTTATCGATCATCCTCAGCTCTCCTATGAGAATGTGAAGTTTGATTCAAGCGTTTCTTTCAACCAAAAAGATGAAACCACTGTAATGTTAAGATTCAATCATGCAAGTGTTATTAAAGAATAAGCTTTATATTATATCGATGAAGGTCAACCATCTCTTAAAATGAAGAACTCAAGGCTGCTTTTCCTAATAACAAAAAATCAGATTTTATGACAAAGAAGAAACAGAGTATCAGATCAAATATTGAATTTTCGAACTGGGATCAAGCTCTTGAGGACATGCTTCAGCGATCGATCGTTCCTTCGCTTGATATAGGACACGTTCCGTGGAAATCAACAACAAAGCATAATTCTTCATCAAATCACATTGATAAACCAAAAGCGATTTATCCTAATACTAATAGTAATCTTTTAGATGGCTATTCTAAGAAAAGGGAATCAATGATAAGGAATATGATTTTATCTCCGTTATCTCCTCGAAAACCTACTGTGATTTCAAAATTTTCACACACAAACGCTAAATCTGACCACAAAAAGCTTGAAAAAGTCTTTAAAACGCATATAGATAATCCTAATAAAGAGAGTTTTCCAAATAAGAAAAGTAACTCTCAGCAATTAGCACGTGCATTCAGCATCCCAACAAAGTTTCCAATGCTAGGGAAGGATTTTGTTATTACTAAATAAATACGTTTTTAGATTTTGGTATGATAACACCATCTCTGATATCCTGGAGGAAAAAGCCAAAAGTTTTGCTTTATCCACGAAAGAAGCAATTTATTCGATCTAACCAGGCTACGGTTGACAATATGATTACAGCTTTAAAGATTCCAACATCTGAAAGAAGCGAGCAAGACGTCGACACTATACTTTCTGTTGTTGGTACATGGCCTAAATTTACTGATTCGGTTCATACCGAACAAATGCGTAGAGAAGTTTGTAGACATATGGTTTATGAGGAATATCAACCAAATACCATATTATTCAAGCAAAATGATGATCCAAATGGCTGGTTTATTGTTGTACAAGGCAATTTTGCTGTTGTAATTTTGGTTCCAACAGACCAATGGATGGGCCCAATTCCGCCATTAATGGTTTCTATTTTGAGGAATGAATTTGGCCATGATAAAAACTTCCGTGTTGTTGCAAATAAGCCTCCAAAAGATGAAATAGGATCTACAGCTCTCATTAAAAACCAAAAAAGAAATGCTACAATTTTTGCAACTGAACCATCAATAGTAATCCGAATAGATAATCAGATTTATAGAGACACAGCTGCTTTTTTTGCAAGAACACAACTTGAGAAAAGATCTAATTTATTCTCACATGTTTCTGAGTTTCATGTATTATTCGAACAAGGAAATGGAGGAGAGGATCCACTTAGCAGCTTTGTTAGATTAGCAGAGAACACAATTGATATCAATTTACCTGCAGGAACAATCATTGATCTTGAGCATACAGGATCAATAACTAAGAAAATTAACAATAATGATAAGAGTAAGACTCAAGATCAGTTAAATCTAGAGCAAGAGAATGAAAATAAGGCATTATTTATAGTTGCAGAAGGAAAACTAATTATGTATAGGAGAATTGAATTCCCTGATAACCAAGAAAAGCAATCTAATGATAATCAAAAGAAAATGACTGTTAAAGTTCCAAAAGGTCCACGGTTGGTTGAAATCAAGAGTTTGGGTCCTCGATCTCTTTTTGCAGATCCGAGATTGGATGAGAAATGGATTTTGCACCCTTTTACTCTTAAAGTTGTTGAACCAGTTTTATTACATAAGCTAAAGATTAGTGACCTGATGGGTGCTCTAAGAATTGAAAAAGTAATAGGAATTCAAGAACAAATGAGGAAACAACCAAATGATCAGGAGATAATGGAGGAATGGATCGAAAAACAAGAACAAGCACAATGGCTTGAGTTTAAAAAGCAGTGTGTTAAAGAAGCAAGAAGAGCAGTCAAACTTGAAAAACAAATAATGAATGGAACCCTTGGAATGAGAAAAGCAGGACCTCCTAAATCTATTAAAAGCCATGCTCCATTTGCTCCACTTAAAGCAAATGATCCATACTAGAGTGTTGAATTTCTTAGCAACAATATTGTAAACAGACATTTTATATCACATTGCACGTAAAATCCGTAAACTGACAATTTTAAACGGCATCAGAATGAGTTCAATTCAACAGAATTGTCTCTCATCCTACGAACTAAATTGTAAAACAGATCGAATAACTAAAAGCAATTTAATTTTTCATGAGCATGTCGAACCATATGATATATGTACAGATGTAATTGATGAAGTTCTTTTTTTGTCAGAGTTTCCACAAGAAGACTTTGTTGACGAATATTGTGAAAT
>Ga0209639_1002017_pt1 | contig 17399 bp, 10 predicted proteins | sample EPASupsiteHSE605_FD_187268 | JGI IMG/M metagenome (GOLD analysis project Ga0209639, IMG submission 187268) | Bioremediated contaminated groundwater from EPA Superfund site, New Mexico - Sample HSE6-05 (SPAdes) (version 2) | ecosystem: Environmental > Aquatic > Deep subsurface > Groundwater >...
AACTGCCAAAGCAAGAACCTGCATCAACGTGGACTTTTATTCGGGCTTTGTGTATGATGCCATCGGATTGCCGAGTGAAGTATTTACACCGCTGTTTGCCATGGCCCGCATTGTGGGCTGGTCGGCACACCGCATCGAGGAACTGAATTTCACCAGCAAACGTCTGATTCGTCCGGCATATAAGAATGTACGCGAGAAACAATCTTTTGTTCCCATCAACGAGAGATAAAGCATATGCAGAAGATAAAAGTCCAAAATCCGGTCGTGGAACTGGATGGAGATGAAATGACCAGAATTATCTGGTCATTTATCAAAGAACAGCTGATATTGCCGTACCTCGATCTGGATATCAAATATTTCGACCTGAGTATCCAAAACAGGGATGCTACTGGCGACCAGGTGACGATTGATGCGGCAGAAGCAATCAAAAAATACAATGTAGGGATCAAATGTGCCACTATCACGCCCGATGAAGCGCGTGTGAAAGAGTTTGGTCTGAAGAAGATGTGGAAGTCGCCCAACGGCACCATCCGCAACATTGTGGGTGGTACCGTCTTCCGTGAGCCCATCATCTGCAGTAATATCCCGCGCTACGTGCAGGGATGGACAGAACCCATCATCATTGGCCGCCATGCTTTTGGAGATCAGTACCGTGCGACAGATACGGTGATCAGCGGAAAGGGAAAGCTGACAATGACCTTTACCAGTGAAGATGGTGAGACGCGGAGCTGGGAGGTTTTCAACTTTCAGGGCGACGGCGTGGCCATGGCCATGTACAATACCGACGAGTCGATCTATGGCTTTGCCCGCTCTTCCTTTCAGATGGCCCTGACAAAGAGATATCCGCTCTACATGTCCACAAAAAATACCATCCTGAAGGCGTACGATGGCCGTTTCAAGGATATCTTTCAGGAGGTGTATGAAAATGAATTCAAAAAATTGTTCCAGGAGGCAGGCATCACCTATGAACACCGGCTGATCGACGATATGGTGGCTTCGGCCATGAAATGGAAGGGTGGCTTTGTGTGGGCATGCAAGAATTACGACGGCGACGTGCAGTCCGACACCGTAGCCCAGGGATTTGGTTCGCTGGGTATGATGTCCTCCATCCTGGTTACTCCCGACGGAAAAACGGTAGAAGCCGAAGCTGCCCATGGCACCGTCACGCGCCACTATCGTCAGCATCAACAGGGAAAGGAGACCAGCACCAACCCCATTGCCTCCATCTTTGCATGGACCGGCGGACTGGCACACCGGGGAAAGCTCGATCACAACCAGGAGCTCATCGATTTCTGTCAAAAACTGGAAGAGGTCTGTGTGGAAACAGTCGAGGGAGGTGAGATGACGAAAGACCTGGCGCTGCTGGTGCATGGAAACAATGCCTCACGGGATACATGGCTTACCACGCAGGAGTTTCTGAGAGCACTGAAACGGAACCTGGAAAAGACTTTTAGATGAATATAAAGATATTCATATTAGAATGCCTCGGAATATTGACACTTACCCTTACAGTTTCAGGAAGTAAAAGTAAAAAACAGGAAATTTCCAAAAGACCCAATATCGTATTTGTGTTTGCCGATCAATGACGGGCTCAAAATACAGGTTTCGCCGGGGATAGCGATGTTATTACTCCAAACCTCAACAAACTGGCTGGTGAATCAATAAATTTCACCAACTCTGTCTCCAATATGCCGGTTTCTTCCCCATAAAGAGCAAGTTTATTAACGGGACAATATCCATTAACTCATGGAATTTTCCTGAATGATGCCAAATTCAATCCCGAAGCAAATACAATGGAAAAAATCTTTAAGAAGGCCGGATACAACACCGCGTATATAGGAAAATGGCATCTTGATGGACATGGACGCTCATCCTATATCCCACCTGAAAGGAGACATGGATTTGATTACTGGAAAGTACTGGAGTGTACACATAACTATGACAATTCGCTCTATTATGCCAATCAAGACACCACGCAATCTGTATGGCCAGGTCATGATGCCTATTACCAAAGTTTAGATGCGATAGACTTCATAAAGGCCCAATATTCCTCCTGCGTTTTATAACAAGGCACGAAAAGAAATTAAAGGATATTATGCTCATATCAGTGCATGGATGAATATTTGGGTAAGATTTTAAATACAATTGTGGTTGAGGGTATCGAAAACAACACAATTTTTATTTTTACATCTGATCACGGAGACATACTTTATTCCCATGGGCAGGTCAAAAAACAACAGCCGTATGATGAATCCATTCTTGTTCCTTTTCTGTTAAGATACACGGCATTAAAGGAAAAGAGCAAAGGTGTAATAGATATTCCCATCAATACACAGGATATCTTACCTACATTACTTGGTTTATCAGATATCGATATACCTGAAACTATCGAAGGAAAAGATTTTACAAAAATTATCAAGGGAAAGGAAAAGGTAAAAGACAATTCTGCTTTAATTGCATGTATTACCCCTTTTGGACAATGGCCAAAATCTAAGGGGGGGATGGAATACAGAGGGATAAGAACCAAAAGATATACTTATGCCAAAACCCTTGAAGGGCCCTGGTTACTTTTTGATTATAAAGCCGATCCCTACCAATTAAGGAATTTGGTTTCAGATCCGGAATATAAACAAATAATTTCAATGCTTGATAAGCAACTGGATCAGAAGTTGTCGGAAACAAATGACCAGTTTCTCTCTGGAAATGCATATATTAAAAGGTGGGGATATGAAGTAGATGAGACGGGAACAATATCCCATTAAGTGTGTAAGTAGTAATATTAGGTCTTATTTACTAAGTATATTATTAAACGGACAGTTCAGCTATCTTATAGATACGATACAAATTAACGTTGGGTTTTCTAAGTTATAATTCCTTGGAATATTATTTTTTTAAGATTATTTTCTTGATAAATTCTAAATATTGATAATTTTCGGGATCACCTATTTCTCTGATTCTCAGAACTTTTTAGCTATATCAGACTGGATTGGAATCAATTTTTCGACATCTTTAATTTTTTTTAAATGGAGTTTTCCCCTTTAAGGAAGAATATGGCGTTTTATTATTGTTAAAATTCTACTATTCTATTGCTAGAGCATTTAGGTCTAAAGGCTTGTCTGACACATCCAATAAAGTCCATAATTCATTTTTATCAGGCTGTCGGCTTCTTTCAATTTTATTATTTAAATGAGACATTTTTGACTTAATTGATCTGAATTTAATGAAGTTTAGTCAAGGACTTTGAATTTGAAGGGAAAGTCTATGCTTTTGATTCCACTACAATAGACTTGTGTCTGAGTGTCTTCTGGTGGGAAAAGTTCCGTAAAACTATAAGAGGAATCAAACTCCACACCTTGTTCGATATTGAAACCCAGAGTCCTGCCTTTGAGCATGTAACTCCTGCCAAAGTTCATGATATGAATGCAATGGATGTTATACCTTATGAAACGGGTGCATATTATGTTTTTGACAGAGGATATTTTGATTTGAAGCGGCTTAATCATATTGCGCAGATAGAATCTTATTTTGTTATTAGAGAGAAAAGCCGTTTGCAGTATGAAGTAATTAAGAATCAGGATACAAACCATAATGCCGATGGCATATTGGCTGATCAGATAATAAAACTTATCGGTTATGCTTCCTCCAAGAAGTATCGGGGAGAGTTTCGCAGGGTTATTTACTATGCCGAAGCCCTGAACCATACATATGTTTACCTGACAAATAACGTTGAAGCCTCTGTTTATCAAATTGCCTTGCTCTATAAGTACAGGTGGCATGTGGAACTCTTCTTTAAATGGATTAAGCAGCATCTTGAGATTAAATCCTTTTGAGGCACAACCGAAGGTGCTGTTCGAATCCAGATATTTACAGCTATCATCGCATATTGTATGGTAGCTATTGTTGAGCATGATCTTCAACATAATAGAAGTACATACGAAGTCTTGAGAGTACAGAATGCTTCGTTGTTGGATAAAATTCCTGTCAGGGAACTTTTCTCCAAAGAGAATAATATGGGTGAAAATGATACTCAATTAAAACTTGATTTTTTTTAGTGGACACTAACGATTTAAAGTCATAAACGAGGCTGTCAAACATGATGGGAATGAGAAATATAACCTTTTATCCAGTAAAGTCACAAATGAAATCTTGTGCATGAGTGGGAATTAATAAGCAAACCCTAAATATTTAATTTGGTATTTGCGTGTTGTTAATTTTACTTTTTCCAAATTTCAACATCCTGTTTTGTTTGTGGTTTATTGTAAACGTTTACAGAGATTTTGCAATAAAAATCTTTAATGCCTGTGTGTCGTTCATATCTTTGTCATGTTCTTATTGTAATACTGTGGTCGAATAGATCGCCATGAATATTTCAGGTACTTATTAAATTATTGCCAGCTTCAATAGCGAAATCGAGAGTGTTAACGTAATTAAATTAATTTAGGACGAATAACCTTTTATAAATAATTAGTAACAATGAAAACAATTTTTAAGTTCTTGTTCCTGATTTTTCTTTCATTCCTCTCTTTTACATTATCTGCTCAACAAAAGCAGATTAGTGGGGAGGTAACTGAAGCTGGAACAGGAAATGCTCTACCTGGTGTCAATATCACTGTGGTTGGGACAACTCGAGGTGTAATGAGTGACAGTGATGGAAAGTATTCTATACAGGCAAGTCCCAATGACAAACTTGTATTTTCGTTTATTGGTATGGAAAGCCAGATTATTGATGTAGGTTCCAAAACAGCAATCGATGTGCAAATGATGGAGGTGTCTCAGGAACTGGAAGGGGTTACAATTGTGGCTTTCGGGCAAAAATTGCGAAACAAGGAAGTGGTAGGTTCTGTGACAACCATACGTCCCGATGAACTAAAGGTCCCATCCAGTAATCTGACAACTGCTTTGGCCGGACGCTTATCCGGTGTGATTGCCTATCAACGCAGTGGTGAGCCCGGACAAGATAATGCTGAATTTTTTATTCGTGGGGTGAACACCTTTGGGTATAAGGTAGATCCACTGATACTCATAGATAATCTTGAGGTTTCAAGAGAAGATTTTGCCAGGTTAACAACTGAGGATATTGCCAGCTTTTCTATTATGAAAGATGCAGCCGCAACCGCATTATATGGAGCTCGTGGGGCAAATGGAGTGATACTTGTCACGACCAAACAGGGAAGAGATGAAGCAGTAAAAGTTAGTATTCGTATTGAAAATTCCATTTCTTCACCTACAAGAAATGTTGAATTAGCCGATCCAATCACTTACATGCGTTTGCATAATGAAGCAGTCATCACACGTGATCCATTGGGGTCTAGACCCTATTCTCAGGAAAAAATTGCAAATACCATAGAAGGTACAAACCCGATTATATTTCCAATAACAGACTGGAAAGATGAAATGCTGAAAGATTACACAATGAATCAACGTGCTCATCTGAATATTTCAGGCGGTGGAAAGATAGCACAATATTATCTGGCAGGTTCATTTACGCAGGAGAATGGTATCTTGAGAGTAGATGGCAAAAATAATTTCAACAATAATATCGATTTAAAAACTTTTCAATTACGATCAAATACAAATATCAATGTTACGCCGAATACAGAGATAATTGTCCGTTTGAGTGGAGTCTTTGACGATTACACCGGCCCGATAAACGGGGGTACCGCTGTGTACCGAAATATTATGCGAACCAACCCGGTGCTTTTTCCTCCGGTTTATCCGGTGGATGAAGCGCATGAGTACATTACCCATCCATTATTTGGAAATTATGGTGATGGGAATTATCTCAACCCTTATGCTGAAATGGTTCGTGGGTATAAGAATTATTCCAGATCTACGATGACAGCGACTGTTGAATTTAAGCAGAATTTAAATTTTCTTCTTGATGGTTTACGTATGAATGGGCTTGTCAGTACAAGCAGGTATGCTTTTTTTGATATCAATCGATATTATAGTCCATTTTATTATCAGGTTTTGCCTGGCTCGTACGACCGGAAAACAGGAAAATATGCAATAGATGTAATTAATCCACTGGATGGTACTGAGTATTTGGGATATTCAGAAGGTCCAAAAGATGTCTCGTCTGTATTTTATCTTCAAACAATGTTAAACTATGATAAGGTAATAAATAAGAAACATCGTTTCGGTGGCCTTTTGATTTTCATGGTGCGCAATCGGTTAGAAGGGAACGCAGGGAGCCTTCAATTGTCACTTCCCTATCGAAATGTCGGACTCTCGGGGAGAGCAACCTATTCATATGATGACCGGTATTTCACAGAGTTCAATTTTGGATACAATGGCTCGGAGCGTTTTTATAAAACAGAACGTTATGGTTTCTTTCCTTCCTTTGGAGCTGGGTGGACAATTTCCAGCGAAGCTTTTTGGCCGGAAGATCAACCTGTTTCCAAATTAAAACTCAGGGGAACTTATGGACTGGTGGGAAATGATCAGATAGGGAGTGCTACCGACCGTTTTTTTTATCTTTCAAATGTGGATATGAACAGTGCGGGAAGAAGAGGTATCTTCGGCGAGGATCGTGGTTACAGCAGAAATGGGATTTTCGTTACAAGATATGATAACAAGGATATTACCTGGGAGACTTCCAGAAAAATGAATCTTGGTATTGATCTGGGTCTATTCGACAGTAAAATTGACATTATTGCCGATTATTTTACGGAGTATCGCTACAATATTCTGATGACCAGGTCCAGCATTCCTACAACAATGGGATTGACAGCTTCGTCAAGGGCAAATGTGGGCGAGGCTTCCAGTAGGGGAGTAGATGTTTCAGTGGATGTGAATCATTTTTTTAATCCTCAGTTCTGGTTAACGGGTAGAGGAAATTTTACCTATGCTGCCAGTAAATATGAAGTGTATGAAGAACCGGTCTATCCAAACAGCTATTCTTCTCGAGTCGGTTACTCTCTTTCACAACAATGGGGATATATTGCTGAGCGGTTATTTTACGATGATGCAGAGGTTAATAATGCACCTCGTCAGACATTTGGATCTCGCCCAGCTATGGCAGGTGATATCAAATATAAAGATGTGAATGGTGATGACCAGATTACGTCACTTGATCAGGTACCGATCGGCTATCCTAAAACTCCTGAGATCATCTATGGTTTCGGATTGTCGACTGGATTCAAGAACGTTGATTTTTCTGCATTTTTCCAGGGTTCTGCCCGTTCATCCTTCTGGATCGATGCACAGGCTACTGCACCCTTTATCAGTCATACCTATTCTGGTGAAAGCTTCGGTGGAATAAATCTTCAAAATCAGTTGCTGAAAGTGTATGCTGATGATCACTGGTCAGAAGAAAACCGCAATGCTTATGCTTTGTGGCCAAGACTTGATGATCAGGTAAATAGTAATAATAGTCAGACCAACACATGGTTTATGAGGAATGGGGCTTTCCTACGTTTGAAGCAGGTTGAACTTGGTTATACCCTTTCAAAATCGGTCATTAGCCGTTTAAAAATTCAAAACTTGCGAATCTATTTGAATGGAACTAACCTGGCTTCTTGGTCTGCTTTCAAACTATGGGATATTGAACAAGCCGGAAATGGTTTAGGATATCCGATTCAAAAGGTATTTAATTTAGGTGTTCAATTATCATTATAGAGACGATATGAGATACATTAAAACAATTTTAGTGATTCTGGTGGGCTTTTGCAGCTCTTGTGATAATTATCTGGATGTAGTTCCCGATAATGTGGCAACAATCGATATGGCGTTTAAAATGCGGGTCACGGCTGAACAGTATCTGTTTACCTGTTATTCCTATTTACCTTCAGATTCACATGTGGCTTTAAATCCCGCCATTTATGGGGCTGATGAGTTATGGCATTACGCAGATGTTTATCCGGGAGTGCAGATAGCAAAAGGTATGCAAGGAAAAGGTAGTCCAATCATGGATTACTGGAGCAGTTCATCCGCCAGAATGAGTGCTCCCCAAACAGGCAGTCTTGAAGGGACATTTGCCACTAATTCTTTATGGCAGGCCATTAGAGACTGTAATATTTTTCTGGAGAATGTTCACAGGGTAAAAGATATGGATCAATTCGAAAAAGATCGATGGATTGCCGAGGTGAAATTTCTAAAAGCATATTATCATTTTTACCTCTTTCGAATGTATGGTCCGATTCCATTGATGAGAGAAAACCTGCCGATAACGTCGGACGGGGAGGAGGTATTGGTGTCGAGGGAACCAGTTGATGTCTGTGTTGACTATATTGTTCAATTGCTTGATGAAGCTGCAGCTGATGAGAAACTGCCATTGAAAATTGAAGATCGTACTACGGAATTGGGAAGAATTACTCTTCCAATAGTATTGGCATTAAAAGCAAAAGTACTTGTTACAGCTGCCAGCCCTCTTTTTAATGGAAATACAGATTATGCTGATTTTGTAAATATAGATGGTACAAACTTATTTAATATGACCAACGATCCAGAAAAATGGGAAAAAGCTGCAACAGCATGTAAAGAGGCCATTGATATCAGTCATGCCGCAGGTCATAAATTGTATACTTACAACCTTAACATCAATGCTCCTAATGTAAGCCCTGAAACCTTTATAAAGATGAGTATCCGTGGTAGCGTTACTTCTCGGGAAAATCCTGAAGTGATCTGGGCGAATACCAGAAATGCAACAGGTTCACTTCAGAGGGAGGCTCAGGCTAGGCTTGATGGTGGAGCTGCAAATGCCTCAATAGTTGGTAGAGGAATGGCTCCAACATTGAAGATAGCCGAAACCTATTATACGAAAAATGGAGTACCAATTGAGGAGGATAAGACCTGGAATTATGAATCCAGGTATGATTTAAGGCTTTCAACAGCAGATGATCGTTTTTACATCATGCCAAATTATTATACAGCTTCTTTGCATTTCGACCGTGAACCAAGGTTCTATGGCAGTATGGCGTTTGATGGTTCCGTCTGGTACGGACAAGGACGTTTTTCAGAGGATGATCCCTGGCACGTCGAGGCTAAATTGGGTCAATATGCCGGAGGCCCTCCAGGAGGAAACAGATATTCAATTACAGGATACTTTCCCAAAAAATTGGTCAATCCTTTGAATACATATTCCGCTACTTCTGCCTATGTAATTGTTGAGTATCATTGGCCTATTATCAGGTTAGCAGATTTATATCTACTTTATGCTGAATCACTTAACGAATTGAGTGGACCCAGCGAAGAAGTTTTTGAATACCTCAATCTGGTACGTGCACGTGCAGGACTGGAGTCAGTAGAAGAGTCATGGACGCAATTTTCCAAAAATCCTACAAAGTACCAGATGAAGAGTGGATTACGTGAAATAATTCATCAGGAAAGAACCATTGAACTGGCGTTTGAGGCACACCGCTTTTGGGATATCAGGAGATGGAAGACGGCAATTAATGAATTGAATGCACCCGTGTATGGATGGAATGTTGGTCAAAGTGATGCAAAATATTACTATCGTCCCAGATTAATATTCAACCAAACTTTTCGATTGCGTGATTATCTATGGCCAATTAGGGAATATGATATTATTGTCAACAAAAATCTTGTACAAAATCCAGGTTGGTAATATTAAAAAAATATTGAGATGAATAAATTATATGTTTTTCTGTTTTGCTTTTTATTAGTAATCCTCTCCTGTAAAGAAGAAGAGGGGCATAGACCCCTGGTCTCTATTGGAAAAATACCTGACCCGGTGACGAATGTACAGGTTGAAAACCTTCCGGGAGCAGCGAGACTTACCTATCGTTTGCCGCCGAATAATCCTGATCTGATGTATGTGAAAGCAGAATTCGAAACCCAGGGTATAAAGCGAAATGCAATAGCAACCTACTACAACAATACATTACTTGTAGAGGGATTTGGTGATACGCGTACCTATGAGTTAAAGCTTTATGTAGTCAATCGCGACGAAATTTATTCAGAGCCGGTTATTGTGAATGTAACCCCGCTGAGTCCTCCGGTAATGACAACTTTCGAATCATTAACGCTCAATGAAGATTTTGGTGGTAGTCGTGTAAATTTCGTAAATGAAACAATGGCAGAACTTGCGATTACAGTGATTTTCAAGGATAAAGATGGTTTTTGGGTGAAAGATGAAACTTTGTATACTAAGCAGCAGTCTGCCAGCTTTGCAGTACGTGGTTTTGACCCTGTCCCTACGATATTTGGAGTTTATATTGAAGATCGATGGGGTAATGTATCGGATACGCTGACCAGTGAACTTACTCCGTTGTATGAGGCAATAATCCCAAAACCCTTTACCAAAGTTGTGCTGCCTACAGACAATACAACACAATATAATGCGACGTATTCTATGGAAAAGATGTGGGATGATAATATAAGTGCCAGCTCAATTTTTTATACTGCGCCTAATAGTGGTGTACCTACATGGTTTACATTTGATTTGGGAGTGACTGCCAAGCTTAGTCGGTTTCTTTATCAACAAAGGAACTCTCCTGATGCTGTGATGTGGTCGTATGGCAATCCACGGTATTTCGAAATTTGGGGAATATCAAATTTTCCTCAGGCAGATGGTAGTTGGGATGGATGGACAAAGCTAATGGATGTGGAATCGGTCAAACCTTCCGGATTGCCAGTAGGACAAAACTCAGACGAAGATATCGCATTGATGATGAAAGGTGAAGAGTTTAATTTTCCCCTCGATGCTCCCGCGGTTCGGTATATTCGTGTCAAGGTAAATGGTACATGGAATAATGCAACGTTTATCCATATAGCAGAGTTGACTTTTTGGGGTGAGTTTAAGTAAGTTTTAAAAAAATTATAATAATATGAGAAGATACTATCTTAAATATTTATTGTATATCATTTTTATTGGAAATTTGATAGCTTGCAGTGAAATGGATGCTACATATAAAGATCTCATAAAAGATGGGGAGACTAAATATCCTGGGAGGGCAGATTCCGTACAGACAATGCCTGGAAATGAACGAATTAAATTATCTTGGTGGTTATCTGCCGATCCTAGTGTCACTAGTGTCAAGATCTTTTGGAACAATAAAAGAGATTCCCTGGAAGTTCCTGTTACCTATAAAGGTGAGCCTCAAAAAATGAGTGTCATCATTGAAAATCTGACCGAATCGAAGCATAATTTTATTATTAATACCTATGATGATGCCGGAAATAGATCGGTAATGGTGGAAGTACAGGGAGAGGCGTTTGGGCCCATTTATGAAAGTTCTCTGATGAACAGACCTGTGTTGGACCTTAGACTAGTTGATTATATGGGATATATTGAATGGGGAAATGTGCAAAATTCAATTGGAACCAAATTAATCTACTTAAATAAGTTAGGATCTGAAAATACTCTCTTCATTCCTTTTGAAGAGAATATAACCGTTATATCAGATATTAAACCAGGAAGCCAAATCCAGTATCGGACTATGTATCTTCCTGATCCAACAGCAATCGATACATTTTACACAGATGTTGAATCTATGCAGGTCCCTCAATTCTCAGAGCTGGGCAAAGATAAATTTACAAAAGTTGTATTGCCTACTGACAATACCACGAAATATGCTGCTGCTAATTCGATGGAATCTTTGTGGGATAACAATATCAGTACTTTCTATTATACAGGTAAAAACACAGGAATTCCAACTTGGTTTACATTTGATTTGGGACAAACTGCCAGACTAGGGAAAGTCCGTTATAACCAAAGATCAACTCCGGCGTCAATTCAATGGGGTGGAAGCAATGCAAAACAATTTGAGATTTGGGGTATAGCTGAGACTCCGCCTGCTGATGGCAGTTGGAATAACTGGACTAAGTTGTTAGATGTGACCTCCATAAAACCGTCAGGACTTCCTCTTGGACAAGTCACTGACGAAGACCAAGTTGTGGTTATTGCTGGTGAGGTGTTCACTTTCCAAGCAGATTCCCCTCCTGTTAGATACATTCGAATAAAAGTGAATAGTACATGGGGTAATACACAGATGTTTCACATTGCCGAACTTACCTTCTGGGGACAATAGATAATGACTCCTGAATAAAGTGTAATCCACTTTATTCAGGAACTTTAGTATTTTTTTCCCTCGTAACAATAGGGTATGTTTTTTCAATTAAACTTTATAGCGATGAGATTTATCATATGTATTTTATTATTTGGATGTATTGGGATAAACAGATGTTTTGCAGCTGAACCTATCATTATGCTTGAAGAACCATCAATATCTACAACCACGAACAGCTTAGATATTGAGTTGTTTATTACTAATAAATCAAAGAATACACAGCAATGTGAAGTTGACATAGTAATTAAAGAAACAGATGGAAAGACATTTATTCGTTTTCAACCACAAACTCATTTTTTAAAAGCAGGAGAGAATAAGACTTTGAAATTCAATAAAAAGTATTTAAAGCCTAACCTCTGGTCCCCTGAATATCCGTTCTTATATCAAATGCATACCAATATAATTGTCCACTCTAATCATGTTGTAAAGGATATAAGAAAAATAGGTTTTAAATCTTTTGAGGTTTGCGGTCACTTATTTTATCTGAATGGAAAACCATATTACTTGCGTGGGTTATCTCAATGGCCCGTATCGCGAATTATTGACGAAAATGGAGTAATAGCCCCAGAAGTATGGGAAGATGAGGCGTTTGTGAAAAAATTCTTTCAAAAAGCAAAAGATTTAAACATAAATGCCGGAAGAATAGGTGACCATGACTTATGGGTTAAATATGCCGATGAGATGGGATTCTTAAATGTTGCAGGTAGCTACTCGGGTGCAGGAGCAACAGATAAAAGCATATTTGAGTCAAACAGAAATGACTTTGCGCCGAAAATCCGTAAATTGAAAAGTCATGTCTCAACAGCTATTTATACTTTAGCTAACGAAATAGTATGGGAAAGAAATCCCAGTTTCCTTTCACTTGCCGAAGAAAATTTACAGTTTGCCCAATCGATTGACCCAACACATCCGATTATTGCAAATGCCGGTTTTGGAAAAGGTAAAGTTGGAGACATTGAAGATATTCATGACTATACAGGGTGGTATGGGGGCACCGTGTTAAACATGGTAAAATATGAAATCGATGAATTCTTTCTTAAGGATAGTGGATCAAAGAAACCTATCACCTTTACAGAATGTGTAGGGACATATACAGGCGAGCGAACCGGCAGATTTCATCTTTGGTACAACAAAGGGATGTCAAATGCCCTGAGGCACGTGGGTAGAGGTGGCCAGCATCCTGATGATCCGCTATGGTATCAGAAAGTAGTCACCAAGGAAATGTTGGAAGGGATGCGACGTGCGCGTGGTATGGAGAGTCGTATAGCTGGTTCCTTCCCATTCTCTGATTTCTGGAAATGGGAAGTAGAGAGTAAAGGATTTTTCGCTAAACCTGCAGCTGAAGTATTGAAGAAGGTCTATAGCCCGATACTTCTTTCATTAAAGTGTTGGAACAGGAACGTGTTTGCTGGAGATAAAATCAAAGGTGAATTATACGTTGTTCATGATGATATACTGTTGGGAGATCTCAACGGAGCATCAGTAATCATCACTCTTGTTCAGAATGGCAGACTGTTGAACACTGTTGAGTATGATGTTCCTGGTATTAAGTATTATGCAACTCAGAAAATCCCCGTAGATCTAACAATACCCGAAAACGTTGAATTGGGAAATGCAAAAGTTATCATGACGTTAAAGCATGAGAAAGCAAGATCTGTTCCAAATGAAATGGATATTTTTGTAGCTCCAAATAGAAAGGTTGATCCTGAATCTATTGCTGACTTTGCACTATATGACCCAAAAGGATTGACAAGTAGGGTGTTGAAGGATATTGGAATGGATTTTGATGTTGTTTCTGATCTTCAATTGTTAAAATGCAATTCAATAGTGGTTGGAGCTCATACATTGTCGACTCTTTCAGAAGAGCAGATTGGAAATATAGTGGATTTTGTCGACAAAGGTGGGAGAGTTATGGTAATGGAGCAGATGTCTGAATCCTTAAATCAGTCATTACTAGTTCCGGAAGGAATAAAATCGATGCCATATTCTTCTTTATATGTAAATACTGAACGCCCGGGGCTGCTTGATAAAGAGATTCCAAACCGTGATTTCTTTTTATGGGATCAAACCACACGTGCATCAGGCTTTCCAGTAATAAATGTTTTTGACATCCAGTCTGAGAGGCTGAACAGTGTGTCTGTATTGGCAAATTGCGGATATATGTTGCAGTATCCTGTTGTTCTGGAATTTTTTAGAGGGAAAGGTAGTGTAATTTTTTCACAATTAGAGCTCATCGAAAGAGCTTTGCTTGATCCTGTAGCACAGAAAGTACTTTGTAATTTATTCAATTATCTTCATAGTGATCAGCATACTCTATCTGTACAACTTAATTCGGATGTTACTTTTGCAAACTTAGATTCGGAGGCAGGACTTTTCGGAGCTTCACTTAAGCAAGGTATTGTATTGAATGGACATAATTACGGAAAGCATAGCTGGGAAAAATATGGATGGCCTGATGGAAGACGTGTTGTAGGAGAACAAAAAATTACAAATGGACTTGGTTACACTGGCACAGTGAATCCTTCTGATACAGCCGTTGGATTCTTTTTTATGAGACCACCGACTAACAAAAAGATTTTCTACCTGGAAGTAAAGAATCCGGTTAACAAACCTCTATGGTTCCATATTTATCTTAACGATAAGACAGCGGGAGCAGTACAGCATGTTGCTCCTAACACTATTAAACAATATGGTCCCTGGCAACTTCCTGAAGATGATTTTGATACAAAAGTTACAATAGTGACACCTTCGGATCAAAAAGCATTAAAACGTGAAAAAACTGTAATTGAAGAACTGGTTTTTCAAAAAATATTATTTCAATAATATACAAAGTAAAACATCCAACTATGAATTCTTTAAAATCTATCATATACAACCGAGTATCAATAGTCATTTTACTTCTTTTCTGCTTCTCAATCTCTTCTATCGCTCAGAAAACAGAAGTTCCGCTGTGGAAAGCTTCAATTCACCGGGATGGGAAGATTGTATTAACAAAAAAGGAACGACATGAATCAATTACATTGAGTCCCACTTTTCACCTGTTTAGCAGAACAGAGAATCCAAGTTTATCACTACCTCTGGTCAGACATCTGTCCTATCGTATTCCTGCCTGGCAGAGTACGATAGATGGCACAGTTACAAATGATCTCTTTAGGGCAGCTACTCCTTCTGCTTTTGTAGTGAATAAGGTTGAAAGAGTGGGAGGTGAAATTCGTTTTATTTTTAAACCATTACCGGAGGGAGAACTAAATGCAACATTGCAACTTGATTCACATTTTCCTGTAGTCAAATGGCAGTTTAACGCTAGGAAAGAAGGTTACTATTCTATCTTATTTTCTCCTTTCGAAGCCTCCTCTTTTGAAAAATTGAAATCTGTTTGGCAACCGTTAATTTGGCAAGAAAAACGAATCCCTGACAGTTGTTATGTGTCAGCCGAGTTGATGTGCTCATTGCCCATGACAGTTGTAGAACAAAGTGGAATTACCTACGGCATATCTGCACATCCTGATGAAGTACCGTTTCGCATGCCTACATTTGGTAACTCCCGCTTTGGATTGCTACTACGCAACAGCAAAGGTCAGGCTGCGCCGATGATTATGGCTCCTCTATTTGGTCAAAAAGATTCACAAATAAAAGCTGGTGAGATACTTCAATTCAAAACCAGTATAATTTCTATACCCGGTTCAACCACTAACGCTTATCAACTGGTAGCTCAACAACTTTTTGATTTTAAAGATTATCGACGAAACTCATTCTGTTCGTTAAATGAGACATTGAATAATATGATCAGGTTTGCCATGGACGATTATCACAGTCATTGGATTGCAGATCTGAAAGGTTCTGATTATACTACTGATGTGCCTGGTACAGTTAAAAATGTATCAGCATTACATGCACTTTCAATTGCTTATGTCACAGATAATGAAGAGGTGTTTCGTTACAGGGCGTTACCCACAGTTGAATACATGCTTTCCAGGGAGAAATATTTATTTTCAATCCATCCCGGAACACGAGGTCAAAGTCCTTCTCATTATATGCGCGGCCCAGCAGCAGAGGTTTCTGAACTTGCGTCACTCTATAACTACTCTCAAGGGAACAGTCCTGTTTTCAGCCATTATGCCTTTCAACTATCTGGTATAACTCGACATCTTAATCTGGCAATGTCTTCAGAAGCTAACAGCTGGCAAAATAAATTGGCACTTTATCGGATTACGAAAGAAAAGAAACATTTGGACTCTGCAAGTATTAAAGCATTGGCATACATAGAAAAAAGAATAAATACCATCCAAACAGATTTTACAGACGCGAATCTCATAGGTGATCTGGGTGGCCAATTTTGGACAGATTTTGCTCCCAAATGGGTTGATTTGCTGGAACTCTATGAGGAGACTGATGATAGTCGTTTTTTACAGGCAGCGAAAAAAGGGGCAGAGTATTATGCAATGTACGCATGGATGCAACCATCTGTTCCTGATGGTAACATTACCATTCATAAAGGAGACAAGATGCCGATGTATTATGTGAACAGAAATCTTAGTCCACAAGCAAGGCCTTGGGAAGTTGTGGAGCAGAAGGTTCCAGCCTGGAGTGTATCAAATATAGGACTGACACCTGAGGCATCAACTACCTATGTTCAGAATCCGGGTGTTTTGCTTACTCATTATGCTCCATACATGATGCGCCTGGCACAATATACAGGGGAGTCTTTTTTTCATGACATCGCGCGATCAGCTGTAGTGGGACGTTACTGTAATTTCCCTGGCTATGATATTAATTTTGAATTTACGAACGTTTATCAAGATGCAAACTATCCTTTACACAATGTAAATCAGTACACCTATAATCAATTTTTCTTTAATCATGTATGGCCAATGATAGCAATGGTAACAGATTATTTGGTTTCTGATGTGCAATTTAAATCAGATAGCAATATATTTTTTCCATCGGAATATGCCCAGGGATATGCTTTTTTGCATAGCAAAGTTTATGGTGCTTCTACCGGAGAATTCTACGGTGACAAAAATGTAAGGCTATGGCTCCCAGATAACCTTTTAAAAATAGATAATGAGCAGATTAACTATCTTTCGGGTTATGGAAATAATAAATTTTATCTGACACTAACTAACCAGTCATTTGAAACACAAGATGTCACCATCCGTTTGAATCCGGATTTAGTTTTTTTTGACGAAAACAGTACGTATCGTGTTCAATTGATACAAAAAGATGGACAACGAATTGAACAAGTTATGGAGAAAGGGCGACTTAAAGCGAAGTTACCCCCTCAAGGGATAGTTAGTCTGATTGTGGAAGATATTGCAGTGCGTGTCAAATTTCAACACAAGATAATGAAAAATTCTAATATTGAAC
>Ga0209639_1002019_pt1 | contig 17392 bp, 19 predicted proteins | sample EPASupsiteHSE605_FD_187268 | JGI IMG/M metagenome (GOLD analysis project Ga0209639, IMG submission 187268) | Bioremediated contaminated groundwater from EPA Superfund site, New Mexico - Sample HSE6-05 (SPAdes) (version 2) | ecosystem: Environmental > Aquatic > Deep subsurface > Groundwater >...
CAGGATAACATAGTCAACTATGTTCTGATGATAAGGTTGCTGATTGATTATAACCTTGAGTTATAATAAGTTGTAGATAAATTGATTTGAATTAGAAGATTATGAGAACAAGTTTGGACTCTAAAGTATAGAGCATAAATTTGAACATATTTTATTTATGGTTTTTTAGTTTTTCATATAGTTACTTTTTTTATGCAGAACACACATTTTGCAAAACACTGGAGCAGGAATTACACATGTTTATCTCCTACAAAATATAAAATGCACCCATCAGGAACAAAAATACTATTCTGGGCCCTATTTAAAAATAATGAAAATATTTGGCTTCCATTATATGACAATAATAACCCAGATAAAAAATATTTCTTTTGTTCGAAATGTGAAAAATGGCTTATTTATGGAGATACAGTTTCAAATATTAAGAGGCATTTAAAGTCTCATCTTGATAAGTCGGATTATCATTCATCATCAAATAATTCACAGAATCTGGATGAGAGACTTATCACTGACAGTAATATTGCCCAATCTCTAAGCAAATTTATTTTGTTAAATGGACTTCCTTTTCGCCTCATTGAAGATGACTATTTGAAAACAATTGTTCCTGGCTTTAAAAATCGGAAAGCACTGTCTTATAATTGCAAAGCAATTTCTATTAAGATTATTAACTCGATTATGAAAAAGTTTACTTTCTTTAGTAATATTTGTATATCGATTGATGAATGGAAGGATTTATCATCTAGATCATATCTTGGTGTCACAGCTCAAGCTGTATCTGAAGATAAAATTTCATTTTATACTCTAGGGATGAAACCAATAACAGAAGAGGTAATATCAGGAGAGGTTATTTATCAAATTCTTCATTTTGTTCTATCACACGGGCTCCCTTAAAAAGAATCCCATCATATTGTCAAGTTAGATGGTATTCGATGTGTAGGTTAATTGATGGTCTATACAGATTGAAACATTATATAATTGAATTTCGCACCAAATTTTGCATTGAAGCGGTCGAGCCAATAAATTGGGAAGATATTGACGTTCTGAATCCAGTATTTCTGAGGGTGAAAGAAATCATCCAAATTTTAGAAAGTGACTCATTTGGAACCATTTCCTATATATTAAGGGCCATATCAGTTTTTAAGGACTCAGTAGAGTTTCTTCTCGAAAGGTTCAACGATGGGAAAAAAGCTGCAAATGTAAAAATCACAAAGATTTGGAAAAAATCTCAACATTTATGGGATCCGATATTATTTGCAACTTGTAGGCTAGATCCTTCAATGGATGTAAATCTTATTATGGAGACGTCACAAATAAATAAAGGGGACAGGTACATTCTTTCAATGATGAAAAACCCAGCACCAATTGAAGTAATGGAGAAACCAACAAAAATAACCAATCCCCTATGTTGTTTTTCGAGTAATGTTATTGAATCCATAGGAACTACATTTGAAATCTACAAAAAAAAATTCAAATGTGTGAGATGATTGATCTATTTGAGTTTTGGAAAAGTCAATCAAAATGAAAACCCTCACAGATATCAGAAGTAGCAATCAAAATTTAATCAATAATGTGCACAAGTGCCTCAGTTGAAAGAGAGTTCTCTACATCGAGGAGGACTCTTGGATACCAGCGTTTAAGAATGAATCCTGAAAAGGTTGAAAATTTGATAATGATTCTAGGAAACCAAGAAATTTCCGAAAAATTCATTACCTAAAAAAATCAAGTAAAATTTATTAAAAACGTATTTTGCCTTCGAAGCTCGAGCATCGCTCGGGCATTTTTACCCGTTTGCTCGAGCGCCCAAGCCTATGCTAAAAGCATTTATTCGATGTTCCATAGAATTTCAGTAAAAAGGGAATATCATAGTAATTTAATAAAACCTCTATTGAACAATAGAAAAGAAGTTTTTCTGTATAGTAACTAATTTTATGGTGTAATCTTAATATTACGATGTAATCTTAAAAAAGCCACATTTCAATTTTTTTTTATTATTCTTCGGTTATCTCCCAATCCTCCTCAAATTCTGATTCTTCTTCAATGCATACATATTCATCATCATCCTATAAATTTGAATAACAATTGTGGGTCTTGTATCATACATTATAATTTTGATTCCTGCTCTCAAAAAACTTAATCTTATATGATGAGGGATTCCTGCTTTATGAATGGAGTTAACTATATTAAGAATACGTAAAGTTGTGTCTGAATAACCAATATACGTTGTCATACCATATGACCTTTTTTTAACTAGTGCGAACAATAATTAATCTAATGGTTGAAGAATGTGTGATGCATTTGGAGGGAACGATAGTAATAAAATGATGTGCATTGCACATAAAATATTAACACTTTCATTAATATGACTGCTACTGTTACCAAAAAGAATTAATGCAGTCTCATTTTCAATTTTAAACTCTTTTCTTTTTCTTCTCAATTTTCGGAATTAAAAAATCCTTCATGAAATTATAAAAAATCACACTATTCATATATCCATTATCTGAACATTGTATTTCAACATCAATTCCTTTGCGTATGCCAGTGTCCCATAATTCATCAGGAATGGTTTTCCTAGGCAAAATTATGAAAGGTGGTAATAAATCACCATCAAGTGATATTGTTACCAAAGCTGTGATATTTTTCCCGGATCTATTAATCTTGTAATAACAAGGCTTGTTTTGAAATTCATTTGGAATTGCTGCATTGTAATTATTGCTTAAAGATGATGGTGTAAACCCTGTTTCATCAAGATTATACACTAAAGAAGGGTGAATATAATTCTTGATTTCCTCAAGTATTTGAAAAAAAATTAATTACATCATTTTGATCCACTGATAGCCTAGCATCTTCAATAGGTACAGCAGTTGAAAAACACAATTCATGGCTATGCCTTATCATGAATGAATCCAGCCATCCGAAAGAAAGATGTTTATCGATAAGAATTGATGCATAATCAATGACTTCAATATGACTGCACGGAGAATGATAAGAATATTGATCATTTATATAATCAATAATCATTCTTTCATGTTCCTGGGTGAGACATAGTTTATTTTTCAAAATTCCAAGCACTTTTCCTATGTTTTTAATGTACCTCTCAACTTATATTTTATTAATTCTGAAGATCTTTTGGAGAATTAATGGGTTAATATCAGTGTTATTAATTTCCAAATCTAGAGATGAAATCACCTGAATCTGTTGATTTCGGTAATTCATTTCAATTCCCAATAATTTGTTTTTGAAAAGTATTAAAAACCTTTTGCCAAGCCTTCGATGTAGAGCAGGAAAAAGCACATCATTTGATATTGATGGAGCCATCATATTCTCAAAACTCATGTTAAAAAATGATTTTTTTGTTTTTTACAAAAAATATTTAGATTACATCGTAATACTAAGATTATATCAAAAAATTAGTTACTTAAGTCTCCCTTTTTACTTTGCAAAACCATTTTTACTGTGTAAAAATAAATTCAATTTTTTTTATTTATTTCTTTTATTTTTCGTTTTTCTCTTTGAATATTGATCTTCCTAGATTTCTTCTTCGCCATCATATTCATCATCACTATCCACAATTTGGAAGCAATGAGGACATATTGATTTACTCAGTAGATAAGCTTCACCATTGTTAATATATCCAAATTTTGATTTGCGTCTTTTTCTTGCTTGTCTCGGTCCCTGTCCTTCATAACTTACCATATCATTTGAAACTTGTCCTTCATAATTTTTCCTTATTACATCAAGGTTAATTTTCAATCCTATGTGGAGTTATTGAATAATCAATAAAAATTCCCGCCCTTCGAAAACTTGTCCTCACATTGTCAGGTGTACAAACCATGCGAATTTGATTCATCATTTGTGCTATTCGCTGGATTGTATTATTAAAAGACTTATACCATTCAGATACATACTTTTTTCTTTTAAATAGTGCAAATATGAGCAGATCCAATGGCTGGAATAAATGTGAGGTGTGTGGAGGGTATGTCACAATGCGAATATTCTCTTCAGCACATATCAAGCGAATATTTTCTGATACATGAGAGTGACAATTATCCATCAATATAAGAGCTGGATAATCATATAATTCTTTTTCATTTCTTGTATTTCTAATATATGAAACAACTACATTCATGAAATAGGTGAAAAAAATATCACTGTTAACATAACCGGAAGAGCTTGTTAAAACAAGGCCATCTTTCCCATCTCGGAAACCTGATCTATCTAATTCAATTGGTATTGATTCAGAAGGTATGACAATACCAGGAATAAGAGTATCTCCATCAAGTGTGATTGATGCGATTGTGGTGATGTTCTTCTGATTTCTATCAATTTTAAAATGACACGGATTTGAATCATATTCCCTTGGAATTATTGCTGAGTATGAATGTAAAGATGAAACATCAGTATAGCCTGTTTCATCGATATTGATGAACAAGGATGGATCAACACTTAGAGTACAATCCATCAATGAACATATTTACTCATCAATATTTTCAATAGAAACTTCTGTTCTCAAGTCATCAATAGGGAAAGCCTCTTTTGTACATAGTAAATGTTCATTTCTTTTGATAAATGAATCAACCCAGGAGTCACTCAAATTCTTATTTGATTTTTTTGTGCTAATTCCAGAATTTCAATCTTTCTCAATGGAGAATAGTCAAGGTAATGGCTTCTAATGCACTCAATCAAGAACTCTTCCTGGTGCTCATCCAATTCTGTTTTTTTTTTCGAAAATGACTTGATAGGAGAAGATATATAGTTCTTTTGTCTATCGTATTGATTCTTTTTTATTTCGAAAATCTCGAGAATGATTTTTTCTTCGACTGGTTTTTCATAGTACTTAAAAAAAAAATTTTTAAAAATATCAATTTGTTGAAAACGAAAATCAATAGAATCACCTTTAAGTTCTCTATTGAAATCCCGAAGAAAAGTTGGACTGAAATAAGAAGATGCATTCACCAAATTTTTGTGAATCGAAATCGCTTCTGCACGTCTGGGAAGCATCAACAAAAAATAATTTGAGAGTGTCCTTTTGCATTATCTGGCTTATTCTTTAATGATCTAATAAGATAAATATAAAATTCAAACTATTCTTTATTAATAGAAATATTCAAAATCTCTTGATTATAATCCAATCTTGAGAAAAATCGAAACAAAGTTTTTACACAGTAAAAAAGGTTTTACACAGTAAAAAGGGTGACTTTATAAATGAAAATATTCCAGGTTGACAATTCTATTTTTTTCCAGTGTTGATGGAAGTTGTAACTATAGTAAAAATTACTGTTGTTGAGGAAAAGAAAAGTGGACATGGCGGTGGACATGGCGGTGGACATGGCGGCGGACATGGCGGTGAACATGGCGATGAAAATGTATGTGGAGTAATTTGCTCATTGGTTCTTTTATTTGTATTTATTTTCGGTCCTTTATCGGTTAATTGTATATTTAGGGATGAACAAAATTCGAGAGTTTTTGAAGAAGCGATTGGAATGACTGTAAGTTCATTTACTCTGACATATATATGGGTTTTTATCTTTTTTCTTTTTTTATTGGGACAATTTATTGCTGATGTAATCATTCCATTTTGGCTTTATTTCACAGTATTTCCGTTTTTCTCTTTCAATGAATTGTATTTCTTAACTGTTCAATTTATAATGACTATTTTATTACTATTATGTGCCAGTCAAGAGGAAAAAATTATTTTTTATACCACTGCAAAACTTTTTACATGCTTGACTTTCACCTTTTACTACTTTTTTGAACATATCCAGTTTTTATTATACCTAACTCTTTGCAGTTTAAGCGTACTTTTATGTTTCATTCACACTGAACATGAGGAATATTCTGATTGTTCATGCTGTTAATGAATTGGGATTCCAAAAAAGCTAGAGGAATACAAAATAACTTTCTGAACTTTAAAAATAAATCAATTGCTACAATGCTCTTGAAAAGCAACTAGAAAACATATTCCACCATCTCTTACTAAAACAATCTCTTTAATCTACCTGATTGGTAGAACTCTTTATTTTCAAAGAACTTTTTCCCCAAATTTAAAACTATTCTTTATTAATGTTTTTTTATCTCATCCTTTTTTCTCAATCATCAAAGGTTGTTGAGAAGTCATTCTTTTTCAATTTTAGCAGCAATGATAGTGGAGGTGCATTATCAGTGTCAACCGATGAACTTAATGTGTCATATTGTGTGTTTTCTGATTGTTTTTCGAAAGTGAATGGAGGAGCATTATTCTCAACAGCTCCAAAGAATTCTGTTGTTTTTTCTTGTTTTTATGGTAATAAATGCGGCAATTTGGGGGCTGATGTTTTTCTTGAGGGGAGTTCATATCATTTTGTAGAGGAATCAACTTGTATTGGAGCTATTGTTGGGTATTCTGAGTCTATTGGGTTGAGATATGGCGCCCAAATGATAAAAAATGTTAATAGCTCAAAATGTAGTTCTCCATGTGTTCCAACAATCACCATTTGCTCGTGTTCATCGGTTACACTTCGTTATTATAACAGTGTATCTAATCATGGAGAATGTGGTTTGTGCGCATATCTCTATTTATTGAAGGATTGCCATGAATTTGGGAATTTTGTCAATAATACATTAACTGTATCATCAATGGGCACTCTCAGGTTTCATTCAGCAGCTCCAGACATGCATTCCTTCATATTTTTAAATAACCAAGGAACAATTTCCTACCAATTAGATCCAAAAACCCCAGGAGTCCTTTACAATTCTTTATTATCATGCGCATCATCAAATTTGGGGGCTGGGTTTTCTCACTCAGAATTTTCTTGCTTCAATATTGAGTCTACTACCACATACAATATCAAGCTATACAATACATATGTATGCAATCAGGACACAAATATTCGAACATTTGCTTTCAAAGCTTCACCAGCAAAAATTGTGTTTCTGATGCTGGCAAAACCCGTTTTAACACTATAATTCTCATAAAACACTGTATAAAATTAATTCAATTTTGTGGGAGAAACTTGCTCGAACAAAAAACTGATTCAAAATTCTTATCACCTGACATAATGCAATTACCGTTCACAGTTAAGGGCACTGTTGTTCATGGTTTCGGCAGAGGACATTCTACTCTTGGATTTCCCACCGCCAATGTGAATCCATTGTCTTGGAAAGACGATATTGATGAAAAATCCTTTGGTGTTTATTGTGGATCAATTACGATTGATAATGGCATTACAAGGATTGGAATATTGTCGATTGGCAAAAATGTGACTTTTGGAGTGACGCATCCAACTTTTGAGGTTCATATTCTCAATTTCAATGAAGATATATACGGCAAAGAGGTTTCTGTTACCATTTCTAACTTTGTTCGCCCAATGAAGGTTTTTACATCAATAAATGATTTGAAGAATCAGATCAAAAAGGACATTTCTGATTCATTGAGACTTACCAAAATTGTACAATCTTCCGCGGAAACAGAGAAATCAGTAGCATTTTAGTTGTTTACTAAAATTTGATATATTTCAGGATCTATTTGATCTCTGATACGATCTATAAATGAGGAGTCGCATGATTCGAATCCTTTAAGATACCTCACAATATCTGAATGCTTTCCTATAACTGCATACTCCAAAGCAGTTTTGTTGGATTCGTTTTTGTGATTAATATTTGAACTATTACGAGAAAGAATCGCTTGAACAAAGTCAATAATCCCTGTTTGAACAGCATGAATCAGAGGAGAGTTTTTTTCTCTATCAAGAAGGGAAAGATCAATTCTACTGTCTGATAATAGTGATCGGAACGAGTTTATGCTCTTTGATATTATGGAAAGTACTAAAGGGGATCTATTCATTAGATCAAGTTTGTTTGGCAGAATTTTTGGGTTACTTAGTAGTGCTTTTATCGCTTCTGATTGATTATAGCAGGCAGCCCAATGGAGAGGTGTCGCTCCTCTACCATCAGCATAATTGATATCAACACCTTGTGTTGACAGCAAAAGATTGATGATTTTTATATTTCCTTCCTGTGCAGCACAATGAAGCGGGGTGTTATTATCCAGATCTTCAATATTTGGATCAACCAAGTTATTAGAAAGAATGAAGAATGTTGATTCAAAACAATTATGAGAAACAGATATATGAAGTGGAGACCAATTATAATCATCGAAAACAGTAAAGGAGAGACCTTTTTTCATAAATAATTCTAGCATTTGAAGGTTATTGACTTTTGCTGCAGAATGTATAAAAAAGTCGTTGTTCTGTTCTATCACAGATTTCAATTTCGGGAATACATGTTCATTGATCCATAAGAAGGACTCAAATCTCCAAAATTCAACAGAAACGGACAAAGATCCAACAAAATCTGCGTTGTTTTCATGAAGAATACGAAGGATATTAATGTTTTTGGATGCTGCAGCAAAAGATGAGATGGGCCTCGATTCATCATCAATTTCATCTACCGATGCCCCTGAGTTGATTAATTGCATGAAACACCTATCTGATCCTAAAAATGCAGCCAAAGCCAAAAGTGTAGGAGAAAAGCTAATTATGGGAGAACACAACAATAATGTTGGTGGCAAATGTTCATTGGGATCCTGCCCATTATTTAATAAAGAAGTTAGTGCAACATTATCGTTTGATTGAATAGAGCGAATGAGAATATAATAAGGGAACGATTCAGGAATTTTCCACTTATTCTCTCTTAATAGCTCGAGTTGCTCAAACATATCTAAAAATAGAGGACTGTTTTCATCATTATACGAACCAATTGAGATATGGCTCTTGCGAATGTTGAATTCTTGATATAATGTTTTAAATGCATCTTCATTAAACCTTTCAATGATACCACCTGAGTAAAAAGCTAAATATAACAATTGAACAAAAACTAGGTTACTCACACTTTCTGGATGCTCGAAAAGGGATTTTAGAATGCAAATAACTTCATCTACGGATATCAGGTCATTTTTTAACAAATAGTAAATAAAAACACACAGTTCTTGTTCATTTGGCTGTGATACTCGAAGCTTTAAGAACTGAACAAGTGAATTATGAAAGTTTTGAGCTAGAATAATCCTTAACCCAGCCAAAAAACTGCAAAATACATCAAAAATTGTTGGCCTTGCACGCAAAAAACTGAAAAATGTCTGAATGAACATATCAACTGTCTCCTGAGAGTCATCAAGCGTGTCATTAAGCTCTTCAACCAACAAGGAAATATTGGCTTTATTCAAATCAGACAATATTCGCTGAAGAAGAGGCAAATACTGCATATAAAAAATGATCTTGAAGGGTTTTAAGATAAAAATCAAATCAAAGACACAAAAAACAATGACTATTCAATATTTGTTTAGTTTACTCAAATTGTCTGTAAAGGTTAGAATTCCTATAAGACTCATCAAGGGTCTTAATGTTGGCAGTATTGTTAATAAATTCAAAATCTGAGTTGATGATAGTGGCGCAACTCTCATCGAAAAGAGATGTTGGAGGAGGTGCTTGAGGAGTAGTAGGTGGGATATTAAACATATTATGAATTATGGATTCAAATGGATTCAATGTTGGTGGGTTGTTTGCAGGGGGTGGACTGATTGTTGGGGGAGGAGGAATACTCATTGGTTCAGGATCTGGCTGTTCAATTATTGGCTGTTCTGTTCGAGGCGCTTCTTCAGAGCCAAGTGGTGTAATTATAAGACTTGAGGCTGTCTCTTGAATCTGTGGTATAATTGAAGAAAACTTGTTTTGAAGTGATTGTATTGACTCTTGGATAACTTGGAAATTGCCTTGCGTTAATCTAGTTTGAAGTTCTGATACAACTAAACCCATCTCTGCAATTCCTTTTTGAATTGTTGATGATTTCTTTCTAAGATCTTTTATCTGCTGAGATTCAACTCTGACTGGAGGCTGAACTGGCGCAATTGGAGCGGGGGGTGTAATATTTGGAATTGGTGATATTGAAGGATCAGAAACTTGCCTCTGTGAAACAGATTCTTTTTTACCTCTAACCACACACACTGTAGCCCCATCTGTAATCCCAACCGATTTAAGGCTTTCACCATTTTTGAAAGCTCTGCCTTTGTGTAAAATTCGCATTTCTTCAATTGGTATCGTGCAATACTCCGTAAGTAAAATCTTAAGAGTTTCTGTAGTAGTATCAAGAGGAAGCGATATTACCTCTATCTGATGTTGCCCTATAATCTTGAAATTGACAGTAATTACTTCTTCTGGTTGCATGACGTAAATGGCCAGTTTTTCGGCCCCAATTTAGGCTAAGAATTACCCTTTCCAAAGGCCGATAATCGTTTAGTAAAATGATTCAAAGATGTGACGAGAAAAACTGTCCGGACATAGATTCCATCATATATTGGGATCAGTCTCCGTCTGTTTTGCAGTCTGATAAGATTTTTTTGGACAGTTTGTTGTCAACGCTCAGCTCGGCGCGAGGGGTCTCATTATTAAAGCTGGCAACGATTTATCGTGACACAATAGCATTTATTGAAGATATAAATGCACTTATAAAGATATCTCAAATTGAAGTCACTCCTCTTTTTCAAAAAGTACCAGCTCCCTTTATTCAGATTGTAACAAACGGAATCAATAGTTTTTTAACAAATATGGATCAAAATGTAAGTTCTTTCATTGAGTATTTCCATGAAAACCCAGAATACTCTGGAGTGTTCGCCACACTATCTTTTCCTTCAATTTTTTTCGATTTTATAACTGCAGATTTTCTAGAACTGGGCTATAATTTCATTGAAAAAGCAATATCAACTCGATACACTAAGTTTACAATGCTTTTAATGGCATCATATTTTGATTGCTACCCATTTTTTACACAATGCCTCTGGAGCGAGTTTGATGAGAATTCCAAATATAATTCTGTTTATCTAGCTTTTATTAAGTCTCTTCCAAAAGCTCTCTCTCATCTTACTATATTCCATAAAAAACTGATAACCCATTTACTGACATCTCATAGAACATATGCTCTTCAGTTTTTTTTCACATTTTATTTTCCAATGTCCGCAGAGATTTATTTCCAAAACCCATCTGATCCCAGAAAACAGTCTTTGTTGTCTCAAATATTATCACTTTTTAACTATGCTGTTAATTTTCCTCAAGACATAATTGCTACAACCTTTTGCGACTCATTAGTATTTCCAACAGTTCGACAACCATATTTGTCAACATATTCATCAGATATATTATTACCAACTGTATATTGTATTTTGTCTGGTTGTGAAGTTCAGGTTCTTTTTCAAGCCTTTAAACATATTGGAATTATTAAGAAGAATTCCAAAGTTGGCACATTATCAGTACCATCAGAGCATCAGAACTCTTTAGTTTCTGGTTATGTACAATATACTCATCGTAAACTATTAGTTAAAGAAGATGTAACAATATCACCATTAATATTTAATTCTTTTGAAATCAACAAAATTGATTCTGGAAATTATAAAAGGCAATGGGAACAACTGAAACAGATGGCAGGAGAAACGGGTCAGACATTGTTAAGTGTTATGTCTAAGCCTCAAGATCCAAAAATAACAAAAACACTTAATAGTATTGGCATTATTCACCAAGAAGATTTTCAACATTATTCAATGAGAAAAATGTTGAAAATGTATCAAAAAAGTGGGAAATCATTTGAGATGTTCATTATATGGAAGTATTCAGAGTCTCAACTTAATAGAATCAAAGAGATTTATTGTCAAGAGATCTTAATAATGTTATCAATGGTTGCATCAAATGCTATTTCCTCTCATTGCGAAACAAATAACATAATGGCAAAGATTCAAAGTGTATCAACACCAGACCCTGTATTGAGTATATATAATGGGAATATTAATTCTCCATTTGATTTAATACCAATATATACTTTGCGCCCTTCTGGTACTTTCCATCATTGTTCATTTTTTGATATTGTTTCCGATTATTCTCCTACAACAACACCTAATGTATATAGTTTTCTATTCGCTCTTGAGCTAGCAAATGTATGGCCTCATGGGATTCGATTTATTGATGAATTTGATTGTTTTATTAAAAGGTTCCAGGTCAAAAATTTGCTTGGAGGGAGATATGATTGGATAATGTCAAATGTTTTTTTAAAAAGGTTTTATTATAGGATATCTGAGATTTCTTCATTTCCTGTTGGTAAGCGGATTAAATTAATCAATCAGATTATTGAAGATATGTTTTTATATGTCGATCATTGTGTATTTGTTGAAGGTAAAGAGAGGATTAGTTACATAGGACAATTATTGCTTGAGTGTTTATTAATGGCTAGAGGTAAAGATGTATTGATAGATATGATATGGTTTGATCGAATTGCTACAATTATGCCGGCATGTGTTAATGAGTTTTGCCCTTGGATGAAAGAGATATGGACTGTTATGATGATGAAACTTCTTCATGAAATGCAAGCCGAACAACCATCTTTGGTTCCATCGTTTTCTCAAGCGCTGGTCCAAATCCCATCATCTTAGTAAATATTTTGTGCTTTTATAATACAAAAACAATCCATTGATAGATCATATGCCCTTTTTTGAGATTGTCCATCAAGATGATAAAAACATTCGTTTTCAACTTCATTTTTGATTGGATAAGATATGGGACATTCTTTAATAGTCTTAATCAATTGAGCATTATGATTAGCCTCTCTTTCAACTACTTCCATCAGATCTACTGTGGGAAGTCCTTGAATTTCTTTATTCAGAAAAGTTTGATCTTCTTCATATGTTGGCATTGGCATTGGAACATACTCATCTAATTTTTCAGGACTTGTAGGTGCAATCTTTTTAATAATAGAAGGCTTTTTGGTCTGGTTATTGTTTCGGTATCTTATCATCTGACATTTTTTTAACTTTCATGTAAAGTTCTAGAGTGGTAAATAAATTTATAGATTTTCTTAGATATTTGGCTGATATGCTAGTCTAATGGTTAGCTTAAGGCCATTTTCATCCCAACGATACAGAGAAATTTAGCATGGTCCTTGGACAAAGATGACCCTAATATTACTATTGAGTGCAAAACCCGTTTTTTTGCCCATGTTCGATTCAGGAACGTATTTTTTTTTTATTTTTTAATCAAACCGATTGATTTAATTTATCGATATGCAACATGCTTCATGGATATTAGATTTAGTGATTAGAGACGCCGAGATAAAGGAAGAATACTCTAATATTGAAAAACCAATATGGTTTGTGGTTTCGGCCAATGGGCTCAACCAACCATTTTCAACCCCTCAAGTTACTCCAACTAAGAGCCCAAAATGGAACTATCCTGCAAGACTAGTACTCAAGTTTTCTGATATCACAACTGCCTATTTGTATGTTACATTATGCACGTTTGGAAACGACAACAATGTAATAATCCCATTAGCAAGGGCAAGAGTAGGACTCAGAACATTTCCCATTCAAAATCCCCGCCAATTTACTTTCCCTCTCATGAATGTTAATGATTTGTCACAAGAGTTTTCCACACTGAGGTTAATCGCAACAATTTCTTCATTCACCCCTCAATATGTCACTCCTCCACCATATCATACCATACAAACTACCGGGGGATTTCCTCCCCCTTCATCACCTTTCCCCAAGACGAATTATTATTCCAATAGGTAATACGATAATATAAATATTGTTATTTAATCGTTTAATGGATAGTTCATATTTTGTTCATGTTTTTAAGACTTATTGCGACAAAAAGAGCGGATATCTAAAGTCGAACAATCTGGAAAAATGCATGCGATATGCTGGTTTTATGCCAAGGCCAGATGAAATTGAAGATATGATTGAAGACGCTTCTGAGAATATCTCTTTGAACTCATTTTTGTATATATGCCACCGTTTTGGCAACTATACTGATCATCTAAATGAGATAATCACTGCATTTTCTATATTTGACAAGGAAATGGGCGGAGTTCTACCAAAAGACGTGGTTATCAACATTTTGAAGAATAAAAAGAAACCATTAAAGGACGAAGAGATAAATTCTCTACTTAGTCAAATTGATTCCCCTGATGATTTCATTGATTATGTCGAATTAACGGAAAAAATGCTAAACCAATAAACAATAAAACATTTATGCTAATTTGGAAATCCAATGTTAGCTTGACTGCACATTGAATGAAATTTTCTTATCATTGATTTCCCACTATCGAAATGTGATAGTATTTTCGATGCTTCATTTAGTATTGGAAATGCTTGCCATATCGAGGCTGATGACACTGTAGTGTCTTTAAACAACTGAACAATATAATTATTAATAAAATATGATTTGAATTGTAATTGTGATGAATCTGATATCAACATTAAAGTTTGGATTGTTTCTTGAACAACAATTGGGTTTCGAAGATCAAGCAAAGCAATAAATGAGGAAATGTACTCTTTTGGCGATTCAGACAATTGTGAAACTATACTAGATGAGTCCGGAGATAGCATATTCGCAATTTTCCTGATGATTCGAATATGAAATGATGGACATTCAATATTTGGCTTGAGAAATGTATTGTTTTTAGAATCATACAAAAATGATAATGTCGTACCTATGGATATGGATTCATTATGTCCTGATTTAATGGATTCAATGAATTGAGTATTTTCTGAATCAATTTCCCCTTTATATGATGCCTGACGTATTGAAAACAAAGCAGATCGTTCTGTATGAGATTGAATATCAATATTTGCAGTAAAAGGATACCCAAGTTCAAGAATCCACAGACTGGGACCATGTGTTTGAATAATATCACTCGAAAGATTAGCAAAAAAAAGTTGAAGAAATTCTCGGCAGAGTGGCCATTTACGATACTTTTTCATAGCAAATATTAAATCAGTTAAAAATCCTTGACTTGAATGAATAATTGGAAATAGAATCCGAAATATTCGAAAAGAACTGAGTGGATCATCGATTGATTTTGGAAGCTTATAAATTGAATAGCATTTAAAAGAGTTAAACTTGTGTATTACTTGGGATTCAGATACAGAATCCCCAAACTCAAACTCTGACCAAGTTTGCTTCTTAATGCTTGGTTGCTGGACACCGAATTTTTGTGCAATTCTCCTGACAATTGGAGTAATATTCTTGGTCGATTCAATCAGCATTAGAATTGCAGTGGAATCTATTCTTGGTGATTTCACTTCAAATAAAAGATAAAAATACTGTGGATAATGGCTAAGTAATGGAATAAACTCTGGATTTTGCTCTATTAAATACCTAACATCATCTAGAGAACTAAAAGTTATCAGGTTCTTTGGTATTTTTTGAGTAAGTTGGCTTGCGGCAATATTGAAACATGCTCGATCACATGTTTTTGTTATTTTTCTAATTTTGTGTGTGATTGGTGATCTTAGAGAAGGCGAAATAATTGCTGCAGCAAGTGTTGTTTCAAATGGACACAGTGATAAAGATTTGGTGAGCAAATCAACTAAAAAATCTTCAATAGTCCTATCATAGTGAGTTAAGTGGGACATCAATAATATTGCAGATGATAATGGAGGAAAAGCATTCGAAGGGGTAAATAAAGGATTGGCAACAATATCAGAATCAACAACAGAAAAAAATAATTGACATTGGTGAAAAATACTAACATGACGTCTTTGAGTTAAAAACTCTGGATGATTTGAATAAAAAGGGGATGCTGCAACACTTAAAGAAATCAGCATTAACTCATGATGAAATGACCTACGATAAATAATTATTTTAGAAAAAAATACTAATAGTGAATCTAAAAATGAAGGAGAAAGTACAAAAGAATCAAATCCTTCCATTATTAAATCGAAAATGGATAGAAATGGAAGAGAATCCGATGTAAAATCTATAATGGTATTGATTATTTTCAGCTTTGTAAGAAGAGAACTGGAGTCTAATATATCAACATCATGAATAATCTTTGTGAACAATTGGGAAACGCGAGGGGATAAAACAGGAGCCATATTTTTTATCATTTGAACGAGATCATTGATGCACTCGGGTACTATTATACATCCTGATATGAAATTAAGATAATCATCAAAAAAATGCTCAATAATGCACTTGGGAGCCTGTTGAATTATATTCATACAACACTGAAGAACTACTGCACTTGTTGTTCGAATTCGCAAAATATGAATGAACACCCAAGACGGTATATAATCGTATATAGAAGAAATCAGAGATAAATCCTCTGAAGATAATTCGTATATGCATGGAGAGGACAAAATACACTCAATAGGTATATCAGCATAATCAAATTCCAATTTAATTGCATTTACAATCCAGTGGGGGATCTTTACTCCGCTAATATCAGCACTATCTCTATTCAAAGCGCTGCATATCATTCTCAAATAAGATGTCATAATCATAGGGTCATTAGTATTAGGAAAACTTGGGAGTTTTTCTATGCCTTCTCGAGAAATATATTGTGCAAAACAGTTGTGAGCAAGAACTTTAAGACTTTGGTTCTCTATTTTTAGCAAATAGTCCTTTGGTTCAATAATTCCCCATGAAACTAGCATAGACAAACAACTAAGAGCGGATTCTGCTTCAAAAAATGAATAATCAGACATTAGAATTGATTCACATAAAACCAATAGACTGTCAATAAGGTTTCTATCAGTAGGTTCAGGAAGAGATATGGAATTATGTAATTGACCGAAAAGAAATAAATCGGAAATCGAAAGCTTTGTGGTATCTCTGGAAATATATAAGAGAGGGGCCAATTTTTTCGGATCTTCGGCTAAAATTGGTCCAATCAACTTCGGAGATGTTGATACTCGAGTATCTTTATGATTAACAATACGGGATAATACCTGGGGCTTGCAAGGTATCAATTGAGCACCTCCTGTTTGAAGAAATGTACAAAAAGATGATGTTTGATCTTCATAATCAGATACTGTATGCATTGGCAAACATTGCTCCAAGTCTATTAGTACTTTTTTCCTTTCTGATCTGGGAACATACTGATAGCAAAAACAAGCGCTAGCGACAAGAATAATCGAATATTGATTAGAATACTGTGCGTTTCTTAGCAAACATGTTAAAATATTCATTGTGTGAATGGGATTGTGAAAAGAACAATAATATAATGGAAGCCCAAGTTTTGCCCGCAATTCTATCAAGCAACTCAAAGACGAATTACTATTTAGAATTTGGGCCAATATTGTGTTCATTTGATTAAGATAATCGGTGTTTCCTGTAAGATTATTCATTGTTTTATCTAGTTTTTATTGGATCTTTTAGCGAAGACTGTCGATGCAAATAGCTTATTCTCACTGGGATATAAGCGAGAAGATTTTTATTGATAAAAGAATGGTAATGATTAGACGAGGGTGTTGATGATAAAGAGGTGATATAAGTACTTGTTTTTGGGCAAATGTGCCATACTGGGTTTCATATTATTAAAGACACCTATATTCCAACAATCATTAGTGTTAACACCATATGTTACACCAATTTTGCTGTCT
>Ga0209639_1002028_pt1 | contig 17279 bp, 12 predicted proteins | sample EPASupsiteHSE605_FD_187268 | JGI IMG/M metagenome (GOLD analysis project Ga0209639, IMG submission 187268) | Bioremediated contaminated groundwater from EPA Superfund site, New Mexico - Sample HSE6-05 (SPAdes) (version 2) | ecosystem: Environmental > Aquatic > Deep subsurface > Groundwater >...
TTCAAATCCAGAAAGGACATGGCTGTTTTGCCGTAGCTGTACATTTTGACCCGCCTGCGGCCCACGGTCACGCCGGTGACCACGTAGGAAGCATCTGCAACGCAGCGGTCAGTCTCCAGAAAGATAACCAGATCGCGCATGTCATCTTGCGGCGACATGCCAAGGGCTTTGAGCGCCATCAGGGTCATGCGGATGCCCAGAATCTGCCCGCTGCAAATGTGCCCGTGATACTGTTCGGCCTTTTCAAGATAGGGTTTTATATCTTCCATGGTTTTTATGTGTAAGAGTGTTTGTATGGTTAACTGCGTACATTTTATTATATGCCCCCACGTTGGTTGTCATGCTGGTATCTGTTTCACTAAAAGCGTGAACATTGTGCAGTAGCAAAAATCCAGGCTGAGGCAGGAGGCGGGTGTGGGAAAGCCTGTGGGCAGGGCGAATTGGGAGGATGGGGAACTGGCGGCGCTGGGAGGGTATCCGTGCGTTCGCTGACGAGCGCGCTAAAGCTGGCGCCGCATGCTGCCGCAGCGGATATCCGGGGATGGAACTGTCGCTTGTGCCCTTGACACCGGAGTGCTAGTAATAATGTATAGCATAACTCCAGAAAGGGGGACTCATTATGGCCCAGAATACGAGAGTTGATGACTACACCACCTGCCCGGCTTGTCAGGGCAAGGGAAAAGACGATGCTGGAACAAAGTGTTTTGAGTGCAACGGAACAGGCAAAAAGCAACATGCCTGCACTGTTCCCGAAGGCCCCGAACATGAAGGCGTTTGCGACTAGCACCGAGCGGCCCCATTAATGAACATAACTTGCCTCCTGATCAACCTGCATGGTAGGCAGAAATCAGGATGATACAAATGCTCGGCTTTCTCCTTTGCGGGGAAAGCCGAGCATTTTCGCGATAGAAGGACGAAATGTTGGGTCTTAGATATCTGACGTCTTAGTTTCGTAAAACAACCATGTGACAATTAATGGAAATAAAAAAGGACACGAATATTAGAAAGAGTTTTTTTGTGAGAACTTGACTTTTGGGAAGAAATGGATACCTTTTTCATAACGGATTGGGCTTTTCTCGATCGGTGGATGGCTTCAGCGTTATGCGCTGGGGCCATCCATTTTTTAAGGGAAAATTTTTAATCCATTCCCTTCTGATTGCCCATTGACACTATAAAATTTCCGCTCCAAAGCTGCATAAGCTCGACTACCATTGCTAGGGTTCAGACAATGTTGCCCGATCGGTCTTGCCGTCAAATCGGCAAGTTGCAGTCCGCATGAGTTCCATTGCTTTGATGCCATCTTGATATCAAATGGTAGTCGTATATTAAGCGCGTTCTCCCCATCGCACACCCTCCTGAATTCCAACTCGAGGCTATTGTCTTCAACGTTGCCTCTTTTTTCAAATATAACTATAGTTTGTTTATTTGTTGCACCGATTGAGCGGAGATAGCCATAAAGTCGTTCAAGGCCATATTTCATTGCCAGTTCATAGGGGTTGTATGGATTAATGTAGCGCTGCCTAAGTAATTCTTTTTTTATTACAACTGCAATTAAAGTGAAATTGCATCTTTCTACAAAAGTTGTTATTTCTGTTAAAAAATTATTTCTTATTTCGCTATTTCGAAGACATATAAATTCATCGATTTGTTTTCTTATCTCTCTTTCATGAAATATAACCATTTCATGGCCAAAATACTTAAATTTAATATTCAAGAAATTAGGAATAATATTATTAATGTATTCATTTTTGTGGAATACACAAAAAGATAATACAAAGAGTGGATAGTCTGGGTTAATATTTGCTAAGCCGTGGTCCCCGCTTTCATCAACATAGACGATATAATCTCCAAAGGATGGCATGCTTTTGATACCTCATAACATGTTTTCTTTATTTTAACTGTGAATGTTATGCGCAAAGCTTACATATTTTTTTGAGAAATGCCAGGAGATGAGTGGTTTTGATGTTGATAAATATATAATTACCTTGGTGTACGCTATAATGATAAGGAAAGGGACAATTGGGAGCTACTATGGTGCGCCAAATTGTAAAAGGCGAAAGTATATCTGGGAACACTCTTTCATCCTGCTGGCCACGGTTTTATTTACGGTGGTAGCCCCGTGGTAGCCCAACAAAAAAGCCCTCGCGGTTTTCACCGTGAGGGCTAAATTCTGTGGAGCCAGCTAAGAGACTTGAACTCTTGACCTGCTGATTACGAATATTGTTCCCGGTGAGTCACAGGACATCACCAGGGATAATAGCGCTTCATTTTCCTTGTTATCCTTGGTTTTTTTGAGCCAATGCTTTTCACAGAGGGTCATAATTTACCCCGCAGCAGGCTCGAAAAGCAGCTAGAAAAAGCTAGAAATGCGCTTCTAGCTATAAGGGAGCTAGAAAAATGAAAGGCATGGCTAAGACAAAATTTATTGGTGTTTATCGGTATGTTAGCGATACAAAACGGTTTGAGGGAAAGCCCGATGAGTGCTTTTACTACAGCTACCGAGATGAGGATAAAAAATTCCGTTGGCACAAGGTCGGCTGGCGCAGCGAAAAAGTGACTGCTCAGTATGCGGCGGATAAGCGCAGCGAGTTCATGGTAGCCGCACGAAATGGGGAAGCGCCCCAGCAAACCAAAAAGAGAAAGGGGATTACCTTCGGCCAGAGCTATGAAGTTTTTGCGGAGAAATGGTTCCCGAACCTGAAAAACAACGGCGCTGATATTGCGCTGCGTTACCGTGTTCACACGGCTCCACTTTTCGCAGATAAGCCGGTAGACAAGATTGCTCCTCTGGAACTGGAAGATTACAAGCTCGCTTTGCTCAAAAAAGGACTCGCCCCGGCCACCGTCCGTTTGATCTTGGGTGATATGCGGAACGTGATCAATAAACTCAAAAAATGGGGGCTGTTCAAAGGAGATAGTCCCTTTGAGCAGGTGGACATGCCCAAGGTAGACAACGCCCGAACCCGATTCTTGTCCAAGAGTGAAGCTGCCTTGCTGCTGGATACCATCAACTCGCACAGCCGCAAGTGGTTTTTGATTGCCACCATATCCCTGAACTCTGGAGCCAGGCTTAGCGAAGTGACTGGCACGCGGGTTCATGACTTGCAGCATGAAACGCGGGTCTGGCAGATCAAGGGTAAAACCGGGCGGCGCAGTATCACGCTCAATGATGCAGCCTGGAACGCCTTCATGGAAGCTCTGGAAAGGCGACAAAGAATTGTTGTGTTTACCAGCGGGCTTGTGGATCAGGATACTATCTCCTTCGTCTCCCAGGAAACCGGACTCTTTCCTACGGATGTATGCTCTCTGCATTTGGACTGTGTGGATATGGAGCGTGGCATTATTAATTATAGGAGACGGAACGGTGGAAAATATAAAACCTACCGCATCACCGAGGCAGTCAGACCGATATTTGAAGAGTGGATCAGCAAATGCTCTTCCGATTTGATCTTTACCGGCAGAGGCGGGGTTCACATCAACTCCAGCAATACCAAGACTTTTGATCGCTCCGCCAATGAATGCGGCCTCAATCCTGCTGGTATTGATTCGCTTGATAAAGTTGTCTTCCATACCTTGAGGCATACATATTGTTCCTGGGAAGCGATTAACGGTACTCCTCTGTTCAAAATTGCGCGTCTTGTCGGGCATAAAACCACGACAATGACAGAAAGGTATGCTCACCTTTGTCCGGTCACTGAGTCACAGAATTTGATAAGCAAATACAGTGACACAACGCTGAGTCAGATCAGTACCATGCTTGCCAGCCTTATTGCGGAAAAAGGTGTGGGGAATGTTCCGCAAGCGGTTTTGGACTGGCTGGCAAAGGCCGATTAGTCGTCATTCGTCAATATTTCACGGGCAGTGAGATATTGACGAAGCTCCTTTTGAGGATACAAAATTTGAGCTAGTTTCGATTTGATCTGACAGGTACCCCTTGAAGGAAAGGGGAATCTCCGTTTTGATGGAAGTGTAAACGCACCATCAAACAGGGCACAATGCCCACGGAGAATCCCCATGGAAAGTTTCAATCAAAACGTCATCAAGCACAAGACCGGGCTTCTCAATCTCGCTGCGGAACTTGGCAACATTTCGAAAGCCTGCAAGATTATGGGGTTTTCACGCGATACTTTTTATCGGTATCAGGCTGCGCGTGATGAAGGCGGCGTGGAAGCACTTTTTGAAGTAAGCAGGCGTAAACCCAACCTGAAGAATCGTGTTGAGGAGTCTACGGAGCTGGCGGTTACCGCCTTTGCTCTTGATTTTCCAGCACATGGGCAAGTGCGGGCCAGTAACGAACTCCGCAAGCAAGGCATATTCGTTTCCCCGTCCGGTGTGCGGTCAATCTGGTTGCGTCACAGCCTTGAATCAGTAAACCGCCGTTTGGCAGCCCTTGAGAAGAAGTCGGCCGAAGCGGGGATCGTACTTACCGAGGCTCAAGTTCAGGCTTTGGAGCGAAAAAAGCTGGATGATGAGGTTTGCGGCGAGATTGAAACACACCATCCCGGTTATCTGGGCAGCCAGGATACGTTCTATGTGGGCACAATCAAGGGTGTAGGCCGTATTTATCAGCAGACATTTGTGGACACTTATTCCAAATGGGCCGCTGCCAAGCTCTATACGACCAAGACCCCTATCACAGGTGCTGAGCTGCTGAATGATCGAGTTTTGCCATTCTTTTCTTCGATGGAAATGGGCCTCATTCGCATCCTGACAGACAGAGGCACGGAATATTGCGGAAGGGTCGAAGCTCACGATTTTGAGCTATACCTTGGCATTAATGACATTGAACACACCAAAACCAAGGCCCGACATCCTCAGACAAACGGCATCTGCGAACGGTTCCATAAAACAATCCTGAACGAGTTTTACCGGGTTGCGTTTCGGCGCAAGCTGTATCAGTCTTTGGAGGAATTGCAGACCGACCTGGATGAGTGGATAGCCCACTACAACACAGAGAGAACCCATCAATGCAAAATGTGCTGCGGCAGAACGCCCATGCAAACACTCATTGAGGGAAAAACGCTCTGGCAAGAGAAGGTCGGACAGCTTAATTAATCGGACAGGCAACGCCGTCAAAATGGAGTGACTGTCAGATCAAGTCTAAACTAGTACACCTTAGTTTTGCCGTTGACTGGTCCTAAGAAGTGAACCCACTTCTCATTTCCATTCAGGAAAGGAGAGACAGAACCCGGTCATTCAACAATTCTACACCGGTGGGCGACATCACCCATCTCCTTACACCTTCAGTGAATAAGTCGTTTATATAGGGTCTGAAACACTCCACAATCCTTCCAAGCCTGCGCATTACCAATAACATAAACTGCTTCTTTCGCCCGAGTAACGGCCACATTAAGTAAGTTCGGCGACTTTCCAGCCCATATGCGAGCCCCATTTTGCCCTGCTTCGGGCGCTCCTAAAACAAAAATGACCGCCTCCGCCTCCCGCCCTTGCACCGTATGTACCGTGCCGACACGCTCCTTTACCCATAAACGGGGGTTCGACACCCACCCTGAAAGGGCGGACGAAGTCGCCAGCAAGTTACGCAGACCATTTTGTACATCAACAAACGGGGTGACAATGTAGACGTCGGGTTCACAACCGCCAGCGCGTATAGTTTGCAATAGTTGTAGGGTACTTTGGCCTTCCTGAGGGCACCATTTCCCTTGTGCGTTACCAGCAACATGTATCCAACGCGAAGGTCCTGCCACTTCAAGAATAGAGGACTGCTTGGGACGTTTTGCCTGAACCATCAAATTTTCATAAGCAACAGCATTTGATATGGAGAACATTGGTTCGGCGCACCTGCGATGTACAAGAAGAGGAACTCCAACTTCTCGTGTGCCAGATTGTGTCTCAAAGCTGCCTATATAGCCCGTGGCACGATCCGCAAGAGTTTGCACTGAAGCACCAGGGGGATTGTAGATAGCGCTGTCTACGGAAAAATTGTCGCATATTTTTTCTGTCAAATTTTCTGGGAGCACGACAATAGGCTCAATTTGTAATGGATCACCCACCACAATCGCTCGCTTTGTCCTCATCAATGCACCAACAGCCGCCTGTGGCAATGCCTGCCCCGCCTCATCAATAAGCAGCCAGCCTAAGTCTTCTTGTCCTAGCCCGGACAGCATGTTCCCCACTGAGGCAAACGTGGTTGAAACAACAGGAACTACCATGAAAAAAGTAGTCCACAAATCAGCAATAAAAGAGTCCTTTTCTGGGCTGCCGAGAGATTTTGAACCATAGTTTTCAAGAAATATGTTGCAATTATGGCGTATTTTCTGGGCGGCACCGTCGACAAAGGCTTTATGCAGCGCTAAAGCCGCTTCAAACAAATCCCCTCGCAATCGAGCCGTCTGCGCATCAAGCCAGGGTGGTGTTGTTTGTCGTTCTTCATGACTTTTGAAAAAGAAAGACGCATCAACAAATGCTCCTGTATGCCTTGCAGCCAACTTTGCGTATTCTTCAGTCTCTTTTTCCAATTCCCATGAAAGGATCTGAATAGCTTTTGTACTTTCTTGAATACGCTCGGACAAAGCTTTTTTCTGTGCAATCACAGCCTCAAAGTCACTTTTTGCTTGCAGATATTCCTTTTTGGCATGTTGCAACTGCCGTGCTGCATGTCCGTGCGTGGTGAGCCAAAAACGATATCTTTCCCGAGAAAGCAGCCTGCTGAAAAATCCAGGTTTGTCCGCCGCTGCGGACTTGTGTTGCTCAGTAGCCGCACTAAACAAGGTCTCTTTTTCTGAAAAAACATTCTGAGTAAGCAAAAAGAAATTTTCTAAAGGCGCAAGCTGTTTTTCAAGCACGGGTAGCTCTTCACGAGCTTTAGTTATTTCAGTGTGACGACGGCAGATTGAGTCATACAGGTCATGAATTTTTTGAAGACTTGCCAGGCTACTTTCAACCTTTGCCTGCGCCTGCAGGAAATGCTTTCTGGCGGTTTCCCAGCGAAGCAATGCCTCCTCGTGGTTCACCGGAGGTTTTTCTTGCTGAATAATGCGCGGGGTACACTGCACTCCATTGTCATCTGTATAATACACAGGGGTACCGCAGGCATATTTTAAATACCCAAGCATTCCGGAATCTTGATCCCACCAGAATGTTTTACGGAATTCCGAGCGGTTCTTGGCATTTCCGAGTACCGCGCTAATCACTCCCCATGCACCCTCTGAAAACAATGCACTGGCGACCGTGCAAAAATATCCCTCCGCAAAACTGTCTTCGGCCACAGCGTTGCGCCCAGGTAGTTCAACACTGACATTTTCGACAGCTTTGTTATTGGAGGAGGCCACAACAATTTCAAAGCCGCGTAATTTTTTGTCCACAGCATACATATGGAGAAATGCGTTGCCGCGCTTAAACTTATGCCCGGTAGTGCTGAACGCCTTTTCAGGATCTGCGTATGTGGCCAGCACTTTGGCTCTTTCAGTGACAATTGCAGCAACTATATCTCTAAGTAGTGTTGTTTTGCCTGTTCCCGGAGGGCCGTTAACAGCCAGAAGGCCTCCATTTTTTAAATCACTCAGAGCAATATTCACTGCACACTGTTGCAAAGGAGCCAGAGGGTAACGCCCTTTGCCGGGCCAAGAGGCCACGGGGAACTTGGACGGAGCAAGAACCCGCCTGACAGCATCATGGCTGTGCATGAGATTCCAGCGGGCTTCAGGTGCTGTCACTCCAAAGTAGCGTTTCATATTGGCAGGAAGAGTTCCGGCTCGGGCCATAGTTTTCGCCCAGGCAAGGTCTTTAAGATAAAACGAGTTGAGCAGCACGGGGTCCGGTGCATCCGGCAATGGATTCCACTGGAATGAGCATAAGGCAAAATATGGCTTGTTTACAATATCTGGCGGTAACGACAATGTACCCGTCAACCAGGTAAAAGCCTCAGCAATATGATGTGCTGTAAGCGGGAGTAGGTTGCCGTCTTCATCTTGAACAGTCAGCTTTTCAGTCAGTGCCTCAATGAGTTTTTGTTCAGCAAGCGGCCATTGCTCCAAACTTCGCAGGTTACCTGTGAGCGCAACAGGGACACCCCACCCGAAGCTGGAAATCACCAAAGGGTTTTGCCCAGCAAGGTGGCCCTCCGTATCTACCATGACACTTGCCAGCACGGCTTCGCCTCTTGTAGCCGGACGCTGAGCTCTTGTGTCTGTGTAAACCTTAAGTAGGGCATCTATCGCAGGTTCCATGGAGATGGTACCCAGGATAACCTGATAGTATAGGCGGTGCCCCTTACGATACCTTTTTTGTCCGTCTTCCCATGGCATGAGACCATTGGAAAACTTAACAACGCTGTAAGGGCTTCCATCCCCTAGAGAATCAGGCTTCAGAAAAGTAACCGGGGATAAAACTTCTATAGCTGTCCAGGCATTTAATACTGACTCAGGGCCAGAATATGTATAGAGGTCGTCCGCTATAGGCGGCAGGTTAAGCGACATCGGTTCAACAGAATGGATAGTCAGAGTTTCGTTTGTCTCTTGAGGTGCTTCTATCCTTGGCTGAACTTTTTCAGGTGCAGGCCTGATGTCCACAGCGCTAAACGGCACATTTTGCGTGGTTGTATTTTTTTCCTTCGCAGGAGTCGGAGCGAGCTTATTCTCCACAGCTTTTTTGCTGGAGACATGCGCGGTTGATTCTTCCAGTGCAGTCAGCTGTTTTTTCAAGCGCTCCGCCCGCTGAGTTGTTCTATATGCCAATTCATCATGCAGTTGCTTACGAAATTGAGGGTCACCTGACCGCTGCTCAAACATTTGTTCAAGCTCGGCAATGCTACGATTGAAGAACGGTCTGCCCATGGAATGCTCACTATATGTTCAGGATGGATATCCAACGCCATGCGCCGTCAATGTCAAAAAACTTCGCCGAATAATTCAGCTCACGTAACTCTTTGGGAACAATGGCGTCATGTTTTTCAATAAAGGTATTTGGGAGGTTACTTGCCAGTTCATATCCCTGCGGACGCGGTGAGGAAAGGATATCTTTAAAGGCCTGCTTACAGGCTATAATGTCTGTATCCCGCACATCAATGATGCCACTGAAACAATCCGCCTTGAGTCCTACAGAACGTAATAGCATTGTGATTGTATTGACTATTTTGTCGCCGACCCACGGGAGGATGTGAACTGTAGTGCCAAACTGTATCATTGGTGCGGCATCTAACATTAATTCGTGAAAAGAACGACGCCCTTCCTCAAATAGGTTTAACGCACATTTATTGCAAAAAATCGGGATGTCATCTGACAGATACAGGCGATACATTTCTTGCCTGATAATATCGTGAATTACCTGTCCACCACCATCGAACCGGGGAGGTCTGCCACCTGCACCTGGTTTTAGTGAAATACGCTTTTCTTCTTCCGATACATGAATCACTTCCCAGCGCCTTCCGGCAAACGCAATCAACTGGCCGACCACCAAGGGAGAGGTGACAGGTATTGCCCCAAGAGTTCTGCCAGCATGTTCCAGGCGATACTCTTCCGGTGTGCTGAAAGCAGTATAGAATGTAAAATGCTCGACCATCCGCTCTCCACGGAGGCCAAGTACCAGTGTCCCCTCATGCGTCTGCGAGAGCAGTTCTTGCTCGCCCATGGCCCTAAGCAGCCGGGCATACATTTTTTGCTCAATGTTATGAAACGGGCCATTTTTGCAAAGTAACTGCCAGAGTTGATTCGCCCTGACGCCGCCATAATGCCCGATGACGGACAGTGTCTGCTGTACCAAAGTTGAAAAATGATACTGCTCGGTATCGGCAGGTTCATACCATTTTCTGACGAGCAGATTGATCATGGCCACACACTGAAAAATTTCTAGACGCAGCTTGTCAATCAAGTGGCTTTTATCTGTCAGTTCATTTTCCGTGATGAACATGCGCACAATCGAAGGCTCCCCCCGACGTCCAGAACGTCCTAAACGCTGCCTCAGACTGGCGACGGAATGCGGGGCCGTTACTTGAGCAATCGAATCAACATGCCCAATATCAATGCCTAGTTCTAGGGTCATTGTGCAAACGGCACTTGTAGGAAGCCTGTCTTGTTGAAGACGTTTTTCCAGTTCTTCACGAAACTCTTTAGCCAGGCTGCCATGGTGGGGGAAAAATTCATTGGGCACAAATTCAGTGGCGCAACGTTCAGAAAGCGCGGCAGCGAGTTCTTCAGTGCGCGCCCGGCTATTGGCAAAAATTAAGTGAGATTTTCCGCGTAATAGTTTGAACACATCCTCTGTGATGTGTTCAGAAGTTCTTGGCTGAGAAAAAATTTCATCAGCAGACTCTGTATACCCGCGTATTTGTATTTTTACATCGCTGTGCGAGGCGCTAGAAATGATCAGCTCACACGGTAATTCTTCCTGCGGGCGAAGTTCTCTGGCAACCTGTTCCATGTCACCCAAAGTAGCGCTGAGAGCAATACGGGGTATGATTTTTTTCAGCAAAAATTCAAGCCGGTGGAGTAAAGACTGCAACTGTCTTCCTCGCTCCGTACCCAAAAAGGCATGAAATTCATCGATAATGACATAGCGCAACCCCCAAAATGCCTTCTGGCTCCAGGCCCCGCGATTTAGCAGCAACGACTCCAGAGACTCTGGAGTGATAAGAAGGATACCGCGCGGATCCCGGATCTGTTTGTTCTTTGCGGATTGCAGCACGTCTCCGTGCCAAGGTGTCAGCGGCAGCTCTAGGCGTTCACATAAACCTTGAAGGCGTCTGTACTGGTCATTTATCAACGCCTTGAGGGGACTGATATACAGAATGCCCACACTGTTAGCATCTTCCTGTACAATCTTGGTGCAGGCGGGAAAAAAGGCCGCTTCGGTTTTTCCAGCCGCAGTTGCAGCACTGATGATGATATCTTTTTTTGCTTCCAGCACAGGAATGATGGCTCGTTCTTGAATATCCCGCAGCGCCGACCAACCTTGCGCCCATACCCAGCGCTGGACAGTTTCATGCAGCAGGACAAAGCTGGAAGATTCACTCATGGTTCCTACAGCCTGAATGTCGTCAGATTGTCATCGCCCTCATCGCCATCATCGGGAATGGTGAGCTCTGGCATATCTGTATTATTTTCTGCTGTAACATGCACCTGGCTAACAAGTTGTGACCATTGAATCTCTGGGCTTTGTTCCAGCACGGCAAGCAAATCAACAAAGGCCTTAATCGTGTTGCGGGGAGTGCGAAAATAGGCGTCACCAATGCGTTGAGAACAATGAGCCAAAAAGGCTGTTAAAGCATCATCGGGCACTAGGTATTTGCATTGATCCCCGGAGGCAAAGACATGCCGTAGGTTGCGCAGCAAAACCAATAGTTCTTCCGGACTCAGGTTTGCCAGATGTAAGGTGGGTGAAGAATAATCGACGATCCCTGCAGCACGAGCAAAAGAGTTTTCGGCGAGTCTGGATTGTAATGCTTCGTAACTGTAAAGGCCTTTACGAGGATCCAGAAGGAAGTCAGGCGTTCCACCCAACAAAAAGCCTAAATACTCAGCACTGCCTTGCAGGCAATCATTAAGCATGCGCAAAATTTGTTCATAATTGGAGGTCCGCGCTTTCTGGCTAGAAAGCTTATATAAGTTGACCATTTCATCAAGGTTGACCAAAAGTCCTGCGTAGCCTGCCTGCCGCACAAAAAGGCTTAACAGCTTGAAGTGGTCATACACATTCGCGTCATCAACGATTGCACGAACCCCAAGAGCATTTCTAGCATCTGTTTTTGTGGTAAATTCTCCCCTGAGCCAACGGACCGCATCATCTTTCAATTGGTCATTGCCGCTTTCATACCCTTGCCAATAGGCGGAAATTACCTTGGCAAAATCATAGCCTCCGACCAATTCAGAAAGATTGTTTAACCGCTCTTCAATGGCTGTGGTGACGTTTATATTCTTAGTGTCAGCTTCTTTCCTCGCGTTAGTAATAAAGCGTTCCACAACGCTTGTCAGAGCATTCCCATCCTGTTTGGTGCGCGTGGAACAGTTACGCAGTAGTTCCGCGTAAAGGTTACGAGCCTGGCCGTTGGTAGCATGCAGTCGCCTGTCTGGTGAAAGATCGGCATGCAAAGTAACAAGGCCTTTTTCAAGGGCAATTGTTCTGATAAGTTGCAGAAAAAAGCTCTTACCTGAACCGAACTCGCCAATAACGAGGCGAAATGCCGAACCGCCATCACCAATGCGCTCTATATCTCTCAACAGTGACTGCACTTCCCGGATTCTGCCGACCTGGATGTGTTGCAGGCCCGTACGCGGTGTGACTCCAGCGCGGAGCGATTGGATAATTGCATCACGCTCTCTTGGGCGAAGGCGTTGGGTTTGGTCATTACGCATTGGTCATTTCCTTGGCTAATTCGGTATCTACGAAAATGGGTTCTCCATCCTCAACCAGTGGCGCGTTTGTATTGGTAAAGGCCCACTCGTTCAAGACTTCCAATGCACCGTCCAGCATCAGGCCGAACTCTTTACAAATTTCATAGACCGCAGGCCGCTCCCAATACTCTTGCTCCATAAGACGCGATAACAACATCTGATGTGCTTGATCAAGCCCTGCAAGAGGATTTTCCACGGTATCGGCCTGAGATTCAGCAGGAGCCGGTTCTTCTGTTTGCTCAGAAAATATATTTTCAAGAACTTTGCGCACTTGCTGTGTTTCCTGCTCTCTAATCCGAATGAGTTCATCATTAAGAGAAAATATAGGAACAGCGCTTTGCGGCTGCGGGATGGTATGTACAGGTTCCTGATCTCTGAGTGCAACGGTGACTGGGCCGTCCGCACTTGCCATAGCGTGGAGGTCACTTGTTACTTGAGACTTGTCGAGCCCAAGGGCCGCATACATTTTTTCAAGCTGCTTCACTTCATTGGGATCAATGTAGCCATCAGCGTGAGCGGTTGATATCAATATCCGCCCCACAAGCACTTTAGTGGAAGAATCCAGTTCCGCCATTTTTTGTTTTAGGCCTGCGGCTCCCTGTTGCGTGTAAAGACACCAGTACAGGTAAGCAAGTAAAGAATCTTTTTCAATCCCGGTTAGTTCTCTGTTGTCCTGAATCAGCTTTTTTAACAGACTTTCTTCGTGTGGCGACACACTTCCATCGCTCTGGCTGACCAGAGCCCCCAGCCGCAACATTGTGCCAACAAGCCGAAATTCGCCAGAAGGTTTGAAGTCTATACCGTGCCCGTGCGGAAACACAACAATCTGGGCATTTTTATCCGGTTTTGTTCCATAGTAACGGATATCCGGAATCAAGCCGAAGCCCAACTTTTCTACAAAGGAAGCTAAATTTTCGGCATCCTTCTTGCCAATTTGTGCAGGCAGCGCTTCGCCCAGAATTTTATACATGGTTGCGGTTTCAATAAGTCCAGGTCCATTTGCCGCAATATTGCTCAACATATCGCGAATTTTTTCCGCAGCGGGTGCGTCAGGTACAAGTTCCTTAGGCAAGAGAGCGAGAGCAGCAAGAGATGTCGGGTCGTTTCCTTTTCGTCCAAGATAGCGACTGTACGCATCAAGCTCCTCAGTGCAAGACTCCGCCACCGCAAAGATTTTCTTTAGAGGAGATGTCAGCATGAAAGGATCGGGCAATTCGGAAAAATCAAGCTGCAGCCCCCACAATGAAGGGCTTGCGGCGCGGTAGGAGATGGAAAGATTTTTTTTGTTCGGTGGCACAATTATGCCTTCACCGAATTTTCCCACATAGCGGCGTGTAAAAAGCTCTTTAAATTCTTTGGCACAGCGTCTGGCAGGAGTGCGCAGTCCAAAATCGGGATGGAGGTGAATCCATTGAAGAGCCATGGCTGCGGGGAGAGGCCTTTTGGCTGCTACGCAACGTGCCAGTTGTACCTGGAAGGGATCAGAGGAGTAGCTGTCTAGCAGATTTAGATAGTCCGGGATATCGTCATGGGATTGAAAGAGGACCCACTCCATAGCCAGCAGGTTGGTTGCGTATCCACGAAAAGATCGGTTGGCCCCGTAAATAGAAAGGAGCCGGCGAACCTCATCGACAATAGCAAGGCGTTCCGACTCAGCGAGTTCTTGTTCTTTTCCATCATAAAAAAGACGGCGTTCAAGACCATAGAAGAAAAGGAATACATATCCAATAGTTACTTCTTTATCTGAACGCCCGGTCGCTAGCCACTTCAGGTATGCACCACGACATTGTGGGGGAATCCGGCTGTAACTGGGCCAATACCCCATCTCCTCTCCATGCTGCCACGGTTCTGCATCAATTATACTAAGCTTAGGATTAATCAGGCTAGCATCGTTATACTCGCCATTTTGATCCGGAAGCTTCTCTCCAACATAAACCATGCCAGGCAAGATGAGACCTTTTACCTCTACAGATTCCCCAGGGCCATACCAACACGCCGGGTTCTTTTGAGGTTGGCAGGCTGAATCATCTCCATAGCCATAAGAAGTTGATGTCGAGATTGTAATGCGAAAGCTAGAGTCTGAGCTTTCAAATTTTGAGACATTATTGGGGGCGGAAGTACATGGCGTTTTTATCTTGTGAGTCGACTTTCTATCTTGTTTTAATCGAATTGCATAGAAAAAAGACAAAAAACACAATAACACTGCAAGGACAAAATTTATACTTTGGTTACCTTTTGTCTGTAATGCTGTACTAATCCAAGAAATAGCAAGAATACAAGTGACAGGAAATAACACAGCGTGTATACGTTTCTTTTTTGAAGGAACAGCAAAAAATAATACTTTGGGCCAAATTAAGCCAGTAATCCCCCAGAGCAGACAAATTCCAAACATTAGAGTTAAAATGGCATTCATATCTATCTCCTTATAAACATCTTGCAGCAAGTATGATTTCTCTGGATTTAGCGCGCATGTCATTTAATATGTTATATATAAATATATTTTTATTGAACTAACATCAACAGCAGGTCGTACACTTATCTGGAGTCCATCTCGAACATGTTTCATGCTCACAGCAGGTTGCCTTTTCGAGCTGTTAGGGTGAATTGGAAAATTTGATCCGCCCCATGGGGGGGTTGTCGTCTCTCGAGTGTCCTTAGGCACCAAAAATATCATTGCCAAAAATTTATGAAAGTGCCACTAATAGATTTATTTATTATATAACTCTGTGGTTGTTATGGTTGGCGTGATATTCTCCTGATATTGCTCTTAATCTTCTTGCCAGAGGATTTCTAGGAGGAGCTATGGATACATCTGATGATGATTTCGAAAAAAACATGCGTTGTGCTGCTGAATTCGTGTTGGAGCATGATCTTGTCTCTGGCCCGGCAGAAGGTATTGCAAAGCAAGTTATTGGCAAAGGCTGGGACAGCCTATCTTCGCGGCAGGTTGATATTTTTGAAGCGTTTGTCATCCCTGCAGCCACACGAGAATGCGAACGATGTGGTTGTGAGATTCCCTTTTGCGAACTTAGTCTTGGCGGCGATCTGTGCAGCTGGTGTGCTCATCAGATAGATAAAGGCAACTGATGATCTTGTTTTCCAGTAGTAGGCACAGTTTTTTAAATAACTATTTCAAGAGGTATTAACTATGGCACGTTGCACGAATACCAAGAACCTGGAAGTACATCACAAGCGCGTAGATGGTGGCAACGAACTCGATAATGCTGAAGTACTTTGTCAAGATTGCCATGCCAACACATCTAGTTATGGCGATACCGAGCACGACTCTCCCCCTGCTTTTACGCAGAAGACCAAGGATGAAGCATTGGAGCAAGCGGGGAATCGCTGCGAATGTACAAGGATAAGCTGTCACTAACCCTCCATTTCCTGTCGCTCCAGTGGGGTGCGCCTCGCGAACAGTGAGACGTACCCCACTGGTTTTTGCGTCTTGTTGTTTGAGTTATTACGGGTAGTTTTTACTTCATCTGTTTGGAAGAGGTATGTAGTTTAATGAAAATGTACGATTTAAAGTTGTTGCTTGATAAGCCCGTGCTTAATAGAGGTTTATTAATAGGCAATGGGTTTAGCATTGCCGCATCGCCACGCTTTAAGTATAGTAGTATATTTAATTGTGCAGATTTTAGCAAAATTCCATGGGTCAAAAATATTTTTACATCACTCTCTACTGAAAATTTTGAACTAATTCTTAATATGCTTAAAAGCGCACAGCTCGTAAATAAAGCAGCTGGGAATATAGAAGAATCAGAGAATGATGCCAAAGCTCACTCTGCATTAGTAGACATATTCATTGATACTCTTGGGGAAATTCACCCGGACAACAAAATAATTTATAGATCATTTGAGTGCATAACCGTAGAGCAGTTTGAAGCAAATGGAAAATTTTTAGAAAAATTCAATGTAATATTTTCATTGAATTATGATATTCTCCTTTACTGGTCTATACTTGAAAATAAACTTGAATACAAATTCAAGGACAATTTTTCTATTAAAGATCGTAATAGATCAGGTCTTAGTTTTAATGAAAGTTTTTTGAATTGTACAAGTCTTTGGTATTTACATGGAGCGTTACATCTAAGAACAGATAGCAAAGGTATGGCGTATAAAATTGTAGCCAACCAAGATAGCAGTATTTTAAATCAACTTAAAGAATCAATGTCTCTGTTTGAATACCCGACTATAGTATTTGAAGGCAGCGATGAAGAGAAGCAATTTTCAATCAACTCAAATAGATATCTATCGATAGCAAATAAGGTGTTTTCAAATTCATATGGCGCACTTTTTACCTATGGATTCTCGTTTAATGAAAATGATGATCATATAATTGAAGCAATAAAAAAATCTGCAATATCTGTCTTATGTGTGGGGTTACACGGAACAATAAAGAAAAATCAGAAAATATTTGAAAAATGCGAAGGATTAAAATCTACTGCTAATCACAATTTTAATACTGGGTCTCGGGCTTCGCGACTTGAGGTTTATTATTACAATACAGATGAGTGTGGTAACATTTGGCAATGAAAGTTTGACCCTCCCCCCGATAAGTATGCCATTGAAAAGTTAGTGTTCCTGACATAGGAGCACAAGAATGAAACGTAGCAGATTCACCGAAAAACAGATTATTGGGATCTTGCGGCAAGCCGAAGCTGGCGTTCGTGTTGTCGATCTGTGCCGTCAGAATGGCATTTCGGATGCGACCTTTTACAAATGGCACAGCAAGTTCGGTGGGATGAACATCTCTGACGCCAAGCGGTTGCGCCAGGTAGAGGAAGAGAACGCCCGTCTGAAACGACTTGTAGGAGAACAAGCGCTTGATATCGTCGTCCTGAAGGACGTGATCTCAAAAAACTTTTGAAGCCCGCAGCCAACAGGGAAGCCGTGCATCACATTCAGGCTGCGCATGGCTACTCAGAG
>Ga0209639_1002032_pt1 | contig 17253 bp, 12 predicted proteins | sample EPASupsiteHSE605_FD_187268 | JGI IMG/M metagenome (GOLD analysis project Ga0209639, IMG submission 187268) | Bioremediated contaminated groundwater from EPA Superfund site, New Mexico - Sample HSE6-05 (SPAdes) (version 2) | ecosystem: Environmental > Aquatic > Deep subsurface > Groundwater >...
ATGTTGTTGAAAGAATCTTTCACGATTATTTGCAGACAAACATTAAAGCTATTGCTCCCGGTTGGATTTAATGAATACGTATGTGTTGGGTTTTCGAGAGAAGAAGAAGTACCGTCTCCAAAATTCCATACATAAGAAACCTGAGCATTAGGATAGCCTGAAGTTGAAGTATTCAAAAAATGAATATTATTTGGATTGCTTATTGAATCGGCGAACCAATTGAAATTTGCATTACAGCTACCTGTTGAAGTGGTGTCGATCTGGATAAACTGGCAGGTACTGTCGGTGCAGGATGTTCCGTTACTATTTGAGGTTATTGTAAATAGACAAACTGTATAACCATTCGTTCCGGTTACCGGCTGAGCAAAGGTATGGGTAACCGTTTGTCCGCTGGCAGTAGTGCCATCTCCGAAAATCCAGTTGTAAGTAGTCGGAAGAACAGAATTAATTTGTCCATTAAAAGTATAAGTTTGTCCTTGATGTGTGTAGGCAAATGAATTCTGGCAAAGAGAAGCTGTAGAAGTGCAGATATTAAAATTTACAACTTGTTGTGGAGAATTGTTTGTAACACTGGTGTCAATAAATTGACCGTTACAGTCATTCGTCCAGAGGTAATAATGCACCAATGTTCCCGGTGATGGAATATTCGGTATTGTGAATGAATAATATCCATTCTGATTAGTATTCGCAGCGGAATGATATACATAACTTCCAATACTGTCGGATTGGATATAAACAGGATGATTTGCAATCGCGTTTCCCGATAAATCGGTAACATAACCGCCTACAAATAATTGCGTTTGTGCCTGTATGGTAACCAGACTTATCATGGCTAGTACAAACAGTAATAATCTCTTTTTCATAATTTTGATTTTTAAGAGGATGACCTTTATTTTCTCTAAAGAGTCATCAAATAAAAAAAAGGTTGTGTCATTGCTATTTGTTTCGTATGTATTTTGTTAAGAAGTTTAGAATTGGAGTGCTTACTGAGATAGAATGAGATTTGCAAGTTGTTTTCCGTACCTTTGTATAAATAATTGTAGCTAATTTCAGCATGAATAGGTTTTTAATTATAATCACTTTGTTTTTTGCAATTGCACAAAACTTGTTCTCTCAAAAAATTAAGGTAGAAAATCATGAAAAGCAGATAGAAAAAGAGATATTAGATTCAATACTTAATTTTCCAGAAGTTGAAGACTTTTTAGAAGCTGCAAAAAAGGACAAAAAATACAAAGCCAAAATAATGATTTCTTTTGAGCATAGACCTGCTGAAAGTGATAAAAAATATAAAGTGGCTGTTAAAGTTCTATTTCGGGAAGATGGTGTTCAGAAGATGGATACGACTGATCGCTTTGTTTTTTATATAGATTCCGCTTCTCGTGAGATTTATTATTATCATCCTGATTTTGAAAAAATCATCAGTGTTAAAGAATGGAGAAAAAAATGTGTTGCAGTTTATGGTATTTGCATGAAACGATTTATGGCATATTCACAATTGCAATTATATGAGGATAGTACGTTTGTTTTTGGTGATTTTATGGATGTAGGAGGCTGGAACTTTAAATTTGGTAAATGGAAGTTGGATGATGAGATTTTAACATTAAACACATTCAATAAGCCAGATGTTGTGAATGAAAGCTTATTTACGATAACAACGATTGGATTGAAAGACATTACCAGAAAAGGGATGATCATTCGATTAGATTCAAATTGTGGAGTCAACTCAACGTATTTGGTGAAAAGCTTGGATGATAGTACTTATTATGAATTGAGTGATTTAAAACCTTTGATTTTTAATAATTTAGTAACGAGGCTTTTGGTAAGTGTTCATGATAATCAAGGTGGAACTTCTGGAAGGATTATATTTTTAGATACAACAAAAAATGACTTTACAATTACATATAAAACACAATCACTTTACGATAGAACGGATTATTTTTATGACTTAAAACTTAAGTATAACTCATTAGGAGTTTACACAAATCCTCTTTTTATAAACAATAAAGAACGTAGTTCAGTTATATTGTTAAAAAAAGGGAGCATTGAGGATAGGGTGTTTTAGGATAAAGACAAAGATCATCCATATGGTATAAAGTGTCTTTTGCGGTTTGAAAAATTATCTTGAGATAATGAGTTTGCGATTGACAATGCACCCTTTCACAGTTTCAATTTTTACAAAATAGATTCCAGTTGTAAGTTGTTTACAGTCAATTGTAATGAGATTTCTTTCATTCGGAGAATACTCTTTGGATAGTACCCTGATTCCGGTTTGGTTATATACAGAAATATTAAAGACGCCTTCAGTTTGATTTCTGAAAGAGATAAATATTTGATCGATAGTCGGATTTGGGAATAAGTTGACTTCCTGTTTCTCTGTTTCTACAATTGAAGTCACATTTTGTAAATGGATATCCTTTCCCCATTTGCTAACATTCAAAACGATAGTGTCTGCATTCACAAAATCTGGTTTGTTAGGGAAAAATGTAAATATAAAATTCTGATTGAAATAAGCTGATTGAAAAGAAAGTTTTGCTCCTACTTTGTATTTCCCTGATGCAACTCCGTAAAAATTATAAAAGCCCATTGAGTCGATCGTGCAGGTGTCAATAATAATGAAGTTTAGATCATAGAGATAAGCTTTTGCGAAATCTGCAGGCAGATCACCCACAAAAACAGTTCCTCCTAAATTAAACTTATGAATGGGAATCTGATAGCTGCCAGTATCAATCTTGGCAAGATAAAGTGCTGAAATTCCGTTTGCAAAATATTGTACCGTATCAAAATAGATAGAAGGAGCATAGAATGTACCACAGATATAAATTTTATTTGAATCAGCTATATAAAGATCTTTTAAATAGCTCGACGAAGTACCTCCGGCTGAAATGCCATAACTATAGCTATTGATACTGTCGCTCATGGAAACAAAGATATTCGAGTTTTGACCTCCAAGGTTGTGTTTGGCAAGTGAAATGCTCCCTAAATGAAGTGAATCTGAAGTAAACTCTCCGCTAATAATAAAACCTTTATCGTTATGGTAAGGCTGAATAGAACGAATTGTAGCAGGAAATGAATATGCGCTTAAAAATAGACCGCTTGAATAAAATTCTGCAATATAGTTTCCGGGTGCGATATTTTGTCCTCCAAGAATGATTGGAGAGCTGTTGTTTCCGGCAATAATAACCCGGTTATTGTATTCTGCAACGGTTGTTATTTCGTCATTTGTCTGACATTCGCCTTTATACTTCCAGTTAACCAAACCATTATTGCTGAATTTAATCACATAGCCTTCCATTGACTGGCTTCCCATTGCCGGCGTGCTGTTAAACAAAGTATCAATTCCAAAAATATGCATACTTCCCTGAAAAGTTCCTGTAGCATAAATTCCACTGGCGGTATCCGCAAAGATGGTATGTATAGTGTTTTTAAAAGAGCTTCCGTCGCTATTTTTGAGCCATACGATGTTTCCGGTATTCTCATTTACTCTTGCAATAAAAGAGCAATAAAGATTGTTTCCTTGATTTGAAATATGTTGATTTCCAATTAAGATGGAGTCGCCAAGACAAAAACCGCCAATATACAGTGAGTTATTGTTGCGATTGATTGAAACGGAGCTAATTGTATCATATCCAAAGAAATTGCTTTGTGTAAATAATGCCCATTGTGTTGTGCCTTGAGGCGAGTATTTTACTAAAAATGAACGACCTCTCTTGTAGGTATATTGGGTAATTCCATCAAAGGAGATCGTATCATTTTGACTATTTCCCTGATTTATATTTCCGATAGCATAAATATTTCCCTGATTGTCTGTGAGGACTTTTTTTGCGGAGGTACCTGAGTTGCACTTTGCCCGCTTTGCCCATATTACCTGTCCGCTTTGATTATACTTAGCCAGGAAAAAATTTGTAGATGTTGAATTTATTGTATCAGAATTCTGCAAAGGATAAAAATTTGAACCAAGTGAGATAGAGGCGCCTGTAAATGTACCTGCAACGAGTATATTATTACTACCATCAACATGGATTGAGTTAGCTGTTGAGGTTGCACTGTTCCCTGAAGTTCTTACCCAGTCATATTCTAATTTGGGCTGAGCATTCACGAATTGACTTATCCAGAGAATAATCATTAAGACAAGGGTAACTTTTTTCATCTTCTTTTATGGGTTAGAATTTATAGAAAATACCCAGCTTGAGTCCAATAGAGTAAGGCTTTTCCTTTTTAAGATCCGGAATTGCGTCGGTGGGTTTGTATAAGGGTTTAAAATAGTACTGCAATACTGGTTCTGCACTTACTCCCCAATGATTGTTGATGTTCCAGTCTATTTCTCCGGCAACAACTCCTGCTAATCGGAAGTTGTTTACCGAAATTAGTGTCGGATATATTTTCAGGACTTTAATATTGGGATTTTCGGGTAAGCTTAATACTTCATTTTCATAAATTACCACAGAACAAAGCATTCCGGCTTTAAAGGCAAGCCTTATATTCCCAAAATCTTTATAAACTCCTGTTAATAAGGGGAAACTTAAAACCGAATATTTATGTTGTGCTTTGATGTGTTGTTCATATATGATTGAATCATTGATAATCACAGGGTGGGTGATGTATTCGATAATTTCACCTTGCTGATTATAAATTACCGAATCTACGTAGTTGTAGGTTTTGAAGCTATTCAGTTGTTGTAATGAATTGTACGACGAAAAGCTTTTAAACTGGTTGTAATTTACTCCTGCCTGAAAGAATAGATTTGCAAAATGATACTTGTAGATTAATCCAAACTGGTTGAATGAGTTCTGGGTTTCTACTGATCCGTTTTCAGCATTGTAATACTTGAAATATGTATAATCAACACCGAGTGTTGAAAATCCTTTTTGCTCTCTGTTTCGTTCAGTTTTAAACTCTTTTCGAACAGGTGGAGCTTCATCGGCTTCTTCTTTTTTTACTTCAATTTTTACTTCTTCTTGCTTTTCAATTACAGGTTTTTGAATAACTTCTTGGCTTTTAATCTCCTCTTCAGATTGTTTTATTCCTGTTTTTTCCGTTACAGTAACTGGTTCTGAGAAACTATCTGCTCCTGCTTGGGAAAGTTTTGATTTTTGGGTATTGGTGTAGTATTCGATATTTTTGTTTAAATCCTCATTTTGGGTGCTTTTCGATGGTTGGATTTTACGTTCATCTGCTGGTGGATATGTAATCGCTTTACGGGTTAAATTATGTTTGGCAGGACGATTATTCGTTGATACATTGTTTATTGCAGTAAAATTGTTTGATGAAGGTGATTGTTTATCAGGTTTCAAGAGGGATTGATTGTTCGTAACGGAAACTTCTGTTAAAACATCCCGTTCTTTGGTGTTTTTGTTTTTCGGTATTGAAACAGATGTATTATTTTTAATCTTTTCAGTAGATGCTTCTGGTTGAATTATAGTGTTTTGTGTGTTATTTCGGACACTTATTTTCCCCGAGTCAGAAGGCTTGCTTTCGTTTGAAAGTAAAAATGCGATAATTGCAATGAGAGAGATTATTCCGGCAAAACTTACATAGCTCAGATATTGATTAAGGGATAATTTAAAATAGATTGATTTCCATAAACCTGATTTTGGGGAATAATCAGGAAGCTCACCTATATGGCTCGTAAGACTCTCCAAATCAAGTTCTGTTTCTATCCTGTCCCACAAGTCGGAATCCGGCTTATGGGTAGGAAGATGAGACCAATTGTTATGTAGTTCTTTGTCCATTACAGCCATTCATGTTTAAGTTTATCCTTCAGCATTTTTTTTGCGTTAAACAATTGTGATTTTGAAGTTCCTTCGGAAATATTCAGCATTTCAGCAATTTCCCGATGTTTGTATCCTTCAATTTCGGCGAGGATAAAAATGGTACGGTATCCGGCAGGGAGTGAAAAAATTACCTTTTCAAGAATTTTTCCATCAATTTCATTCGGACTGATAAATATAGAGTCGTGTTTCTCTTCCTGAAAGGTGTCAAAGAGTTTTTGTCGTTTCAGACTTCGTAAGGCTGCCCTTATGACAATGGTTTTTATCCATGCTCCTAAGGTTGATTGTTTCCGAAACTGGTCAATCTTTTGAAAAACCTGAACAAAAGCATCTTGTAGTACATCATTGGCCTCGTTACGGTCATTTAGGATACGATATGCTAAGGTAAACATTGCATCGCAATATTTATAATAGAGTTCCTTTTGCTTAGATCGGTCTTTTTTTAAGCAACCCTCAAGCAGCAGTAATTCTTCAATGGTTAAATCGTATTGTGCACCTATACCGATTTCCAAAACCTTGTTGTTTTTTCTAATGAGTAACAAAGGTACAGTTTGGTTGTATGAACAGGGAAAAGATTTTCTTACAGAAGATAGAAAAGTGAAAAGTGAAAAGTGAAAAGTGAAAGGTGAAAAGAAGTCAGGAGACAGGAGATCAATCCTGGAAGTGAAAAGAACCCTCGATTCCCTTCGGTCTCTTTGCCCCCTTGACGTAAAAAAACTTCACGCTAAGAGCGCGAAAAAGAGCGCAAAAATACGTGAAGACAAAAAAACTCTTTAATTTTCTTCAGTCTCCTCATTCTTTTCAATCCTTTTTTATCCTTAAAAGCGTTTACAGCATTTCCTCTTTGTTCTTCAAAATTTGGTAGAGGAATTCGCGGGCGCGAAAAAGCTGACCTTTAACCGAGCCAAGTGGAAGATCCATTTGTTCGGCAATTTCTTCGTAAGAAAGTTCTTCAAAATAACGCATTATCACCAGCTTACGATAATGAGGCTTAAGCTTTTCCACAACCTGGCGAAGCAGATCACTTTTCTGAGTCTGTATCAGGTTTTCTTCGGGATCGTTTTCGGTATCGGGTAATCGTTTTACCTGTTCCAATGCATTTTCTCCATCACTGAAAGAAGTGTTTACCAACAGGTTGTTCTTGCGCTTACGTAAAAAATCGATGCAATTATTGGATGCAATGCGGAAAAGCCATGTGCTGAATGCATGATCCGGTGTATAAAGATGCAAATGTTTGAAAGCCTTTCCGAAGGCTTCTATGGTCAAATCATCGGCATCGTGCGGATTATTTGTCATTTTTAGCAACATGAAATAGAGTGTGTCGCGATAACTGTTTAGCAAATGAGCATACGCCTGTTGGTCGCCCTTTTCTGTTGCGCGTTTCACCAGCTCATAATCACGCTGGGCTTTCACCGACATGCGTGCAGTTATTTCCATCGGTTGGTCGGACGTAAAATTCCTGAAAGAAAGATCAAAGGTTGAATCAAAATCATCATCAATTCCAAAATCGGAATCATCATCAAAAAGCCCCGTTCGTTGAGTTTTAACATGCATCGTTTCGCAATTAATAACTGACTTCCCAGCTTCAGGAATAATAACGTGCCAACTGCCGGAAGATTGTATTGAATTACAAGAACTGATACAAGAGCTATCCACCAAAGTATATTTATCATCTGATAAAGTCCTAAAATAAAAGCATGACGGGCTTTATAATGCTTGCCTGTGGTAAGATGGCGTTTTTTCTGACGAAACCATTCTGCAAAACTTTGCTTGCCTTCGGAATATGTGTGACTGTCGTGTGAAATCTGGATGCAGGTGTTTGATGCTTTTGCAGTTTGATTCACAAACAAATCGTCATCACCCGACTGGATTTTGTAGTGAGATATAAATCCTTTATTTCTTAAAAACAGTGATTTACGATAAGCCAAATTACGACCTACTCCCATATACGGCATACCTGATTTTGCTAGTCCCAAATATTGCATGGCAACATTTAGCGTATCAAATCGAATGAGTTTATTTAACAAACCCTTGTTTTTTTGATATGCCCCATAGCCCAGAATAATTTCGGTATCCTTATCAAATTTCTGCGCCATTTCGCGAATCCAGTTTAAACTGGCAGGTTTGCAATCGGCATCTGATAAAAGTAAAAGTTCGTGCTTTGCACACAAAATACCAATGGAGAGCGGGAATTTTTTCCCTTTAAAGAAATTTACATTCTCTTCTATGTTTATGATTTTTAAATGCTTATATTTTAACTGGAAGTTTTTGAGCAAAAAGAATGTATCGTCGTCTGAAGCATCATTTACCAACACAACTTCATATTCCGGATAATCCTGCTCCAGAAAATGAGGAAGGTTTTCTTCCAGGTTTGAATATTCGTTTCGTGCACAAATTACTACAGACACAGGCTCTGAATGCGCTGATTTTGTCCTGATTTTTAAAAATGCAATTTTTCCGGAAATAAGCCAGTACCAAATAAGCAAAAAGAGGGTTGTACATCCGAAAATTATCAGAATAATATTGTGATACAGATTGTTAGAGATTTCGTAGTAGTTCATGTTTTCGCACTTGCCCATGCAAAAGTATTGATAATTGGGGAATATGAGTTATCTTTGAACCCTTTTTATGAACACTTAATTGTGAATGAATATAATCATACATGAACTTTAATATAACTGCCCGCGATTCAGCTTCTAAGGCCAGAGCTGGTATTCTTACTACCGATCACGGAACTATTCAAACACCTATTTTTATGCCGGTCGGAACTGCCGGTTCCGTAAAAGCAGTTCATATCAGAGAGATCAAAGAGGACGTAAAAGCCCGGATAATCCTGGGAAATACCTATCATCTTTACCTTCGTCCGGGTTTAGATATTCTGAAAAAAGCAGGTGGCCTCCACAAATTCAATGGTTGGGATCGGCCTATCCTGACTGATAGTGGCGGATATCAGGTTTATTCACTGGCTGGAAGTCGTAAGATTAAAGAAGAAGGAGTTGTGTTTCAGTCGCATATTGATGGTTCTCGCCACCATTTTACGCCAGAAGGAGTGATGGATATTGAGCGTGCTATTGGAGCTGATATTATGATGGCATTTGACGAGTGTACGCCATATCCATGTGAATATCAGTATGCTAAAAAATCGATGGAAATGACTCATCGTTGGCTTCAACGCTGCGTGGATCGTGTAAATACTACTGATCCTTTGTATGGATATCAACAGTCGTTGTTCCCGATTGTACAGGGGAGTGTGTATAAAGATTTACGGAAGATTTCTGCAGAAACCATTGCTTCGCATGGATGTGATGGAAATGCCATCGGAGGATTATCAGTGGGTGAACCTGCCGAAATGATGTATGAAATGACCGAACTGGTGTGCGGAATACTACCCGACGACAAACCACGTTATTTGATGGGTGTAGGAACTCCGGCCAATATGCTTGAAGGAATCGCGTTAGGAATTGATATGTTCGACTGTGTAATGCCTACCCGAAATGGCCGTAATGGGATGCTCTTTACTAAAAACGGGATTATCAACATCAAAAATGAAAAATGGAATGATGATTTTGATCCGATTGAAGTCAACGGAGCTTCCTTTGTGGACAGAGAATACTCCAAAGCTTACCTCCGGCATCTTTTTCGTGCCGGAGAAATTCTCGGACCAATGATAGCCAGTCAGCATAATCTGGCTTTCTATCTCTGGCTGGTAGGCGAAGCTCGTCAGCAGATCATTGTTGGTACGTTCGATGAATGGAAAAACCGTGCCGTGAAACAACTAATGCAACGTTTGTAAGAAGATAAATTACTGAAAATCAATCTGATGTTTTCTAAATATCTCAAAAAAATTGACTGGTATATTATCCGTAAGTTTCTCGGAACTTATTTTTACGCCATCGGATTGATTATTGCTATTGCCATTATCTTCGATATTTCGGAAAAAATTGATGACTTTATCGATAAGAAGGCTCCGCTTTCGGCGATCCTCTTTGATTATTATCTCAATTTTATTCCTTTTTTTGTAAACCTTTTCAGTCCGCTTTTTACCTTTATCGCGGTAATCTATTTTACTTCACGTATGGCGGCAAATACGGAAATTATTGCCATTTTGAATGCCGGAGTAAGTTTTCGCCGATTGTTGCGTCCGTATATTGTTTCCGCTGTTTTTATCATGCTGATTGCTCTCTTTTTTGCCAATTTTCTGATTCCGCATGTAAATAAAGGTCGTATTGCCTTTGAAAAAAAATACATCAAAAACCCCTATGTGAATAAGGGAATTAATATTCATTTTCAACAGGATAAGGAAACGTATTATTACGTGGAATCCTTTGATAATACAGCAAATCAGGGATATCGCTTTTCGATGGAAAAGATGAATGAAAAGGGTCTGTATTATAAGCTGAATGCAGAACAGGCTGTTTGGGACAGTGTGACTCATAAATGGCATCTCACCGACTGTTTCGAACGTTGGATTAATGGGCTGGAAGAAAAAATAGTAAAGAAGGATGCGATTGATACGACCTTCGACATTAAACCTGTTGATTTTGCACGTGACATGGTAAATATTGAAACCATGAACTGGAACGATCTGCGTAAATACCTGAAACGCGAAAAACTCCGTGGCTCCGATCGTATTAAAACCTACGAAATAGAACAGTACCAGCGTATGATTTTTCCGCTGGCATCCATTGTACTTACGCTGATTGGTGTTTCGCTCTCTTCGCGTAAGGTGAGAGGCGGAATAGGAGTGAACCTGGCTTTGGGAATTTTGTTTGCCTTTACCTTTATCCTTTTTATGAAAATTTCTACAGTATTTGCTACTTCCGGGAACCTTCCAGCTCCCATTGCAGCTCTGATTCCTATCGTATTATACTCTGTATTGGCGGTGTACCTGATTCAGAAAGCACCGAAGTAAAAAACAAATGTCTCGTTTGCAGAGGAAGAAAACAAAAATAGTAGCATCATTGGTGCTTAATCAATTAATTAAAGCGGTAATTTTATTGCAAAACAATTACCTTTAGGTATGTTTGCTTCTACCCAGACGAAGCCATGGTGCGCTTCTGCAATTTTTTTTGCAATTGACAATCCAAGCCCTCTGCCCTTTGTTTCTGCTAACTGAAAATTCCTGATAAACACTGCCTCTCTTTTGTCAGTGGGAATAGTTTCCCCAAGATCCTTAACATAAATATTTAGGTATTTGTCATTTTCTTTACACTCGATTATGATTTTTTTACCGGATGAAGCATACTTAATAGCGTTGCTGATGTAATTGGAAAATACTTCTTCAATAATTGGATTAGCATGAATTAATTGTTCTGAAGGAATCTCATTGTTTACTATTATACTGTGATGATTTAAAGAAGATTTGAAACTATCTGTTATTTCTTCAATCATATTATGAAGATTCAATTCTTCGGTTGTCAGGTCTTCATCCATGGCTACTTTGGCGAGCGTAGTAGCGTGAGAAATTATTTTTAACAAATTCTCACAACTTTTTTGGATCATTTCGAATAACTCTTTATCCAAATCATCTTGTTTCAGTAATTCAACAGTGCCAAGGATTGCTCCCGCAGGATTCTTCACATCATGGGTGATAATATCTAGTAGTAAATCCTTCATATTATTCGATTGTGATAACTTTGAGCTTAATTGTTCAAGTTTTTCAAGCGATTCTTTCAGCTTTTCCAAGGCACGTTCTCTATCCTCAACTAATCGAATTACCTCTACTCCGGCAATTATTTCACCTTCATCATTTCGAAGTATAGTAGCAATATTTTCAAAACGAAATTTTTCACCATCTTTTGTAATTCCAACCCGCAATGCTTTACATGTTCCACCGATATTATACACTTCCATAATCGGGCAGTTGGAACAAGGTTCATTACGTTTTTCGTAAATCTTGTAGCAATACTCTCCAATGTGGGGTCCGAAATTGTCAATCATAAATTTGTTCTGATAGAGAATACGCATATCCAGATCCTGTATACTCAGTCCGTCACCCATGGAAGCCAATATATCCTCAAGAACATCTGATTTGGCTTTTAGTAGTTTAGTGATATCACTAAGAGCCTTGATAGCATCATTTGTATTTGATGACTTTTTGATTTCATTCTTCATGTTGTTTTCTTTATAAGGTTAACTTAATAGGAAATTCTTTTTGATATTATGTGCAAATATACTTTTTTTTTATATAAAAATCAAATAGTGAAATACAAAAATTATCTAGCAGATCATTTTTTTTTTACTTTTGAAAGGGAGAACTTAGTATTATGTGAATCAATTGTAATTAGGCTTGTTAATGAGACTTTGGTTCAATACGCAGTATGACTAATGATGACTTCTGTTATGTTAGATTTTCGAATTCAGATTGGAATAAGGTCGATTGAGATAAATGCAGTCTGTAATTCTTTATAAATAGTCTAATTCATAGCGTTTTATTTGATAATGATGATCGTGATAATGTGTAAATATAACAAAATTAGGTAATTAAGATGAGATTGTATACTATTTATTTTGTAGTAATATTTTGTTTTTCATTATTAACATCCTGTGGTAGAGTACATAGAGAAAGCAATAGTGAAGCAAATACCGAAACTCCTGTTGCACTCCAGGACGATAAGCTTGAAATTAAAAGTTACAGTCGTTCTGGTGACATAATTGAAGAATTATACCAAGAGTTGGTTGATAAAAATCCTGCACTTCAAAAATTAGAAACAGATATTGAAGAATTTAGGAGCAAATCTGAAGAATTAAAAGGGATTTTTGATAAATATAATGGAAAATCGAGTAGGTATTATAGCTCAGCAAGCTGTAGAGTGGCCGCAATTACTGACAGTATTTTAAAAAAGAGAATTGTTACATTAATCTCAAATAGTAGTAAGCTCTATGAAAACAAGACGAAAGAACTAAATTTGCTGTTAAAAGGGATTTCTCAAAATGGATCAACAATAACAGATCATCATACTGCTTTAAAAATAGTTTTAACGCTTCCGTTGATTGAAAAATATCAAAAAGATAATTTGCCAAGTAGAAAGAAATTTAAGACTCTGATTAAAACGCAGACAGATCTTATACAACAAACAGATAGTTTAATTCCGGAAAACTGATAGAGGACAAAATAGCCTACCTGAAAATAACAGGGAAGTAAATGATAGCCTAAAGAGGGGAAATTGTGTATCAATAGAACCCTCTTACTGGCTTACGAAAATTTGATATCCTTTATTTTGCTACCATCTAAAAATATCCCATTTAGACATTGGCCGGAATAGCTTCATCCATATGAACCCTTTTAATTTGCTTTCGTTTACAGGAAATTCTTTTTCGGGATACATAACACAGCTTGGATTGTTGATGGCTGTATTACTGATGATTTTACGATTCTCTATAAAAATCAGCATGTCACTGGAAACAGTTTTGTTAATGCCTATCAAATCTTTGGTAGCATCGTCGAGTACATAGTAGATGGATTCGGAATTTCCGGATACCTCAATACGGTGTAGTTCTCCTTTTTCATCGAAAAATCCTGTCATATTCCGTCCTTTTACCTGATCGAAACGCAGAGAATCTTCTTTACCTTGTGAAATCACGAAAGAACTATTGTACAGAAACATCTGTTTAATACGGTTTTCACCCATAATAAAACGGATGGTATCGGCCGATAACTGATTTTCGCCCGACCACAGTACAGGCTTTTTATGCAGAACCATGATCGAATCGGGTGCATAATAACTCATAGAGTCACACATTCCCTGAATATCTTCACGGTAGAATTTTACCTTGTAATAGGCTCGCAGAAGTTTTAACTGATTCGTTGTATCATAGGTTGCCCGCAACGTATCGGCATGCAAAAATAAGGAATCTTTTTTATCGATAAATATTGCCAGAACACTGTCGGTAATCAATGCCCGGCCTTTTTTTTCATAATTTTCGGCGTATTGGCCCGATAGAATGATGTTCTTTACAGAGTCGGCCAAACTAACGTTTTTCCAGGCTTTTCCGAGCTTTAATTTACGATTGTAGGTCAGACTGTCTCCTTTAAGTAATTGCTCTTTATTTTTGAGATAAGCGTTTCGCCCAAATTGAGAAAAATCAGTTTTGGTGTTATACCAGCCGTTTTCGCAATAGATGAGATTATCTTTACTCCGGATATGAGTAGGACTGAGAAAATAAGCAATTTCGGTATGTGAGTTGAAGAGGAGCGTATCGCAGTCGATGGTGTATTTGGGATTAACCAGCAATACTTCTTTTTTGAAATAAACTTCTTTACTGGAAGTATAGTAATAACCTATTTTACTGGTAAGTACGTTTTCTTTATCCACGATTTTTCCTCCATTCAGGTAGGTTGCCAGACCGGCATTTCGGTCGTAAGTGAGGATGGTAGTGGTAAGAGTGGCATCGTCATCTACCAGACGAACCATTTTTCCGGTAACTTCTGCAAAGCGGGTATTCCCATCATAGCGCATATTGTCGCCATAAATTTGAACAGTATCGCTTACCCTGATTTGTACATGTCCTTGTGCCTCAATACGATTTTCGATAGTAAACAAATATGCACTGTCGGAATAGAGGTTGGATCCCTGGTGGCTAAATACCACATTTCCGTAAAGAATCATTACATCCGGCATAGAAGGATGTTTTTCCAGACGATCAGCGGAGTATTCTATCTTGCTGTAATTTTGGCTATAAGAATATGCTGAGGGAATAAGAAAAAGGATGATAAATATGTAAAACCGGTAATATTTCATAGTTTATATTTCGGGTGCAAAGCTCTTGTTTTTTTGCCGATAAAAAAAGATTGAATTAAATATGGATCTGCATTATATTCGGACTCCGCTCAATATGACAACTTGTTAAACTGAAGTTGTCAGACTGAGCGGAGTCGATGTCTGTTAGATTGATAAAGAGATTTTCTTGGTCTCTTTTGTCAGATCTGGATATTTGTTATTCTTCCTCTTCTTCGCTGTTAGATTTAGAACTTCCTCCATCTTCATCACCCCATTCATCAGGTTCTTCGGCTTTAATTAAACCTCCGGTTTGGTCGAACCATAACCTGGTGATTTTGGGGGTTTTGCTTCGTTTTACTTTTTGTGAAATTTCAACGATGAAGAAATTTTTCAGTTTTTGAGGAGCTTTAAGTTGAACATACTTACGATCGTAAACAACTTTCTGAGCTTTGGTTATTTTATACTTATCATATTTCTTATCAAGATAGTTTACGATAGGTCTGAACAATACATCTGGATTAATGGAAGAAGTTACCGTCATCATGTTTCCGTCCAGGTCGTATTCAGCTTCTTGTTCTTCATCACGGAAGAAGTATTTTGCCTTAAATGTTTTGTCAGCAGTAACTTCCCATTCTACTTCTTCGGCTTTTGGGAATTTTTTAGTGAATGCAGCTTTTACAGTTTGAGGTACATCACGCGGAGTATCATCTTTTTTCGTAGGGGCAGGAGCTTCTTCTTCCTCTTCTTCGCTTTCAGCGTCTTGTTTTGCGGTTTTTTTTACTTCTGTATTTTGAGATTTAGAAGGAGTGGCTGGTTTGTTTGTTTTGGACGAAGCTGGTTTTGTTGCAGGAGTTTTCCTTTTTGGAGTTTCTACAATTTCTTCATCTTCTTCCTGATCCTTTTGTTTTTTAACTTCTTTCCCTTTTTTAGGAGCTGGTTTAACTTCTTCTTCTTCAGCATCATATTCATCTTCACGGGCTTTTTTCTTGCTTACCTTCTTAGGGGTGTCGTCGTTAGAGTTATTGTCGGCAAGTTCCTCGTCCGAACCGGTTGTGCTGATAAAAGTTCCTTTTACATCAAACGTTACTTCAATGTCCTTACCTTGTCCGACACCTTTTTTGTTGTAACGCATTATATAATAGCTTTTTCCGCCTGGTTCTTCAATGAGTTCTGCATTGGTTATTTTAAGTTCTTTCTTTTTATTTCGGGCATCAAAATAGGAAACCATCGAACTTGGAAGCTCTTTTTCTTTGATTGGGAAAATAGTTTGTAACCATTTGCCTTCAGGAGTAAATGTTGCATCGCCGGTTTGATCTTCAACCGTAAGGCTGGCAACATAATTTCCATCAATCATTTTCCACGATTTAACTTTGAAATCAGTGTACTGGTTTTCCAAAGCGATCATTACATCTTTTGGAACTTGCTCCGGATCAATCTTTTGTGCATAGCCTAATGCTGATATCAGCATTAAAACGACTATAAGAAGTTTTGCCTTCATATTCTATGTTTTATGTTTTAAGGAGAAGCTTGATTCTTCCAATTCAATCTTCATGAAATTCCCAAAGCAAATATAATGCCGAAATTAAGATGTTCAACCTAATCGCGCACAATTATTTGTGATCTGTCAGGTCCAACGGATACGATGTTGATTCCAACACCACTTTTATGCTCAATAAACCTGATATAATCCACTAATGCCTGAGGCATATCGTTATACGAAGAAACTTTGTCGAGGTTACAGTTCCATCCATTAAAATCAGCATAAACCGGTATGAAATTTTCCGATACAATTTCGTAGGGGAACTCATTTGTATTTCCATCGGAAGAGTTATATGACATACAAACTTTGATGTTTTCAAATGAATTTAACACGTCGGTTTTTGTCATAATGAGATCTGTAACACCATTAATCATTACGGAATAGCGTAATGCAGGCATGTCCAACCACCCACAACGGCGGGGACGACCCGTTGTGGATCCAAATTCGCGACCTTCTACGCGAAGTTTTTCGCCGGTTTCGTCCAGTAGTTCGGTGGGGAAAGGGCCACTTCCTACACGCGTGCAGTAAGCTTTGAAGATTCCATACACTTTTCCGACTTTAGAAGGAGGTATGCCTAGCCCGGAACAAACTCCGGAAGTTATTGTATTGGATGATGTTACAAAAGGATAGGAGCCAAAGTCGATGTCCAGTAATGTTCCCTGAGCCCCTTCTGCAAGAACTTTTCGTCCTTGAGATAACGCTTCGTTGAGGTAATATTCGCTATTGATTAGCTCAAAGGTTTTCAACAGATTTAGTGAATCGAGCCACTTTGCTTCGTATTCGTCAAATGTACATCCTTCCGGTTTAAACTCGTCAATGTTAAATCCAAGAGATTGTATAATGCTAAAATGTTGACCTTTAAGTTTTTGATAAAGATTGTTGAATTCGGGCAGTAAAATGTCGCCAACGCGAAGACCGGTACGGGCTACTTTATCGGTGTAAGCTGGTCCGATTCCTTTAAGTGTAGAGCCTACTTTGTATGCTCCTTTCGAGGCTTCCAGTGCAGCATCCAGGTAGCGATGCGTTGGAAGAATTAAATGAGCTCTTCTCGAAATTTTCAGGTTGAAAACAGGATCATATCCTTTTGCACGAATACAGTCAATCTCCTTTTGAAAGATGGAAGGGTCAATTAAAACACCGTTTCCGATTAAATTGATTTTATCGCGATGAAAAATCCCGGAAGGAATTGTGTGTAAAACATGCTTGAATCCATTGAATTCCAATG
>Ga0209639_1002035_pt1 | contig 17232 bp, 13 predicted proteins | sample EPASupsiteHSE605_FD_187268 | JGI IMG/M metagenome (GOLD analysis project Ga0209639, IMG submission 187268) | Bioremediated contaminated groundwater from EPA Superfund site, New Mexico - Sample HSE6-05 (SPAdes) (version 2) | ecosystem: Environmental > Aquatic > Deep subsurface > Groundwater >...
TATTCAGCTCTTTTGCCAGGCGCTTGCCAAATCTGGTTTTCCCCGAGGCCATGTAACCGACAATGAATACTTTCATACTGCAAAAATAGAACATCCAAAACAAACACCAGGCATTTTGACTCGTTTTTGTACTTTTGCTACCTGATTCCATTGTGCCGGCGCCAACCTGAAATGCACAGTATAATAAAACGCCACTCGATTCGTTTGGAAGCAGATAACAAGAGTTCAGTACAGATCTACAACGCAAAATGTCATCATGGGAATCCGCAAAAACCGCAGTAGCTTTCTGACCAATATCCTGACTCTGTTCAGCGGGACGGTCATAGCACAGGCGCTTCCCATTCTGCTTTCGCCTATATTGTCGCGCATGTACAGTACCCAGGACTTTGCGGTAATGGCCATTATAACACCCATCATTACCATTGGTGCTACTTTATCCACCTTACGGCTTGATATTGCCATCGTCATTCCCAAAAAAGATGACGAAGCGCGCAGTTTATTATCAACTGCTCTTGTATTCAACTTATTAATTGTTTTTATTTCACTACTCGGTGTTGTTGCCGCACAACTCTTCTGGCCTACCGGTTCAATATTGTCCGATTCAACAAAAGCGCTGTTCTGGTATATTCCGGTGGGTATTTTTGCCGTTGGCTGGTACACAACCTATAATTACTGGTCGACCCGTAACAAAACCTATAAGAACAATGCAGCCTCGAAAATTGTGCAGGCCATTGTTACCATTCTTACCAGCATTGTATTTGGATATTTTATTCCAGGTGCCGAAGGTCTGATTCTCGGCTTCGTTGCCGGCTACGTGTTGGGGCTTTTGGTCCTGTTCATGCGGCAGCGGCGCGATGTTCCATTGTCATTGGTTACCCGATATTCAAAGTCCGAATCGGGGCAAACCATCTGCAAATACCGCAATTTTATTTTCGTAAATACACCCAATGCGGTATTGAATGTTGCTATTGATCAGGGATTGGTGTACGTGCTGAAAATATTCTTCAACAATGTGATTGTCGGTAGCTTTTCGTTTGCCTACCGATATACCAAAGCGCCTTTGTCCATCATTATTTCATCGGTCGGACAGGTGTTTTACGAAGAGGCTTCGAAAAAAGCAAATGAAGGTAAAGACATCCGCCCGCTGATGTTCAAAATTCAGAAAAACCTTTTTCTGTTTTCGTTTCCCTTCTTTATTCTTGGGTTAATTTTCGCCCCTGAAGTTTTCGCCTTTGTGTTTTCGGATGAATACTATCAGGCCGGCGAAATTGCAGCACTGCTGCTGCCCTGGATTTACATCAACTTTCTGGTGTCGCCTATTTCCGGAATCACCCTGATTTTCAACAAACAAAAAGAAGCCCTCCTTATCAGCGTAGCTGATCTCACACTGCGAGTCGGCTGTATTGTGGCCGGTGCGGTGCTGGGCGACTGGGAACTGGCTTTTATGCTGCTGGGTGTTGTTGGCGCAGTGTCTCTGATTTTTGCTGCCTGGTGGTATTACAGCATCGCTGATCCGGAAAAGACTGTGCGGTATCAATAAAAAGAAAATTTCAATTTATTCAGCGAGCCGGATAGTGACAAAACTAATTCCGAACAACAAATACATTGGCAGAAAATAAATGGCCGAGCTCATGCTGATTAATCCGATAGTTAGCCCAATCAGAGCCAATGATGCAGCCTTTGCGTTGTATCGGATAAAATCGTCGGGATGTCTTTTACCAATGAAAAACACTTTTCTTACTAATAAAAAATACCACAAACACCAAACCACGAAGAACAGAATTCCGGCTTCCACCAGAATTTCAATCCAGAAATTATGCATGCTGTACACACCGTGTGTATTGTCGTTTTCTATTTGTATTTGTACTGAATTACCTGCCCCAACACCCATACCATAACTATTCTTCCATTCGCGCATGCCGTTTGATACCAGATTCTGTCTTATGGCAATCGACGATGTATCATTCACCAATTCATGATCGGTAAATAAATACTTATTTAAAGCATCGCCGGTAGTCGAAATCTCACGGTATTTCACCGGATATTGATTTTTCAGGAACGGAGATGCTGCAAATAAAATCAGTAATCCGACTGTTGCGACGGCAATGGTTCTGATTTTTTGTTTTCTGTTGAGATATAATAAAACAAACGCCAGTGCCATGACGGGAAGCGCAATAAGCGCACCCCTGGAACCAGTCAGCATTATAATCACCAGCGAAACCAATGTGCCTGAAATGCCCACAGCCCTTTTCCGGTAAAAAAGAAAAAAAGGTAATACAGTCAGCATCGTCACAGCCAGATCGTTTGGATTCCATCTGAAACCGGTTGGTGTGTGCCGGATAGCCTCTTTGGCCGATGCGGGCAGGTTTTCGGCAAACCCAGGCTCGCGCATAAAAAGCATAATATAATCTGAGTATGGCGAGATCGGCCATTGTACACCAAAAATGCCAGCCAAAAGACAAATGGCCATTTCAACAAACAGAAAAATTCCCGAAATTGAAATTACTTTTCTCAGATCTGTTGTGGTTTTCACTGATTGCTGAAATGCAAGAACAATCAAAATTCCGTTCGCAATATAAAACAAATGATACAGGCCGAGCTGCATATTCCGGCTCCAGATGAGCGTTATAGCATACCAAATCAGCATCAGCCACAAAAAATTGCGCAATCTTAAACGCGTCTGATCCGTAATGAAATTTTTCAGAGATAAACCATCGGATTGTAACAATATTGCCCGAAACAGAACAATCAGAAAAACCAAACCGGTCAGATGAAACAAATACACTGGCCCATAGCTGATTCCCAGACTAATTAATGCTGCAAACACAACACCCATCGCACATTTCTGTAAAATACTCATGACTCTTTTACAATTGATTCAACAGCCTTAATTTCGGCATCCATACGTTCCTGCCATGACCACAATTTGTCGTGTTCAGTTATTTCAATATTAATTTTGATGAGGTTTTTCAGCGACTCATCCTGCATCAATGCCACCAGGTCGGTTGCCATGTTTTCAATCAGATGCTCATCAACGTTATAAATAAAACCATTTTCGCGATGACGGATCCATTCGCCTGTTGCTCCGTTGTTGAGGGTGAAAATAATTTTATTGGCTCTGATGGCCTCCAGCAGCGGATTTCCAACATTTGACAAATCGTAGGTCGACATAAAAATATCGGCCACATTCAGATATTTTTTCACTTCATCGTGTGGAAGTGCTCCTGTAAAAACAACATATTCATCAAGTCCTTCTTCCCTGACGCTTTGCTGATACTGTGCCAGCATGGATCCCTCGCCGGCTGCAATATACAGGAGATTTTTCGCTCCATGTTTTTTTACAGCACAGGAAATCACATCCAGAATGCGGTCTACTCTTTTCCACGACTCCATTCGGCTTACAGACAACACAACGCATTTTGTTCCATCCGGATTATACATGGACTTAAGCTCCGAATATGCATCAGGGCTCAGTTTCTGTTCATCGACGCCGTTGATCCAGAATTTCAGGTTGTGCAGCGCTTTGCTTTTCAATCGGCGCATGGCTTCATCGCCATCAGTACCATCATTGGTCATAATACACAGATCGGCGTTACTTTTCAGTGCAATAACATCATCAATATTTAAAAATCTTTTTAACCATTTTCCTTCGCGCAGATAGCTGGTCATCCAGGTTCCCTGAAAACGGGAAACAATTTTCATTTGTTTAAGTCTGCCCCATCGCCGCATCCAGTCAACTGCACATACGCCATGAACTTCGTATCCGTAAATGACATCGACATTGTTTTCGGAATTTTTCAGAAATTTCCGGGCGCGCTTAGCCAGCTTGAAAATCGTTATCCATGCAGCAATCTGAGTAATGACCGTCAACAAAAAATGGTTTTTAATACGGCTACGTAAGCCTGCAAGAGGCATGTCGAAACGAATTACATCGACTCCAGCCGGATTGATTTCCTTTTCGTAAAAATAATTTCCTGCTTTACTCCGGTCGCGTGCAACAATGTATGTCACCTTCCACCCGGCATCAACAAAGGCTTCGGGCGTTTTCCGAATCACCTGAATGGACTTTTCTTTAAAATCGTTGGCCGATAAAAAGAGAATTGTTTTTATATGTTCTTCTTGCTTGCTCAATATCGATTAATGTTTAAAAAACACTCATTTTGTTTAACGTCCATAAAAACACCGAATGATATCAACTGGACTTTGAAAAATGCCATCACAGACTCATGGATTGGTCTGATTTTACTTTCGTGCGACTGTTGTACCTCGTTGTTATTAGTGAAATTCATAGTCACGCTACTTTTTAGGGACAGAGTTAATATCAATACTTATAGCCTGTAGTATAAACTGCACCCCTAATATCAGGGGCAAAACTGAAAGCATGACTGTTCCTGTAGAATTTTCAATCCCGTGCATAACACCATACACCCATCGGTATATTCCAAAGCCGGCCCCAAATAACAACATGGGTAACCCAACCAATGTATACACCGATGCCATATTGAAATCATATACAAAATACTTCAGCAATATACGCTTAAAAAATCTTCGGCAAAGGAGGAGCGGAAATTTGAGCGCAATGCTTTTGATATTCATGGAACTTTTTTCATTTCCATAAAATGCAGGTATATTCACATCCTTCACAACTTTGTTGCATATATTCAGATTGATCAGCATATCAGATTCAAAAAAATACCTGTTCGATATTCTATCAAAATTCAGACTTTCAATTGCTTCTTTATTAATTGCAGTAAAACCATTGGTAGGATCCATTATATTCCAGTAACCAGACGCAACCTTCAACAGAAAAGAAAGGATGCTGTTGCCCAACAGTCTGATTTTGGGCATTTTTTTCAAAGCTTTAAAATCGTAGAATCTGTTGCCTTTGGTGTAGTCAGCTTTATTTTGAATAATTGGCCCGATAAGTTGTTTTAAATACTGCGGATCCATTTGTCCGTCTCCGTCCATTTTTACCGCAATATCTACATTCAGCTCCAAAGCAAGCTTATAACCCGAAATAACAGCTCCGCCTACGCCTTTGTTTACATCATGATAAATTATTTTTACCCGCTCGTTACCGGCAAAACAATGCTCTATGTATTTACCTGAACCTTCCGGACACTTATCATCAACAACAATAATATGATCAATGAAGTCAGGGATCGTTTCAACAACTTCCTTAATGTGCCCTTTTACTTTGTATGAGGGCAATATGACTGCAATAATATGTTTTTGAGTGTCTTCCATTTTTAATTCATTGTCAATTAATCCCGTAAATCACGACAGAAAAAATAAAATGATTGTATGCTTTTTCATCACTGACTCAATTGTTTTATAGTTGTTTTATAAACAGTGAAATCTTTTTTATTGTAAACGACTCTGAAAAAGTCAGGGTAGTCAGCAAAACGGAACGGGGGCAACCATATTTCCGGATTCACAACAATATAATTTATGTTGTATTTCAAAACGATTTTTTCAGCTTCGCCAAACTGAATTGTATCACGGAGCAAACGATTCACATCCTTTTTAATCAGGGTCTGATCGACCAGATCGGCAGCCCCGTTAAACCGGATGATCAGCGCATTTATATTCATAAACTCCGCCATATCAGTGCTTGTAATCGAATCCGATAAAACGGTGCTGTTTTCAGGTATTACATTTTGTAATCTGACCACAGCTAGTTGTTCGTGATGAGGATTTCCGGACTGCGTTTTTTGAAAGACTCCAAAAATCATCATACCGATTGCACCAATCATCAGAAAAATATTCAGTCTGTTTTTGTTGATGTGTGGAAATTTTTTCAAAATCAAATCATACAGAAACCCAATCACCAGGCCAGCAAAGAGAAAATAGGCCGGAATACGCAGCATCCTGATAATGGCAACATAAGAAATAATCTTGCTTAGCCAGGGCACAACCAATGGATTGAATACCACTAAAAATGTAGACAGCAACCCAGCAGCTGCAAACAATACGGCTGTCCGGTTTTCATTGTTCCTTTTTAACCGGAATAAAAGAAAAACACTAATCAGAAAGGCCAAAATCATCCCTTTAACATAATAGGCCTTTAAAGAAAAAGCATGTAAATCCTGACTCAGATAAAAGAAGTGATAGTGCTTGTGCCAAATCTGCGAAGACGCACTGGCAATATAATCAAGATTGGGAATCAGCTTCATCAGCAAAACCGGCACCGACAAGGCCAGCACCACACCGGCCGCTGTTACCATTCGAATAAATTCCTTTTTCTTTCTGCCGGAAAAAAGAAGGGACAGCAGCATATACGCCGTGGTTGTCATCATAAAAAACAGAAAACCATTCTGATGAACAAGCATCATAACAGCGACAATGAGTGCCAGAGATACTGAAAAAAGCAATTTTCCTGAAACAATATATCTGAAATAAAAGGCGTATGCTACAGGAAGCATCAGCCAAAAGTACACCCTGTTCGGATAAACCATCGAATCGAAAACAGTTCCGTACTGAATGCGGTCGTAAAAAACTGAAATAATAAAAAAGCACATGAGCGAGAACGCAATCAGCTTTCTGTTTCCTGTAAGTTCCTTCAAAAAACCATATAGTATGAAAGGCACCAAAGCTGATAATAAAGGTGACATATAATGCCAAACTACTGAAAGCTCAATTCCAGAAAAATACGAAATACAGGCAAGTAATACATAATATGTGTCGTACACATGATCGGGTATAAGCGGATTTCCAGGCAGACTGTAGTAAGCATTCTCAACTATGCCGCCCGAAAGCATATTCCTGATAACCTGCAGATGAATGGCCGCATCGCCGCGCGGAAACCAGCCTGAAAACAATGAAATAAACAATACACTCACCGACAGGGTCACCATGAGCAAAATCAAATGCCAATCAGGTTTTGCATAATTAATTATGCTATTTGAAAGACGCCTTTTATACATGCGAAAAATATATGCCGCAAGCAGAAATCCGTTTACTATTGAACAAACAAGAAAAATGGTGTTGTAATGTAACGACAGGAAATAAGCTATAAAGGAAATTATAGAGAATAAAACAAATCCGACTGCAAAGGCAAATCCGGTTTTTACTGCCGAAGAAAAATCGTTTTTAAAAAACAACTGCTGCAGCAATAAGCCGGGCAAAATTACAAACCAGACCAATAACCCGGATATTTGTAAAAGCCAGAATATGTCAAACTGTAATGTCATAATTCTTCTGCACCTGTTTTTTTCTGAACCTTGAGATTATTGAATGACTGTTTCAGAATCCAGCGCAGCATTATTTCGGATAACCCGTGCCGGATTTCCCGCAATAATCACATTATCCGGAAACGATTTGGTAACAACACTGCCAGCACCAACAATCACATTGTTTCCGATAGAAACACCCGGAAGGATGATTACTCCGGCACCCAGCCACACATTTTCGCCAATGCGTATTGGGTCTGCTTTTTCGATAATACTTTTATCTTCGAAACCATGATTTGAGCTGATGAGTTTTACACCAGGTGCAAACAAAAAGTTCCTGCCGATTTCGATTCCGTTAAGCGCCTGAAAATAACAATCACCGCTGAGTGCAAAGCTTCCAATGGTCGTCGGATCGTCTGTCATTCTGATGTTCCGTATTCCAATTATTCTTGAAGTAAAATGCAGTGGAAAGCGCACGCCGCGGTTTATTCCGTAAATACGACGATATTTCCAACTGATCCACAACAATCCGAAAGGCACACGGCCAAACAGCTTCCATCGCCTGTGATAATTCCGGATGCACGGAATAAAACAGAAAAAATTCAACAGTGCTTTTGCAATATTTTTCATGATTGTTTTTTCAGAAAAATCCAGAAATAAAGTCCCAGCAATCCATATATAACTGTTCCGCTGATACTCATCAGATACAAAGATAAATAATAATCATTGCGCAGACCACCCATTACAAGCGACCCAATCTGCAATACCAGCGCCACCGAATTAAAAAGCACTTCTATATTGAGTTTGCTGAACACCAGCAGCAATGAGCTTTGCGAAGACACCACAAAACGGACGGCATAATACAGGGTGAAAATCACCAGAATATCACCTGCATCGGTCCATTCCTGCCCGAACAAAGGGCCGAACACATCGTCGCCCCAGATCATGACAACGATCACAGGCAGCACCAACCCAACGAGTAAACGCAATGTGGTTTTTCTGTACAAAGTAAAAACAGATCTGCCATCGTTTTTCATTTCAACTGCCTTTTGATAATACACCTGTCCAACCGAACCTGCAACCAGCGAAAGCGGAGTATTGAACATGCGCACAATCAGCGAATAAAATCCCACAATAATCAAATCAAAATAAAACCCCAGTAAAAAAATGGGCGCCTGTTCCTTCAGGATATTCAGAAAAATACCTAAGCCACTTTTGACAGGATACTGGCGGTATTCATGCAATTCGCGCTTTATCTGGGGCATGGACACCAAACGAAATAACCGACGCAAATTCATCCTGAAAAGGTAATATGCACCAAGCAAAATCTGTCCGACAATGGATGCCACAATCATGGCACCCGAAAAATACGCGGCAGCGCCAAAACCAAGATTCAGTGCGGCCGTTGAAGAACTCTGCACTACGCGTCCCACCGATAAAATATTGAATTTCTTGTGACGGTTATGCCAGTAATTGCAGGCCTGAATGATTCCGTTTGTGAAAACCGCCAGCGGTAAAAACCACAGCCATGGCATCAGATCAGGTGCATCGAGTGCATCACTGATTTCGTTGCCGGCAACAGCAACAGGTATTATCAATACAACCGACAAAATAAACGCAATCAGAATGCTGCCTGCAAACAGATTAAAAGCCTTGCGGTCCGTGGATGGAAGCAATAAAGCCAGCTCGTAGCGGCCGTTTGCAATCACTGAAAAAATGCCGACTACAGCAAAAAAAGTTCCCCATACACCGAAGTCTTCGGGGGTAAACATGCGTGTCAGTACCGGCATGATGAGAATCGGTATCAGCAATGCAACCGAAGAACCGGTCAGCAAGACGACTATGTTTTTTAAAAAGTCGCTGCGGCTGAAAATGCTTCTGATTGAACCGGTCAGTTTCATAAAGTTGATTCCGTAATGCTATTAAACCGCAAATGTACGTATTTTCCGGCATCGTTGCAGGGGTTTCAAAAACGCCATGTTCAGGCGGCCGTATGGCATGTTTCAATGCTTAATAATTATGTACCTTTGCCACCTGTTATGAAACGCATTCTGCTGCTCAGCGATATCAATTCAGCCCATACAAAAAAATGGGCCGGTGTGCTGGTGACTCATGGTCTCGCAGTTGGCATTTATTCATTATCGAAGCCTGCTGATGACTGGTATCGCGAAGCCGGCATTGAACTGCTGTCGGAAAGCGGATTTGCAAATAATACTTTCGATGCAGCAACCGCCGGAAAAATTTCATACCTGCGCAAGCGCAAAGAAGTCCGCAAGACTATTGCAGCTTTTAAACCAGATATTTTGCATGCGCATTATGCTTCAAGCTACGGATTGCTGGGAGCCATGACTGGTTTTCATCCATATTTTATTTCTGTCTGGGGCAGCGATGTGTTGTTGTTTCCCAATAACCCGGTTTCAAAAGCCATCCTGCGCTATAATTTCCGTCAAGCCGATAAAATTATTGTATCGAGTAAAACACTTGACACTGCTGTACGCCGCTACACGCGCAAATCTCCGCATATTATTCCGTTTGGAATCGATACGGAATTATTTTCCCGGAAAGAGAGAATGTGCGGCGATACAATGAATATCGGCACTGTGAAAACCCTCCGTCATGTGTACGGAATCGATCTGCTGATCAGGGCTTTCGCGCAGGTTGTACATACATTACCGACACAAAATATTTCCCTGACCATTGTTGGAGATGGCCCTGAAAAGGAGAACCTGATTCAACTTGCTGAATCGCTTGGGGTACTCAACAAAATTCATTTCATGGCGCCTGTAAGTCAGACAGAACTGGTTGAAGTACTGCATACATTCGACATTGCGGTTTTTCTGTCGCGCAGCGAAAGCTTTGGCGTGGCTGTGCTCGAAGCATCTTCAACAGGGCTTCCGGTAGTGGTTTCAAAAACCGGCGGATTAACCGAAGTGGTGGACGATGGCATTACCGGATTTCATGTTCAGCCTGAAAATATTGGTGACGCTGCTGAAAAAATATTACAACTGCTGCAGGATGAATCACTCCGGCAGCGCATGGGCAAAGCAGGTCGCGACAAGGTGATCCGGGAATACAAACTGCAGGATACTTTGATTTCCATTTGTCAATTATATCAGGAGGATTTGAATTCATGAACATTCTGCTCATCAATCATTACGCCGGCTCGCCGGCCATGGGCATGGAATACAGACCGTGGTACATGGCGCGTGAATGGGTGAAAGCAGGCCATCAGGTTACAATAGTAGCAGCCACAAACGCACATGTGCGCACCGTGCAACCGCGCACCAGTCATAAGTTTCAGGAAGAAAATATTGACGGCATCACTTACTTGTGGGTAAAGACCCCGCCCTATGAGGGCAATGGTGCAAAGCGGATTCTGAACATGTTCAGCTTTTGCCGCAAATTGAAATGTCATGCACGTAAGCTTGCGATGAAATATAAGCCTGATGCGGTCATTGCTTCATCAACATATCCGATGGACAATTATGCTGCGGCAAAAATTGCGAAGTTTTCAGGAGCAAAACATTTTTACGAAGTGCATGATTTGTGGCCGCTTTCGCCCATGGAACTCGGCGGATACAAAGCTTCGCATCCTTTTATTAAATATCTGCAAAGAGCCGAAGATTTCGCGTATAAACGGGCCGACGGCGTAATTTCAATGCTGCCCAAAACACTTGAATACATGCAGGGTCGCGGGCTGAAAACTGAAAAATGGCATTATGTTCCCAATGGAATAAACATGGAGGAATGGATGAACAATGGAACCATTCCTGATTCTGTTGTTGACCAGCTCGTAAATATAAAACACAAGTATTCATGCCTTGTTGCATACACAGGCAGCATGGGAATTGCCAATGCTTTAACCACATTTATCGACGCCGCACGATTGCTTGAACATAAGGGTATCGCTTTTATTATTGTTGGTAAAGGACCCGAAAAAAATGCGCTGGTGCAACGATCGGAAGGAATTGAAAATGTGTTTTTCTTTGAACCTGTGGCCAAGCAACAAATACCTGATCTGCTCCCCCGCTTCGATTTTCTGTATGTAGGTTTGCAGCGGCAGTCACTATTTCGGTTCGGTGTTTCTCCCAATAAATTGTTCGATTATATGATGGCCGGCAAACCGGTGATTCAGGCCATTGATGCGGGTAATGATCCGGTAGCGGAATCGGGCTGCGGAATCAGCATTGAACCAGAAAACCCGCAGGCACTGGCTGATGCAATTTTACGCATGAAAAATATGAGCAATGAAGAACGTGTACAGATGGGCCATGCGGGCCGCACATACGTGCTGAAAAATCATGACTACAAAGTACTCGCAGATAAATGTCTGAATATTTTATCCGGAAAAAATGATTAAGTCAGAAATTAAATCACCCGGGAATATTGTTCTGGCGCTGTTTTCAATACTGGCCTTTATGCTGCCGGTGTATAAAAAAATAATTCCGCTCATCATCGTATTATTGTTTGTTGTTGTGCTGTATTATACCATACGCAAAAAAACATTTCGGTCATTCAGGCTCACAACCGCTTCAGCAGCCAGTATTGCGCTATATCTGTTGTATGCTGTCGGGTTGCTGTATACCGAAAACATGAAAGCAGGATTGTTCGATATGCAGGTAAAGATGAGCTTTCTGGCGTTTCCGGTTTTATTTGCAGTTGCCGCACCTTTTTTCAAAGCCGGATTCAGAGCGCGAATTGAACAGGTCTTTATTGCTGGTGTTTTATTCAGTTCATTGCTTTCGCTCACTATGTCGGTCATTCGTTATGCTGAATCGCGCGACATACAGGAGTTTTTCTACATACATTTTAGCAGGCAATTTCATCCTTCGTATTTTGCCATGTATGTGAATGTGGCGTTATTGCTACTGATGAACAGTGTTTTCAAGCAATGGCATACCTTGAATAAAACTAAAACGGCTCTGCTGGCTGTTTTATGCGCATTTTTCATTCTGGTTGTTTTTCTCACCAATTCGAAAGCCGGAATTATTGTTTCATTAATCAGTATGCTGTTGTTTTTACTGATTAAAGTTTTTTCGATTAGAAATAAAAGAGCCGGAATAATAGCATTAGTCTCATTTATCGGGCTGGCAGCAATGATCTGGGCACTGGTTCCTGGCGTCAAGAGCCGCTTTCAGGACGCATTCATATCACTTACTGCATTCGAAAAACATCAATCCAATAATCCCGGAGAAGGCAGTGCACAACGCATCGTCATCTGGAAATGCTCGCTGCAGGCGATACAGGACAATCCTGTGATTGGAACGGGAACCGGAGATGTGCACGAAACGCTGGATAAAAAATTTACGGAATATGGATTTCATTATGGTGTAAAACTCCACCGGAATGCGCACAGCCAGTATTATCAAACAGCCATTGCTCTTGGAATTATTGGATTACTGATTTTATTGTTTATGTTTTTCTCCTTGCTGATTCATGGAATCCGTAATAAGGAAGCGGTTATCGTGCTGATAACACTTGTATTTCTATTACACTTTTTTGTGGAGTCAATGCTCGAAACACAGGCTGGAACCGTGTTTATAGCCTTCATGATTGCTTTCCTGTCTATGAAGGCAGAAACAGAATAAATTAAGGAATATTAATCCTGTTCAAAGGAATCACCGATAACATCTGATGTCCGGATTGCTGAACCAACGCCGAGTCTGTCATCGTTCCTGATGATTTACTACCTTCGTTGATATTCGATGAATTTTTACTTTGTTGTACTGATGCATAACCGACCATAAGCATGGATGATGTAATTATAATCAGTCCCGGCAATAATCTTCTGAAGAAATGTCTCATTTTCACAAATCAATCTGTTTGGTGGAAAGCCTTTTGACTTTTGCCGACTGGAATGGTAAAAACATAAAATATTAAATCATTTATAAAAAAACCGCTTTGATTATTTCGATCAAAGCGGCCTTTTGTGTAAACAACTTTATTTCAGTTTATTTCATTTTTTTCAGCGACTCTTCAGCAGCTTTCAGCAATGGCTCTGATGATAATTTTTTCCCTGTGGCCTGAATCATCCACGCATCGGGAGTCAGACGACCCAGCGAATACATGCGCATAATCTCGGAAGCGAAATCCTTGCCTTTCAGCGACTGTTCTATCTGAAACTGAATCAAATGACCAAGCGGATAAGCCGATAAATACAACGGCGCATCAATCATATGACTGTAAATAGCCAGAATGGTCTGATCCTTAATGCCGAAAACCGGCGCGTAGTATTTGTTCCAGATGTCTTTGGCAATGGTCAGCACAGCTTCTTTCAATTCGGCAGGAGTAGCATTGGGATTTGCATACATCCATTTCCAAACATTCATATCCACCAGACTCACACCCATAATTTCATACAGCGACCAGGTGATGTCCAGATTTTCAAGGTCTTCGGCCAGCGGATCGTTGTTTTTCATATCGAGCAGTTGCAGATCGCGTTTCTGAAAAACAAAAGCAAGAGCCTCAGTAAATGCCGTGTTGGGCACACCACGCAACATATAATTATCGACAAAATGCAGCGAAATGGTTTGTTCAACGTTGTGTCCGAATTCATGTACCGCAATGTTGTAACCTTTGTAATTCATGCCTGTTGCGGCAATGCGTGTGCGCAGATGGCTGACATCGCTGCGCATGGCAGCACCCCATGCATGACCGCTTCCGATGGCCGGATCAACATCGATGTATTTGGACAGATACTGAGCTTTTTCATTGCTGAAGCCAAGTTTCATTAAAATAGAAGGTAAAGCGGCTTTCAGCGAAACATTATCCGGATAAAGTTTCCGCGTGATTTTATCGAGTTCGTCTTCATTCAAACCGCCACGCGAAACAAATCCGTTGTACCAGATGTCGAAAGGACGCAGCTTGCGTTTCATGCGCTTTTCAATCACTTTGCCAATTTCTTTAATCACGGGAGACGATACAAAACTGATGAAAAGCTGTTCCACATCGGCCTGACTCATTTCCATGTCGGCATCAAATTTTCGCGATATGGTATTGGCATTATACGGATAATACGAATCGGTTTCTTTCAGCACTTTGAAATTCGACAACAATACATTGTATCTGGTGTTTGGCTCTGGTTCTACTGTTAAAGGACTTCCATCCTGCGAAATTGTGTTGCTGACCGGATTCCACAACAGTTCGGAATTGTTGATTACCTGTGATGGAATGCTTTGATCAATAATGCGCTGCATAACCTGATAAATCATTTCCTGTCTGACAACACCCTTCGGATCGGCATAATGCGATTTCAATTCATCGCGCAGGCCCCAGTGTGTGATCAGTACTTTGTCATCCGAGAACATCTGCTCGTTTTTATCGTTGCGTAGATTGCCCATATAAATATTGTACGACGAAATATAGCTGTCGCCGGCCACCGAGGTTTCCGAAGCTTTCAGCAATAACGCCGATGGAACGCGGCTTGTGAACATATCGCCCAGTCGGGCCATGCCCCATTGGCGCGGAGTCCAGTTCTTCATCTGATCATTTTTTTCCTGCAACGAATAATGTGGAAAGTTCAGCAGAATAACAAACGACGTTTTATTATTAAACATGTCTTCGGTGAAATGGGCAGTCACATCCCACGATCCAAACATCTCATCAACAGCCGTAATCGGGCCGCGCGGTTCGTGCAGAACCCGCATCAGCTCAATCGTAAGCATGTTGTAATGACCGAAAATCTGTTCGAAATAATAATTGTATTTGTCGAACAATTGGTCATAATCTGCGCCGGTTGGGATAAACTGCGCTGTACAGAAGTTGAGAAAGTCTTCGTTGGAGCCATCGGCAGTAGTCCAGAATTCGGCAGCCTGCGCTACGCCTTTGCGGATGCGGACTTCGTCGGTAGTCCCGAATTTATTGATGAGCTGGTCCGTTGTTTTGGACAACGTTTCTTTGCTTATGCTGCTCATGGATTTGTTGGCATTGTTCTGCGCCGTGCCGCTCAGAGGCAGTTGCGCGGTCAGCAGTGTGATTAAAATAATACACAGGTTTTTCATGTATGGTCAGTTTGGTGCAAATATACGAAGTTGTTGTCATTTGCTTCAGCTTTCAGCGGTCAGCAGTCAGCTTTCAGCAATCAGTTTTCAGCGATCAGTTTTCAGCTTTCAGATTTCTTAGCCTTAACCTCAACCTTAACCTCAACCTTGACCTTAGTTTCAGTCTTATCGGCAAAATCAGTGGCAGCCACAGCTGCAGCCGCCGGATCCGGCAACGGGCAATCCCGCCTCAATCCAGGCATGTAAGCCACCATCCAGATTATAGACTTCCGTAAACCCATTTTGCTGCAACAATTCAACTGCCTGCGCACTTCGGATTCCATGATTGCAGAGTAAAATTAGCGGAGTACTCACGGGCAGCTCTACGGCCAGCTCATTCAGCTGTTCCAGCGGATACAAAAGCAGCTGCGGGCAATCGATTGAAGAAGCCATTACCTCATGAGCCCCGCGTACATCAACTGCCAGCACACGGTTTGTTTCAAAAGCTTCACGGGCATTTGCCGGCATCACATGTCTGACCCCTTCAGCATGATAGGTCTGATTGACCGGCGTTGCAGAATAAACAAGCATTTTTGTTGTAAAATTACAAATAATCGAATATTTCCTGGAAACCCTTATTGTTGGTGATATCGCAAAAACAAGGAATATATGAATATCTACAGGCTAATGTAAGTCGCATTTACGGAAGTTCTTTACATTTTCAATGCATTATGAATGGCTTCGCTTGCATCTGTTTCCACTTTCTGCAATGTAAAAATTCCCTGTCCGGATGATGAACTGACAAACGAAAAAACATCAGATGCCTTTACTATATATAAATTCTCTTTGTCATCGGCCACAGCAAAAATGGTTGGTGACATTTTTTCAACAACAGCGGTGCACAAGCCATCGTTTAACCCAAGGGTCAGACATGAATTATCTCCGCCGTCCACCACCATAACTTTCCCATTCGTAATCGCCTTTCCATCGGGAGTTACAAATTTTGCCAGCACTTTTACAGGTTCTTCCATCCGATCTATTTTATCGCAATTTACCAGCCCGAAACCCGTTATTGAAAAACTGCGGGTGAGTTGTATAGTCTGGTTTGCATTGCTGCGACGCACCATATAGGCAGCAACTTTTGCAGCATAATCAGTCCATTCCTGCCACGACATAGCAAGCTCTTCAGGAGCCATTTCTGCCATAATCCTGTTTCTGTGTTTGGCCAGTATCTCCAGAAAGTATTCCTTGTTTTTCCTGTCAAATGTTTCGCGGGTTTTTCGAAGGGTTTTTGAATATTTGTTCATGAGCTGAATATTCTGCGATTTTGCCTTGTTGCTTTCTGACATATTCCCCCGATATGGAACGGCGTTGAATTCAGCTATGCCACTCTTTGATTTCAACAGAATATTAAAATACCCTGTCGGTGAATCATACTCGATTCGCATGTCGGTGTATTTCTTTTTCTGAACATACAATTTCGAAAAACTTCCCGGATCCAACGAGCCGATATACTGCCAAACGACATTTTTTACAGGACTCATTTCCGGAAATGTTTTACTGAACAAATGGGTGTCAGCATTTTTGCTCAGTATGGGTAACTGAAACAACGTGGTAGTCCGACTACCTTTTAAAGGAATTTTTTTTATCCTGAAATATGGTATTTTCAATAGCAGGTACAATTCCTTATCCACGAAGGACTTATCATAACGACCAAGAAAAACCGTGCGGGCATATTGTTTATCTGCCCATCTTTCATCAAACGACAAAGTGTCATTTACCTTCAAGCTGCGCCAGTATCGCCAGGCATTGGAATATACGGTCATGCTGTCTTTTTGAGGCATCTTTGAAAGATTGTTCTGCAAAGCTTGTACATACTGCCATTCAGCTTTATCCTCATCGAAAGTGTATAAATTAAAACCCGGTTCGGCATTGGGAGTTGGAATATCGATGTCGATTCTTTCCCCAGCCCTGATATTCAACGCCTTACCATCCATGACTGCGTATAATTCAAACATTCCGGCCGTTTGAAAATTTCCGCTGATCCCCGCCGAATCATACTTCATGTTAACACCGGAAAG
>Ga0209639_1002036_pt1 | contig 17210 bp, 30 predicted proteins | sample EPASupsiteHSE605_FD_187268 | JGI IMG/M metagenome (GOLD analysis project Ga0209639, IMG submission 187268) | Bioremediated contaminated groundwater from EPA Superfund site, New Mexico - Sample HSE6-05 (SPAdes) (version 2) | ecosystem: Environmental > Aquatic > Deep subsurface > Groundwater >...
CGACAATAGACTTGTCTTTTTCTTTATATTGTAACGATTCATATTGTCTAAGCTTTTCTTCTAATTCTTTAATTTTAATATCTTTCTCATTAACTAGATTATTTATCTCTTGTTTAACACTACGTTTTATATTAGACTTAACTTTGTCAGTATGTATTAACCCTTTACTACTGATCTCTACCTGTAACTGATAATTGAAATTCTCTTCATCGCTCCAATGTCCTATGTATGTAGTACAATAATGCTTATCTTGAGTTAAGTAACTATTATTATATCTGATTAGATGTAAGTCATCTTGTAAAATATTATTATATTTCTGTATAGTTCTTGAATCAGATATTAACTGTTTAAGTTTTGTTTGCGTTAAATATCCAAAATTACTATCATTATGTGAAACTCTTCTACAAGCAATAAAATATCTCATAATATTAAACTTGCTAATGTTTGTTCCATGTAATTGATTAAATATATTCATTATATCTTTATCATGTATTTTAAAAAAGTGACCATCCGGTGGTTTAATTAATTCAACCTGAAATAATGAATCTTTGTTTATTGTCGCCTCTTCAAATGTTATTTCTTCATCACTTAAATTATAGAATTTAATTATATACCTTTTGTCATTTAAGTTCTTTATGGAATCTTTTATCTTTAAAACCATTCCTCTATTATTCGATGTATCAATTTTCATCATACTTGCTATTGCCTGAATAGAACATAGTCCAATAGATTTGTACAATTGATAATGTTTATACATTAATACAAATACAGTTACCTCTTCATTGGAAATACTAAGATCATCATAGATATTATTAGGCAACATGATATAATTTCCACTAAGACTCATAATTTAATCAATCTCCTCAATCATATTTATTATTTTATTTAAAATTATTATAAAACTCAGTTAAAGCAACGAACAATTCCTTTGTCTTTGTAAATTTATAGGTTCTTATTTGATTATCTCTTTTTATAAATACAGGCTTAATCCCTTTAGTAGATAAGTAATCTACCTCTACACTCCATTGAGTTGCATATTCTTTATCAAATTTCATTTCACAATCAACCACCTTAATTAATATTTACCTATGTAATGTGTACGCAAAATCGTACTAAGATTACATAGGTGACTGCCTCACGAAATACCGTACACTTTACATAGCATATTGTAATGTTTACGCAAAACCGTGAGGCAGTCTACGTAATCTTTACGCCAGAGCGTGAGGCAATGCTTGTAATGTGTACGCAATTTTGTACTCAGATCACAGTGAATAAAGAGAGATATAAGTATAAAGAAATAAAGAAGTATAAAGAGAAAAATAATATAAAGAGTTATATTCATTTGCTAACGCAAATTAAATTTGTTTTCTCTTGATTTGATAATTTTCCCAACATGTTTATCTTCTGTGTTATTGATCTTTTCTCATTTGATAATATTTCTTTTTCTTCGGTTAAAAATTTCCATCCTAATGTCATCTTTCTGCTTTTATATAAAGATATAGAATCATTTAAGTCCTCTTCCCATTGTGGACGGACTAGAACATATATGAAATTTGCTTTTCTTCTTATTGGTGGAGAATTTTCAGGATAAAAAATCATATCACCGGAATAGCCAAATCTTATTAAATTTAATTCTACCAAAGCATCAATGTATTTCTTAAGAGTCTTATGTGATTCGACAAAGATGTCATCCATTATCGTTTCATAAGAAGGAAAACAAATTTCAAGTTCTCTTTCATTAAACGATACACTCTCATTATTTTTCTTAATTCTACTTTTAATATTACAAAATAAATTTAATAGATTGTATTTATCAAGTTTACCATCATAATCATTCATAATTTTATCATATTCTGAAAAAATAAGCTTAAAGCAATTTATATATTCTCCATTTTTATTGTATTCATGTATATTCAATTTACCTGTCATAAAATCATTATATCCTAATTCTGAATCAATATTATTATTCAAATCAATTAAATTATTTTTATGTATGTTTAATAAAAAATCTTTAAAATATTTCTTCTCACGCTTATTGTTTCCTTCTAATTTATTCATCCATAAAATCATATCAATAGAAAAGTTGATATCATCATTTATATTTCTTAATTTCAACATATTCATAATATATGCTACAGTTCGTTTACCATACAATTGAATATAACTTGGGTTTTCTTTCCCATCTACTATTATATTTTGTACAATATTATTGGGAATCATAATGAATTCTTCTACATATGTACTACCATTATTATTTATTAATTTAGTCAAATAAGAATGATCTACTTTCTTACTCATAATTACTTTCTGACCACTTAATATTTTTTCAATAGTATTCTCAATATTATATCCATTATTAATTGAATCATATCGATCAATATACTTTCCTTCTTCATATATTAATTGCATTTTAGTTTTATAAGTTGAATCAAACTCTTTTAATTCCTCCAATATCTCAAAAGTAAAACTTTCTTCTTTGTAAATATTCCACGCTTCTTGTAATTTGTAAGAATGGTGGGTATTAGAATTTAATTGGACTAAATGTTCTTCCCACCGACTCTCTATGTCTAAACTTTCACCAATATAAACATTACCAGTTCCTTTGTTTTCTATTTTATAAACTCCAATTGTAATTTAAAACATCTCCTTATATTTTATTTATGATTTGAATCAAGAATAAAGGGAACGAAAATCAAATGAATTGAATTGAAATTTTTATTGATTTAATTTTATACTAAGCAATATTAATTATATTCCGCTTATACACTTATGTAAAACCAATAATATCTATTTGTATTAATTGCATTGACACTTTCTCCTTTCAAATAATTTGAGATATATTTACCTCACATATCAGTATACTATTTTTAGAATCATATGTCAACAGTTATTTAAAAAAATTATTTTATGTTTGTTAGAGAATTATAATTGAGAAGTTAATACAAAGTCAAAATTATTTTTCTATACATTTTTAGGTATCGGGTATGGGTATTATTTGATTCGCTTTGTATTGTAAAATGTACCCCTTTATAGGAAGTGATTTTATCTGTGATAGTATTTAATATTGTGAAAGTATTATGCACCAATGGTTTGAGGAGTGTCATGTTTTGTTACTTATGCTGGTCTTGGATAGCGATTTATAGTCTAGAAATTATGAGTTTGGAATTTGATAAATTTGTTCGTGTTTTTGATGTTTTTAGTTAATATTTAAGATGTTTTTGATTATAATTTGGTAAATTTATGGAAAATATTTAAATTGTTTTTGTGGTTGTTTTTGATTATTTTTTAATGAAATTAGAGTTATTAATTATTATGATTAGAGTCTGTAGGTGTTGGTATCAGTTGATATTAGTGCATTTAAAGGATATTGTAGTAGTATTTATTTAGAAGTTTATTATGGTATTTTAGATTGTGTTTCATGAATAAGTTTTATGTTTATGTGCGTTTTTTAAAGTTGATGTATGATTGTACGGTAAAATTTGTGAACATAAGATGATTAGGTATTTAATTATTGGAAAGTATTATAAGATGTGAGTTTTATCGATGCGATAACGAATGAATTTTAGAGAAATAGGGGGAGTAGTTTAGTTCGAATTGGAATTTAAGTTTGGTGTGTGAGTCGATATCGATTTTTAGCATGAGTGTGTTTTGTGAAGTACTCCCCGCCCTGTTGCACACAGTGAAACACCAGTTTTTGTAAACTAGCCGGAGGGTATCAGGTTGACAATACATCATACTTGATATCTATTATCAATTAGACATAGCATAGACATGATACAATAGATGTCAGATACACACCTAAACCCTGCAAGCCTACTCCTGCAAGGGATACAGCTATTAAGCACTATATCTAATAAATGTTACAAAATATGTATTGTGTAAGATTATTGATGATTGCAGGAGTTGAAGAGGGTAGGAATATGTATCAAGAAGATGTTTAGAAGTCTTAGAAGGGGAATTATGAACGTGATACAGAGTGCTGGCTGTAAGTGTTGCAAGTCGACTGAATCGGATCACAGAGAGGGAATATTATCACTCGAATCGGATAATACTGAGAACACTTCGACAACCATCGAATCGTCGGATTGTATAACATTTCGATAACTGTCGAAGTATTAAATATTAATAAATTATACTATTATAATATTACTATATTAGAAATCTATCATATTCATTATATTACTATATTATAAATATCTAATATACTTTATCGATAATCGATAAATGCTTAGAATAAATATAAATAATAAAACTACATAAGCACATACTTATATAATCAACAAAGTTTCCTAATAAGAAACATATAAACAATATTAACATATAAGCAACAACTTATATAATAATCACTTGTTTATTTTACTATTTTACTACTTGATAACCAAACAACACAATAAATTATATTTGCTTTACACCACGCAACCATGATATACTTAAGATCTAATATATTATAATCATTACTAACAATAGAAAGGAGTACACATATACAATACTATTAATACTAATGCTAATATCAGGTTATTCAGGCTATACATAGTAATACTATCTATCTATTATCAGTCAAATCAACAACAACGATCAACCAATAGAATATAATAAATAATAAAAAGAGAGGTAATTAATAAATGAAAACAACAAAAACAACAAAAGAAAAAGTATCAACATTCAAAGACATATTAAAAGAAGCACATCAAAACGGTGGAACTTTACAAATACCCTATATAATAAAGAATGGAAAATTTAAAGATGAAGAATTTTTCCATTTACTTAGATTTTTAGATGATGAACCGATTAAAATAATATCCACTACAAAATCTAAATTAATAGTAGAAATTACTAATCAGGGAATCTACAATATGTTTGAACATATGAATGAAGCTTATGAAGAAAGAAAGGATAAAAACTAAATGAACATACCAAATATATCTAACCTAAAAGAATATTTCAAAATATCAAACACAATTAAAAATTATAAAGAAGTGTGCACACTATTAGAGGAGCCAATAAAGACAGGAAAATCAAAACAACTACAATTAGAAGACTTTGCAAGATATTTTAAATTTATAAAAGACAAACAAAAATTTATTATTGCTGAGATATATCCAGAACCTTTATCCAAACAAGAAAACCCTAACGGCAACAACTCCAAGTATGTTGAGAATATCAAATATATGTTGCTTCATAAACTTTCAACGTGTGAAGGTTTTACATGTACATTCACTAAGAATAATCTATTTGAATTCTTAGGCATGACCAATCCTTTATATTTAAAGAAAGCAATTGCAAAGAAATTAATAAAAGATAATCATTATGATATAAGCGACTTTGATATTAATCATTTTTACATGCGTTCAAATAATAGAATGACTAGAATTCTATTTGATTCTCTCAATAGTTTAAAACGTCAATATTTAATTAGTTATAGAGAAATTGATATAGTTGTTAGATTAAATGATAAAGAAGAGAAAGAACATAATGAAGCAACAAAAGAAGAAATTAAAATAATAATGGATGTTAAACATCAAGTATTAAAGGATATGGAATTAACTACTATGATGCAAGTCATATTCAAATTCAAAACAGAAGAATTTTATAATAGAGTGACAGAAATATTAAAAAATGATTATGATATTGAATACACATATAAACAATTTGAATTAATATTTACTAAAGAAAACATATTAGAAGAATTAGAACGATTAGAGTTAAAACAACATAGAAAAGAATTAAATGATAAAGTATGTGATATCGTTAATCTGAATGCAAGAAATACATATAATAAAAACATTGCAAAATATGAACAAGAATTAGAGGATTTTCTATTAAATGAAAAACCATCTTTTGGAATTTATACAGAATCAAACTTTAAAGGGTTTCGCTTTAGATCAGAATACTTAGACTTTCAGCTTGAATTAACTGAATACCTTTTAAGAATTGATTAATAAATAATAATTATAAAAATGTTGTCACTCAAAAATGGTAACTATAGAAAAGACCTATTATATGACTTTTGGGTGACAACATTTACTATCATATCATTTCCATTATCACCACAATAACCCAAACCCAATGTCCACCACTCACGCACATTTTACCTATTCGAATTTTTAGAATGACCAAACAATTCGCCACAACAAACAAAATAAAATTATTAATACTATCATAACCCCTAAACACTTAAACCGCTTAAAACCCTCTTTTTGTCCCTCTCAAAACATATTTATTATATTATGCTTATACAGTAAAATCTTATCATTATTACACTTGGCACAAGAATTGCAATGAACATAAAATAAATAATTAAACCCTATAGACAATTCCTAAAAAATCGTTATAATTATAAGTAGAAGAAAACATTTAAGGAGTGGTTAACATGATGCTATATGAACTAGGTCAAACAGTCACCACTAACAAAGGAATCACTGGAATTATAACCGATATAAACACTGAGAACAAAATATATTGGATTGAAAACGCTGAAGACTTCTGGAGTGTAAAGGAATCTGATATAGTAAAAAATATCACGGTCACAAAATCCTCTATAATAGAAGGTGCAATAAGCAAAATTCAAGCCAAACTAAATATAAAATTACCTTTAATCTTAGAAGTGACCAAAAAAGAAATGATAGCACAATGGGGAAGGGCATACACTGGGATATATTCATACCTAGATAGTAAAATACAAATGCAAAAAGAAGCATATCAAGAGAAGAACGTAATACATGAAATAGGACATTATATACATGATAAATACCTAAATAATAAAAAATACAAATTCGGTACAGAAGGTAAAACAGACTATGCGAAAAAAGATCATATAGAAAACTTTGCAGAATGTTTCACTCAATGGATATACTGCCAAAACTTAAAAGGAGCATATAAAAGAGTACAACAAATGGATATTATCTTAAAGGATTTAAGATGCTAGAGTATAGCATCTTTTTTATTTGCATAGACTTATATTAAATCCTCTACAATCCCTTAAAACCTATATTTTAACCCATAAAATCACAAGAAAATAATAAATACCATTAGACAAATGGTCTGAATTTTGCTATACTATTACATATACATATCTAATAAGGAGTTGACTAGTGATGACGTTAATTGAACGAATAGAAAAGAAACAAAAAGACATTGAAAAACGGAAAAATCTTATAGTTAAACTAGAAAAGAAAATGGAAACAATTATAGACGAATATGATCTTAGATGGGCAACGGATGACCTAAGAACAAGTAAGAACAAATTGAAAGACTTAGAAATACAATTAGAAAACCTTTTTAAACAACAGGAGAAAGAACAAAAGAAAAACGAAGTTGAACGAATTCCAGTTATTGAGGAATTTTTGGAACAGTGGAAAATTAAAGCCATTGAATGGTTCAAACTGGATTATCATAAATTAATAGAATATCAAAAAGAGAGCAAAGAGAAATACAAGTTATTGAAGCAATGGCAAGAAGAAAGCAAAATATACCATTATGGCAAGGAGTACAGGGAAAAAGAAAAAGAATTAGGTATTGACAATGAAACAAGATCAAACAAACTAAGATTATTTCACCCTTTAACCACAAAACTTTATCAACTCTATAGAGATAATTGGGAATGTGAGTTAGAAAAGGAAATTGAAAACGACAAAAATGATAAACGTCAATTATTAATCATAAGAGTTAAAAAGATAACTGGAAAAATACTTGATGCAAGTTTTTTGCACATTGGATTAAATGGAGAAATAAACGGTTTTATAATTGGCGAAAAAGGAAAGGCTAAAGTTGAAACAATAAGCGCAGGAGGGTATAATATACAATGTTATCATTTTAGGGTATTGGTGAAAGAGATTAATTAAGGAGGAATATTAAGATGAAAAAATATATCAAATGTTTCAAGTGTGGAATTGAAGTCGAAAAAGGTTTTCAATGGGTATCATCTCAAGATAATCATTCTTACTGCTCAGAATGTGGAAACGAATTACAAAGGCTAACTATGATAAAAATTAAAAATGGTTAGGAATACAAGATAGTAGTGATCATTAAGAACCTGAAAAGGTTCTTTTTTGTGCTTGTAGCATGACGTTATTTTAATTAGTTTTACATGCCATAAAAACACGCTTTCATATTGTTTATCTCATTGACTTAATATAAAAATATGTGTTAATATGTATTATAAATTATTTTAGAAAAGAGGTTTTACATATGGCAAAGCGCAGAACTAAACAAGACATGCAACAGGCAGCAGAGTTATGTCAATCCTATTTATTAGCAACAAACAATAACCCACATAAAGCATATGATCAATATATAAAAGATAACTTGTTAAAAGGCCAATTATTTCCGCACTATATCAATGGTATTAAGGATTTTATAAAAGCATCAAAACAAATGGAAGTAGACTTAAAGGAGATCCGGCAAGAACGCGAACAAATAGAAAAAAGTAAAAATACGATGGAAGAAAACCTAGAAAGAATCAAAACTTTAGATAGACAAAAGGTTATGGAAGAATTTAAAAAGGCCGAAGGGAACAGGAAATTAAACCTCTGCACACTAGCTACAATGTTGCACTTTCGGGACTTCACCGGGATTAATCAGTCAGAAATATATACAGCACTAGAATTATTAGAGAGCTAACAAATAGTTCTTTTTTCTTTTTATTCTCACCCATGAAATTACCCTTTTAAGCGTTTGAAATAAGCTCTTAGAACGCTATAAAAGGCACTCTAAGAGCTTTTATTAATCTGTATCAAATGCCGAATGCAACGCATAAAATACCTATAATAATAGTAAAATAATTATATACAAATACAATGTCATATGATAAAATAAGTTAAACGATATATATAAAGGAGTTTTTAAGATGCTAACAAAAAAGGATATTAAAAAGTTTACACGAGCGACAGTAACTATATCAGGTAAAGTATTAAAAAACAGGGAAGTATATGAGCATAGTATAAAAGATATCCGAATTATTTTACCTAAAGATTATCAGTATTTATTTTTAAATTATCCAACTAAAAAAGATCAAAACGATTTTATAATAGAGGACAACCAAATAATATGTAAAAAAGATCATATGCAAATAATATTTACTAAAGACTAGATAAAAACTCTAGTCTTTTCTTTTGCCTAAAATCAATCAAAAAAATAAATCCTTAAGAATTCTTTCCCGGCTATGCAGCGCAATTCTATTTAACATTTTTTAGATCCCAACAACTAAAAACACTGCCACACAAACGGCCTTTCCTGCCATCAGATTGTATTATCGAGTACAAATACTATCTAACCATATAAAGCCCTCTTAAAAGTGCCTTACAAGGTCTTAAAATAAATTATACTCAATTCTGGCCTTAAAACATCCCTAAAAATCCTAATCAAGATCAATAAACCGCAACAAATAACCATTAAATTGTGTCAATTTTAACTACAATAAAATAGGACTACAAAACATGCTATAATCATCAAAAAATAATAATTTAGGTATTGCAATCCTATTCATTTTAGTTTAAAATAAGGTCATGGAAGAGATACACGAACTGAGCAAATAAGTCACTAGGAGGTGGTCAGACTAGGAAACGAATTATAAATTCCCTCAAAGTCAATGCCAGAGGGAAGAGGAAATCCTAGTCAGTTTTCCTTAAAAAATGGACGTTCTTTGAAAATTAAATATCGGAGCACAATAAAAGCTTAATGACTCTTAGCGGAGCATCACTTGTGAATAGTGGTTGTTGAAGACTCTGCCAACGTATAGAGACACATAAGCACGAATAAAAGCCAAACTAGACTTTTTAGTCTAGCTTAGAGCATAGCAACAAACTTGAATAAAATTTAAGGAGTTGTTGTAAAATGACATTGTACGAAATCAAGAAAGCAATCAAAACAGAGGGTTTTTGTGTAGTAAATAATATTGAAATCGTGTGGGACGAATTCGGAACTGAAGTTTCTAAAGATGGTCAATATGAATTTAGTTGTTCTACATGGTGGGAACTTGAAGAATATTTAATTGAAAATGGTATAACAAATTAATCTATAACAATGCTATGTTCTAAGCTGGACTAGGGAGTCGATAAAAACTCTCTTTTATTTCATTAACATCATGCTTTAACTTGTTCTTGTTTTTACCCTCTTAATTAAAATTTAGGAGGAATGTTAAAATGACAATTGAAAAATTACAAACAATTTGGGAAGCTGAAGCGACACTTAAAAATTATCTTTCAAGTTGTGAAAAACTAGATACAGAGATCAAAGAAAAAACCATAACGAATGAATCATACCAGTCTTGGAGAAAAATTATTGAGTCTACTAAAAATAAACTCATTAACCAACTAACAGAAACTAAACTAGATTTTACTAATTGTCAGAACTTCAGCGATTATCTCCAAACTTTAGAAAATGCAAAATATACTCATTAACAAATACCACTAGAGGGTAAACACAAGGACAAGAAAAGCAAGGTAAAAGAGAGTTTAGCCAAAACAAAGTTTGATAAAATAACTATGAAATATAATTCAGTTAATTTTACAGGCAATTACTTAAAAAGATTAATCATAGTAAAGAGTGTATAATAGTATAACAAGTCATCATTAGTCAAAATACGATTTATGGAGCGTTGGCAGAAGTAATTGTATAACGTATGGCACGTTAGGGCTAATATAAACTTCGTTTTAATTGTACTCTGACTTTACAAATTATGATTAATTAATAACAAGTAATAAAAATGTTAGGTTAAACTCTCATAAACAATAACAAAAGGGATTAAAAACAAAGGGAATATATCTTTTTTAGTGCTTGCTTAATTAAAGGAGATTGATAAATATGAACGAACAAAAGAAAGAATATTGGATAAACATAATAACCGAGGAACTAAAAAGAAACAATGAACCTGTTTGGTATAATGGTGATTTAATATATGATCTTAAAGGACATTTTAAAATTTTAAAGAAAGATTTAAACAATATGTGTTTAGTTACATTTTTAGACTAACAAGCAAGCAAGCAAGCAAGCAAGCATTAACAAAGGTATACTCTTTACAGCTTCAAAAAATTTTACTAAAGTTAAAGGAGTTGAAACAGTGAAGAAAAAAGAAATAGTTGAAATTATGGTTGTTAAGCTTAAAAAAGAATTACTTTTCAATTATTCTTATTACCAAACTTTGGGAGGTATTCAAATTCTGTATAACAAATACATTGAAAAATATGAAGACAGAAAACAGTATCAGAACATGAAAAGAAATATTCTTAATTCTCTTTATACTGAATTATGTACGGAAAAATCTTATAAAATTCTATTTAATGAAAATGAGGACTTTTCGAGTTATAATCATCTTATTAACCTTTTAGAAGATAGGAGTAAGATGCTATGAAACCAATTGAAAAAATGACATATGAAGAATTATTAGCCGAAACCGTTTTTTATGGAGATTATGCTTCAGAATATATAAATGAAATAAGAAAAGAAATTTTAAAACGAGAACAAAAGAGCGAATAATACAGGATTTTTTATTACAGGTGGATTAGTATAAAGAATAAGGAGGTTGTTAAATTGAATATATATGAATTTCAAGAATTGATATATTACAACAAAAAATATAAGGATAGTTTTAATAATAATCCATTTTTTAATAGAGCTATAAAGTCGGTAGTTTTTCACAAACAAGAAATCGAAATAGAAGATCTTTTAGAAATGCTATATAACATTTCTGAAATAATGTACAATGAAAAGTAATAAACTTAATAGTCAGGTAGCAATGTTTTTTTGAGCGCATGGTTAAGATGTAATTCCAACGAAAAAGACATTTTATACTATTGTAAAGTGTCTTTTCTAAATTGTTATAACAAATGATATAATGATTTAGGAAGGACATAGTTCTTCACCTGTAAGACTTGACCATTTAGGCAAGCAGGGGAAAGGAGTTTTACAAATGAGTATTAAAGATTTGCAAACAACTATTAAAGTTAAAGAAGGTTTTATTCTCTCCACGGATACTTTAAACCTAGAGCATTTATTACCTTCTGCCTATGATCTTATTGTTGCATATAATATGAGAACAAACTTAAAAGAAGAAATAGAAAAAGTATTCGTCAATACTGACTTAGAGGAAGAAAAACTTCTGCCAACTTTCCACAATCAATTCTATTCCAATATTGAAATACCAGAAGAAAAGCAGGAAGATGCTTCTTATCTATGGAATGAAGACATTTTCAACTATTTCAATAACATTTCACCTAATGGTTATTACTTCGGCAATACTTTAGATGATGGGGCTTGTATTGGTTGGTTTAAAGTTGAAGAAAATGAGGATTATTAAAATGAAAGATCAAAAAGGGATTGCCGAAAAGAAATTAAAAACTATTAATGAGTTTTTAAAACTTGCTAAGAAAATGGAAGAATACAAATTACTACAAACTATAACAGGGAATGAACATCTATTCCATGACGAAATGCATTGGAATATACACGAGGAAAAATGTTATCTAGAAAATTTTATTAAATATCAGGATACGATTAGAGCATAAAATCATGTATTTATTGTGTATGTTCTCTAAGTCGTTTTTGCTATAACAAAAGGTAAAAACGACTTGAAGAGTGTAAACTCTAAACTAAAATAACAAAGGAGTGCAGCACATTGAGAAAACAACCTTCTGATACCAGAATAAACCGCGAAGGATTGACCGTAAAATATACTATTGAATACACTGAAAAGGATGAACCAATAAACAACCAATACACCAACTTAAAACAATTCCAAGTCAAGGATCTTGAAGAAATGTTACAACAAATGTTTTTACTCAGACAATGCAACAAGCATAATATTAATGTAGGTTATAACATTTCTGATTCTAACGGTTGGCTTGTAGAAGACTATTGCAACGATACAGAATATTTTACAGCTAATTCCGTTGAATTAAAACAAAAGAAGGAAATAAAAAATCTTGAACAGACCATAGAAGCACAAGAAACAGAATTAGAACTGTTCAAAACTTTTCTAAATCAATATAACTCTTCGACGATGTTCGAAAAATGGAAAAAAGAAAAACTCCTAGAAATGGCAGGTTAAAAATGAGTATAACAACTTATACCTATTACTTCAGACTTAGACCTCCTTCTCCTGGATGTCAACCAAAAAATGGACTAATAAATATTAGTAGCGATTCTATAACACACAATAACAGGGAATACTGGGGATATGCTGAGTATAGCAGGGAATTGACTGACAAAGAACTTTATGAATATGACTTAGATAAGTAAACAGAACGAATATAATTATTTAGGGAATTAACACATAATTCCCTTTTTAAGTCTATAAAATATGGTATAATACTTATAACAGACTACCATAGGTTACGGACTTAAAAAGGCAATTGTAGAGCCTTATAACAAACTAAAAGGAGAGTGTTAAGAATGACCATGTACGAAGAACTATTATCTTTAGGAATGAAGAAAGAAGAACTTGATAATCATTGTTCCGACTTGTATGTTATGAAGAATGCAATTTCCACAAAGTTCATCAATGAGTACGAATTCAAAATGAATGTTACAACTTTTAGATCAGAACTATCTGACAGAAAAATCTGGTATGATGTTCCTTTTGCTTATACAGAATATCATACTAAAGGCATAGTTTATTAGTCTTTGTGTCGATGGTGGGCGGTAACAGAATAACAATAACAGTGTTACCGCTTAGTTTCGTGTAAAGAAAGGAAGTGTAGTCCATGAAAGCAAAAACCAAAGTGTATGGAGACTATGAAAAATCAATCTATTGTACTGGAAAGCATGAATTTTTCTCAGTTCCTTATACTCAATATTTAAACCTTTATAACAGTGGTCATAATGATATTAATGTATCTTTTCAAGCAGAAGACATCTTTATTAATGGTATTAGAATTAATAATGATACATTCCAAAAAATCATTAATGTCTATGCAGGTAGACAACAAAAGGCAAAACGATTAACAAGACGAGTAAACGAGATTAAATCATCAGAGCCATTAAAGAATATTTATGATGCATGTAAACAGGCACACAGGGAATTGAAAATCTAGTCCCAACCAAACACGAGTTTTAATACAATTATGGAAGGAGTTTTTAGAATGATTGAAACAACATTGACTATCAAGATGACAACGACTGAAAACGCATCCAAATCGTGGGGAATTCATACTGAACAAATGATAAATGACTATCCATACCATGCAACATTAACAAGATTAGGAGGAGGATTTTTTAAAAACATACCTACAATAGCAGATATTAACTCAGGTTTTGCAAAATCTCATCCATACGTTGAATACCCATTAGATTATAGTCCTAATCAATTGGGAGACTGGGAGATAAAAATGTATACTAAAAAAGAGGCTGTCAATATGGAGGGATTGCAAATAATACGATAAAACCCAACTTTCAAATCAATTTTGCAGAGTGGTTGGAGCTTATAACAGCAAGCTCCAATTAATGCACATGAGTAGGTCACAAGTCCTGCCATGCATAATAAAATTATAAAGGAGTGTAAAATATGTATAAATACAGTATTACTTCTACTAATGCAAGTTCTGTAAAATATGGCAATTGTGAAATTTGTGGAAAACATGCAACAGAAGTTTTTCATCAAGTAGAAGGAAGATCATACCAAAATCCTTATGAGGGCACAATACATGTTACTGGTAATGGATGTACTAATTATTTCGGTCATAAAGAATGTTTAGAAAGTGTGCAAAGATAACCAAATAAATTATGAAAGAGGTTTTTAAAATGCAAAAATTTAAAACAACTAAAAAAGAAATGAAAAATAGGTATGATCAAATTGTTGGAATTAGTGACGCTCAATATCTTCTGAAATATGAAGAACCTATTGCCTATAGTACAAGGGTTGAAGGTTGGGCATGTGATTATTATGACATCGACGGAATATTAATTTCTGTTGGTTATGCACCATTAGACAGTAGAAAAACGAAATGCAATTATTCTCTAGTACATGGATATGATGAACAAGCAAGAGATATTATAAATGACTATGATAAAAGTTCTGAACAACAAAGGGAAGAAGTAACACGTTTATTAAAACAGTTTGTTGAAGAAATAACACTTTAAATAACTTGATTAAGGGACTTATGACAGTCCCTATTCCCTAATACAGCCATAACAACGAAGTTATGAAGGTTGCAAGCCCTTGTAAATTGTAGAGCAGGGAATTTGAGTTAAAATTTAAGAATAAAGGAGTGTATTTTATAATGATTAAAGAATTATTCGCTGACCAAATTACAGAGGTTGAAGGTATTACTTACGAGGATATGAAGCAAGAATGGAATAATCAAGAGGTTGAATTTGTTGATTCAACTATACGAAGTCTTTTTATTCGTAAAACTCTCACAGATCACAGAGGAAACAAAACAAGAATGATAAATATGGAGACTATTGAGGATTTCTTTGGATTGCCTTATACCTCTTCAAGTTCTTTCGCTATGTATGGCATAACAAATACAAGATTCTGTCTTGACAATGAGGAAGAATATGGAATTGATTGTTTTGGATTGGGTAACGATGGAAATGTTTATATATGGTGTACTGACCATGAAGAGAATGAAAAGATATATATGGTCATTCAATAAACTTGCAGAGGATAAGCCAGTATAACAATAACACTAAAACACTGGCTTATAATGCACCAGCGCACGTTCCAAGTCGTGGCAAGTGCTAAAGGAGGGTAATTATTATGACTAAACTATATAACGATCTTAAACAGGCAATTCATGAAGAGGAACATGACAAACAAAATAATCCTATTGAATGGATTGCACAATTTAATTCTCGTGATGAAATACAGAGAGAATTAATAAAAGTAGGTATTCAAAATGTACGACATTTAACCGTAATATATTTTGACTTTGATCAGAAAAATCATGATTTTAGTTTTTCATCAAGAAAAAAAGCATTAGACTTCATAACAGAAAAATGGGGATATATGGAGACATTTGAATTATTAGATAATCAATAAATAATACTAGGATAATGCCTAGAATCCTGTAACCTCTATAACAATTCACCTCTAGTGGTTGCAGGGTTTTGGAGTTTATCAAAGTAAGTAAACATGATAAACTAGAAGGGGAGTGACTTATGTCTTATATAACAATTGAGCAAGCTAGAAAATTAATTGATAATGAAGATAATCCACAAATTGTAATTGGCTCAATATGGGCAAGGCACTGGAGCAATGCAAAAAATAATGATGACATTATAATTCTAAACAACTTATTAAAAAACCATGTAAGATTATTCAATGAATGTCCTGAACTAAATAATGGCAAGGAAAGAGAGAATATTATTCAATTTATTCAAGAAAAAATTAGTAAATTGTCAATACAATAAAACTTACATTTGCAAGGATAGAATGGTATAATCCATATAACAAAATCAACTAGAAGGAAGGTTGTTTTTATGTTAACAGTCGATCAAATTAAAGAAGCAGGTAAAAAGGCTATTAGAAATGATTCACACGTCTATGTGGTAATTGCAAAGGGTGAAGTTCAAGTATGGGAACATTCAGCCAGTTATGAAGTAATTTCAATCGGTCAACCAGTAATAGCGCATTTAGATCAAGGTGCTATCAAGTATGATAATATTATCTATAACAACACGGTTCATACCCTTGAAAGTTTTGTTGATGCCATTAACGATGAATATGCTTATTTAGAGGCGTAAGTTAAATTTTAGGTTGAAAGCTGAGGTATTAATATAACAACAACAATTAGAAAGAAGGAATTAAAATGGATAAATTTAAATCTATTTTTGGGGAAATGACTCCTGAACGAAAGGCAGCTATCGAAGAATCAAGGGTAGAACGCGAAGAAAGATTACAAAGAAAGCAAGCGTCATTATGGCACTTTCGTATCCCTAGTAATACTGATGGTTGCATAGAATTTTGGTATAACAATAACAAAGATAAAGCATATTTTGAGTCAGAGGATACTAGATTAACAGATTCAAAAGTAAGAGATATAATACAACTTTTTGCCCATAATCTATTTGATAATTTTCCATTTATAAAATAGTTTAAAATTTTTGATTGGATATTGGATAATAGTCTATAATGGATTTATTATCCAGTTTCGAGTCAAGAAAAGTTAATTAAATATGAAGAGGAGTATCAATTTATGAAAAGCCTTAGACATCTTACTTGTCCTAAATGCGGCAGGAAAAAAGCATATATAGTAGGAGGTTTTAAATACAGG
>Ga0209639_1002038_pt1 | contig 17204 bp, 20 predicted proteins | sample EPASupsiteHSE605_FD_187268 | JGI IMG/M metagenome (GOLD analysis project Ga0209639, IMG submission 187268) | Bioremediated contaminated groundwater from EPA Superfund site, New Mexico - Sample HSE6-05 (SPAdes) (version 2) | ecosystem: Environmental > Aquatic > Deep subsurface > Groundwater >...
TTTTTGCAATCTCAGTGTCCCCTTTTCCCTGATTTGCCAGTAGTAGAATACGTGCTCTGGTAAGAGATCTTGCATTTTTCAGTCCTTTTTTTATAAAGTTTGTAAGGAATTTCACTTCACTATTTTTAAAATTAATATTTAACATAAGATATAAAATGAACTTAAAGTATATAAGTGGCTCACAACTAAGTTGTCATGGTACTAGTACTGCGATTCCAAAGTATGTCAAAAAATAAGTGTATGAATTTATATCAAGGAGGGATGAATGCATTATACATTTCTCAGCTAGTCTCAAACGAATATTTGAACCACGGAAAGCACGGAAGACACGGAATTAAGAAAGCATGGGCACAGTTCTTCTGTGCTTTCCGTGTTTTCCGTGTCTTGATTGGGTTTTTCCGTGTCCGTCTGTACTTTCTGTGGTAATAGAACGTCTAGTAACTTTGATGTGAACGTTGCGTTCGAAACTGTATTTATTTCCAAATTATGTATCTGTTTTGGAATCTATACACTAGATCTTAAGACAGTTCTTTATTTCCAGCAAGAACCGACGAAATCTCCACAATTTACTAGAAATCCATCAATTTCATGCATGTGGGTATGACCCATTACACAGTACCGATAGCCATGCTTCTTAACATACCTCCTAGCCTCCTCATCAATCCTCCTAATCTGCTCTGTATACACATCACATCTCCCAATAAACTCAAACGGAGTCTTAAAAAAGGATTGATAAATCCAAGGGAACTAGTGTCGCGTCAATCCTCAAAGATTTAACGATTCTGAATGGTTGTAACCGATTTTATACGACATTTTGCTGTTGACGCGACACTAGATTTTGGACCAGAGTCTATCTCGAATAAGTAAAAATTTAAAAAATAAGTTGGAAAATTTCGATTTCCCTTATCTTCTCATTATCAAGACTTAATTTACCATCTGTTTAATTTTACTGTAAAAATCAACTATTGCACTTGTTGCTTCATTTTCCATGTTCAGCTGGAAAATTCGTATTTGCTTTCCGAGGGGTTTTTCTTGAACAACGCCTGACCCGACCAAAGGTGCAATTACCCTTGATACGCTGGAGTGAGACAATCCAGTTTCTTCAGCTATTCCTGAAAGATAGGTTGGTTCGTTCTGTTTTTCGATCAAGTTCTTAAGCACTGTCATCTGTGCGGTTTTTCCAAAGATTTTTTCCATTGAATCCATTGATATCATCTCAGAGGTGGCATTCTCTATAAGTGATTTAAGTTACAATAGCTGCCTACTATTGATAAAATTATCCTATTTATTGAATAGATTGGAAACCTGCACAAAAAGCTCATAATACTTGGATGTTTCTAACGAGAATTCTAGTTTGCCCAATTGAATTGCTCTATTATAGATAAGTTTTCTATAAAATCCAACTTTGTTGGTCCAAATTTTTCATATAAATTTCGTAGTCTCTTCATTTGGTTGCAGCCATTATGGCGAGGTTGCGGGACTTCCATAAGCAATCAACATATCTAAATCCTGCTGCCTTCATGTCGTGGAACATCTCCCCTAGCGTTCCGGGTTTATCGCCCATCTTTTGGGCATTTTCCAGTCGATTAAGCTTCAGCTCATCAAAGGTCCATTCCTGTCCAAGTTTTTCTCTAAGCCTTATGACCAGAGAAGATATGTTATTATTAAATTCCCATTGATCAATAATAAGAGAATCTTCCCTAAAAAGATCCCCATTTATAAATAAACCTTGATCCTTCAGAACTTCATGGATATAGGAATACAACTTGATTCTGTTTTCAAACTCCACATGATGTATATAAAAACAGGATACAACAGCATCAAATCCCCTATCTTCAGTTATGCCTAAAATTCCTTGATTCAAATCCTGTTTAACTACAGTTATATTTTTATTATCCCTAAACCTTTCACTGCTTCGCCTTGTCATTTCATCAGAGAAATCAAGCATGAGAACATCTGCATTAGGTTTTAGCTCCAAGATCTTAACGGTCACATCGCCTAAGCCGCAGCCCAAGTCAATTATCTTAGGGTTGATGGACCCCAACTCTATTGCAAGCCTCGAAATAATTGACAGCATTTCTCTCCTTTCAGGTATAATTACATCAGCTGTTCGAGCATAATTTTCAGCAGCTTCTGGATGAGCCCATCCTTCTTTTTTCTCCTTCTCCATATCTAACGATATTTCCTTAATCAGTGATAAATCTCTCCTGAAGATTGTATTATTACTCTCAGGAGGCATGAATTTTTGCCAAAGGCCAGAAGAAACACCACTTAATAGATCCGAAAAGTTTTGTGATCCACCATGGTTTACAATTGGCAACATGCACAACCGGGACGGATACTCGGATATTATAAAACATATTGCAACTTTTATAATATGCTGTTATTGACTTTTCGGATGAACTATAGTTGATTTCTGATGATTCCCCATATGTCGGAATAAACCTTCTTAGCATAGGGCTTTATAGAAATTACTACTATATATGAGAGGGTGACATTATGGCAGATTTTAAATTGGGCGATGACGGTGTTTATCGAAATACAAAGATTTTCGAAGAACTTCTTAAGTTCACAAAGTTAGAGTGGGGAAATGATATAGCAATTTTAGAAGAGCTAGAACAATTAGTGGGCAATGATTTTACAGGTTGGTTTACTGAAGATGGAGAAGGTGCAATTTCCGTAGGTGTCGAACTCAATGAATCAAGCGACCATAAATATGACGAAATCATATTCTATGATAAGAACAAAGATGATGTGACAGTATTCTCGGTGATGAGAGACGAAGCTTGATTAGAGCCGATCTGAAAAATCTCGCTACCCTGAACATTAATGCTTCGATAGTGTAGTAAAGTTTCTATTTTTTTCCGAAATTCATCAGATATCTCGTAGTTGTGTCTGATTTTTCATGTTGTTATTGCTACACATTACCCTACATACAATTTGTCTACTTTTCGGATAGGCTCTTGGCCCTTAATAGACCCGAAAAGCCTTCTAGCAACCTCGTCACAAGGCTTGAAACTGAATCTTGAGTACTCACCTTCGGTCCAGGATATTATGAAAATTAGTAGCTTGAGAGTATTTCAGCCAAAACAAGAAAATCAGTAGGAGCTTTAGGGGCCATAAAGCCCCTTTTTGCATTATGAAGTTATTTCTTTGGTTTTGGTTTTCCACTACCATCCTTTTTCATCTTACCAAAAAGTAAGTTTCTAAAATACTGCACTCTTGCTGAACCATATTCTGAATAAGTTTCATCTTGTGTGGCACAAAATGCTTTATCCTACATTCCGCAGATGTCCTTACAATTTTCACAATTTTTGCTGCTATCGTTTTTTGGGTAACTGCACTTCGCATTCAAATAAATATTTTTGAAATGTCCTACAATTTTCGACCTTTTTGCCTCAACGAAAACTTTCAACCCCATTTCCCAAAGCTTCAGTTGAGATCATAATCGGAGATTTTTGAGTCTTTTTGTCCCCAAAACCGGTAGCAGGAAAAAATGTTGTTTTTTTGAGGACATCTGCGGAAAGTCGGGTAAAAGAATAAAATTCAAAATTCAGATAAAACACAGAAAGGATCGATAAAAAAATAAAAAACAAAACCGAAACAAAAATAAAGTAGTAAAACCCTGGGTCTTACTACTTTTTTAAAGACCCTGCAGAAATTCTATGAAATAATAAAGTTCCATTAATTGGACTGAATGGACTGGTATATTTTTACGTATTTGTTTTTAGCCCACTGTAGCTGATTTAGACCGGTTTTCTACAAAGCTCGACTAAGCTTATTTCAAAATCTCAACTATTCGTTTTTGGCCAAAAAATATTTAATTTCTCTGTATTGACGTTTTTTTCTATATTTCAAAGTATTTCTTCTGAGAGAGCAGGGGTATTTTTTGAACCGGAATTGTGAACCGAAATTGTCTTTTTGCCCTGGGGTTCGAGTTGTTATTTCAGTCGAATATCCTTAGCTGCTGCGGGATATCCCTGCGCCAGCGCAACTTTAGTTTATTATTATTAAATCTAATTTTCTTACTTATTATTAAATCGCAATCATTTTATGTTATTGGGATTTATAGGTTTCAAAGTCTTAAAATTTAATTTTTGTTTGGGAGATAAAATGACGGAAAACACTTATACTCATACTAAAAATTTTTGGAGTAGCATTCGTAACCTGGCCACTCGTTACCGGGATTTTTTACTGGACCCCGGAACGTTATTCACCATAGCAAGCGGTATTTTGCTTATAATAGCAATAGCGACTTATCCGCAAAACATGCTGTCAGAAGGAAATAATACGGGTGAAGGTAACTGGTTATATCTATTATCTGCATTGACCGGGTCATTATTTATATGGTGGTCTGCCTACCAGGGGATTAAAGAAAGGGATTTTACTGCTGATGTCCCGGTTACCATCGCAACAATTGCCGCTATTGCTATCGGGCAGTATTCAGCTGCTGCTGTCGTAGCTGTGCTTTTGCTTCTGGGCGGTATGCTGGAGGAGCTTGTCTCTGCGAGAGCAGGAAAGGCGCTTGAATCTCTGGCGAAACTATTACCGGATAGAGTCACCGTCAGGCGTGGTGGACATGATATTGTAGTTTCTCTCGAAGATGTTCTGGTAGGGGATACAATCCTTGTCAAGTCGGGAGAACGTATTGCTGTTGACGGAACTGTTCTTTCAGGCACTGCTTCAGTAAATCAGGCTGCTATTACCGGAGAAAGCCTGCCAGTCGATAAACAAGAAGGGGATAGGGTTTTTGCAGGTACTCTTAACGAAGTGGGTGCAATGGAAATATTGGCCACTAAAGTTGGAAAGGAAACGACTCTTGGGCAAATCCATCGCTTAATTGAGGAAGCGCAGACGCAGAAGCCAAAAATAGAAAGGCTATTAAATCGACACGCCAAGGTTTACACACCTACTGCACTTATCTTAGGCGGTTTACTCTGGTGGTGGAGTGGGGATCTAACACGAGCAATAACTATGCTAATCGTATTTTGTCCATGTGTGATGGTACTCGCTACGCCTACGGCGTTGGTGGCTTCGGTTGGTAACGCGGCGTTAAGAGGCAATCTTATTAAAAAAGGAGCTACTATAGAATCTATGGCCAAGATAGACACCGTTATTTTTGATAAAACCGGGACTCTTACCCACGGTGAACCAAAGCTTGCCAGCATCATAGCACTGAAAAATAATGATGAAAAAGACTTATTGTTGTTAGCTGCTATTGCAGAAAAATTTAGTGAGCACCCGCTTGGAAAAGCTGTTGTCAAAGCCGCAGAAGAGAAGGGATTATCAGTCCCGGATCCGGAATCATTTGAATCTATATCAGGAGTAGGCATAAGGGTTAAAACCAACGGGAAAAGCATATTTGTAGGCCGCCTAAAACAAGTAGCCGGGTTGAATGTATCAATCTCTCATGAAGCTGAAGAAAGCATTAAAAAACAATCTCAATCAGGCCGCAATGCAGTTCTGATAGGGATTGATAACGAAATTGCCGGATTACTAACATTTGAGGATGAAATTAGACCGGAGTCAAAAAAGTCTATCGAGAATCTCCACAAACTCGGAATAAAGACAATAATGGTCACCGGTGACAGCAAAGCGGTCGCGGAACGGATAGCTAAAATCCTTGATATAAAAGAAGTATATGCCGAAGTAATGCCCCAGGAAAAAGTCGAAATCGTAAAACGACTACAGTCGGAAGGCCATAAAATTATTTTCGTCGGCGATGGCGTTAATGATGGTCCTGCACTTGTCACGGCTGATGTAGGGGTAGCCATGGGACTTACAGGAACGGATGTGGCAATAGAGACAGCAGAAGTTGGACTATTATCAGACGACCTCTTAAAAATTCCATACCTGATCAACATATCTAAGAAGGCTATAAATACTATTTGGCAAAACGTTGTTTTCTCTCTCAGTGTACTCTCAGTAGCGGTTATATTGACCATACCTGGCATACTTACTCCTGTAACAGGAGCATTATTACATGAACTCTCATCAATTCCAGTAATAATGAACTCAGCAAGACTAATCACATATAAATCCGAAGAATGAGAATGAACGAAAATTCTCCCAAATATATTTTTTGGCTTTGTAGAATCCTCTAAATCGACAGAAATAGATTATATTCAACTATTGAAATTCAACCAGATCTTCAGTCATAAATACTTGGAATTCCATATAACATAGGCTTTCTACAAAGCCGTATTTTAGTAATAAAAAGAAAGTTTAGAGAAACTTAAAGCAAGAAAATTCTACAATCAAGTAAAAAAATAAAAATAATTCTCGTTCAAAAGAGAAAAAAGAAATCCTGAATGAGCAGAAGATAAAAAGGGATTTTCCAAGAAAACAGGTCCCGTTTAAAAGAACATATTTTTTATTCTCTCGGCGCAATCTCTTCCGGGAACCAATCTTGAATCTTTTTCGGCATATTGGATCTTACATCGCCCAACTCACCTTCACCCATGTGCCTGTACATAACCCGCAGGACAGCCCGGATAATCTCTGCCGGGTTCAGATCAGCATCGAACTGAAACTGTTCGTGCACTCTTCTTGCAAACTCCTCTTTATCATATTTCTCCGGCTTATTCCTCGGAGTCCAGCCGTCATAATATACTCCTTTAATTAGAAGAGGCAGCTGTGCCGCGAGCTGAACCGCTTCTTCTATCGGAAGTCTATCCCTTAGTGCGTGAAGTGTGCCCCGCAATGCCTGATATGCACTGTTCTTGCTCTGCCACTTTAATTGGTCCAGAATGTCTTTAAGCCATACATTGGTCAGGTCAATACTATTGTCAAGATTGGTTACTCCCGTAGTCGTTTCAACTCCCCCTTAATGTTGTAAAAATCAGTATCATTCGGCAGAATCAGGTTATGAGCTGTATTTATTTAATTATTTCTAAAATAAAAATTAGAGAAGGAAGAATAAATATTTGGCTACTTATTTGGCTACTTATTGGAAATAGTTGATAAGTTCCATAAATATAACTCGAAAAAAGTAAATGTGAGAGTGTTTACTGCAATTATTATACGCTTCTGCTCTCATTTACAGCTTCCTTTGCGCGACCTATACTGCTATCCTGAGATGAAATCTCGTCAAAATCCCCACGTAAGGCTTTCAGTGCATATTTTTCTACATCTATTTCCTGTCTCGTACGGATGCCAAATCTTCTGAGTATAGATACAGGAGGGCACCAGCCGTGTATAACATATTGAAGCAGAAAAGTTGCAGCTATTATGGGCAGAATAAACCATTTTTTGCTCCATTTTAAGCCAAAAATTACTCCAATTAAAGAAAGCACAGATGCACGAGCTTCAATATGACGTCCTATATCCCATTCATTATCCAACTCTTTAATTCTTTTTCCGATCTCATAGTGGGTTTTGCTCGCATAAAACCTGACCGTTGCAGCTGTCTCCGTATCAATTGCCTGATTAATCTCAGAAGGTGTCTTAGCCCTTACTCTATCTCCCCGGACAAGTTCGCTGAAGTTATTTCTTATCATAAAGTTCCCCCTCTTAATGATTATTTTTTAGGTCTATAATCAGATAGAAATTACTTTTCGCTAAAAGATGGTAGAGGTATCCCATATAAATTTAATCAGAAAAATTAAGTTTCGATATTCATTCTGGTTATTTACGGATAAGATTCTGAAAGGGAAATTTTGGTTTACATTCTTTCAGAACTCAATCAACCCATTTGGATAGTATATAGCCTGTACCCCTTCGAAATATTCTCCTCCAGGGTGTCTGTACCCGTTTGATCCGCTCCAGTCAAAATTCAGCCAGTACTGCATCTTCCCTTCTCCGAGCTCTCTGCTTGAATACCAGATATTTTCAGAATATGAATATCTGCCCTGTACGTAACTCAGGATCTCATATGTAGTTTCCTGGTCATGCCCTATGTAGAGTTCGGGATAGGCATGCCCGTAGTCTCCGCTTGTTCCAGTAACAATTCTCGTATTGAACCCCATGTTTCTCAAAAGCGCGGACATAACTATGGAGTAGTCGTCACAGTCTCCATTATACCCGTCATTGATGGTCTGAGAAGCCCCGAAGAAAAACTCGGCATTTTTGTCATAACGGTACTGCCAGCGCTTGTTTACATAATCAAAAGCATCACAGGCGTCTTTGATATCGTATCCGGAGGTTTTTCCGGTTATATTGAAGACTTCGGCTGCAATCTTTTCATCTCCTGACCCTATCGCTCGCTGAAAATTCAGAGATAACAGCCTGTATTCCTTTGGATAAACGACATTCGATTTTTCTTCGGGATAAGTCGGAACATCAGGTATATTCGGCGAGACGGAGCCGGTACCACCTGCGGCACTCTCACTCTCCACCGTCTCCCTTTCTTCTCCTGATCCCGACCCATCAGGCAAAGAATTATCCCCTTCCCTAACTATGAAATTCTCTATATCCGCGTTCAGGAGCTCTTCCATACTTGAATTTGAAGCCGAATCCTTTTTCTTGATGTCACTATCTATACACCCGGCGCTAAGTAATATGAGGAGAAGCAGAATTAGCAGCTTTAAAAGTTTCATCCGGATCAAGATCCCGGCTCCCAAAAATATAATATAAGTATAAGATATAAATTTTATAAGCTTAAAATGTTTGGGGTCATTGATAACAATCGAGTGAGACAATTTTACAGTTCTATCACTCAACGACAGAGCTATATTCCTCGTTTCCTTTTCAAAAATAGCCCACACTTAGGATAATCCAATCCCTCGCAATATTTTCCTTTTTGTTGAAATTGAGGGCACGAAGTTTTATATTTACATCTGTTTCTTATTAAAATTGATATAATGCTCATATGTTTATGACCTTTGAGTATATATAATCTAACATATCCATATATATGAAAAATTGTACTGTCATTTACCTCTTATTTGCATCTGTCCAATCCAACCCTTAAAGTCTTTGATTTGGCCTTTAAGCGGAATCACAGCCATCTTCAAAAAAGCTTTATTGCCGTTGATATGAAAAAAGCAGTTCAAACAAAAAAATTGGAAAAGGAAAGTCAAAAAAAAGTTCATGAGATTGACGGGTGAGGATACGGAAATTGTACTCAGTCCTTCTTTACCCAATTCCCTTTAGAATCCTTCTCATAAACCTTTTTAACTGCACTCCAGGCAACCTTATGTGCAGCTTCTTCCCTCGATGCATCTCCTCTTCTTTCAGAAGGTTCTTTATATTCCTCCCATGCATTGTTGAAAGCTTCCCTGTAAATGTCCTGTCCGTGTTCTGGTAGGCTATTTCTAACTGCTTCTGGTAGTTCGGAATTACTTTTATATGGCATTTGTTTCCCCCATTGAATACGGGAAGACTATTTTCAAAAAAGTTTTTATGGTCGATGCGATTCCTTGGAGTATATTTATCGAGTAAGCCCATTCTATTTTAAGTTCCCGAATTGCGTCTCGCCCGAATTGCGTCTCGCCCGAATTGCGCCTCGGGAGTACGCTGCCCTTTTCGCTTCGCTCAAGAGGGCTAATTTATGAGAAGTAAGTTCGCTTTGCTTCGCTCAAGCGGACGAATTTACATACAAGCAACATTTTTTTCGCTCATGAAGGCTTACTATATCTGTGTTTACTCCCCGGGTTACTTGTATGTGGTTTTCTCGACTCTCAAGAGGACTTATGCTATAAATACAAAATACATATACAGATCTTCTGTGTTTTCAACGGATAGAGGATCTGAGTAAGATTGTGCAATATGTGTAAATTTCTGTTTGAAACTATAGTGATCTTATCGATAATGACAACTAAAGAGTCTTTTTGGGATATTTATTCTCAATATTTACTTCTTTTTAAGCTACGTTTGCTTTTGAATTGCTGGTTTTGCTATACACGTAGCGGGAAGATTTTTGTTTCGGTGGTTCTGCGGTAACCTCTGTTATTTTGAAGTATGGCAGCCCCTTGATGGCTAGGCGGGCCATAGATTCTTCGATATCCAGAGTGTGCTCTTTGATCTTTTCCGGGCCTGCTATAGCGTTGAGCAGCTCCTCAAGGGTTGGGCTGTTCGACCTCCAGGTTCCGTCGCTCTGTGTTTCTGCTGTAAATATCTCCCATTGAATTTTCACTGACATCCATATTCCCCCATAAAAAGTACATATCCATTCGATTGTACGCTCAAAAAACAAAAATTAATTATAACAAATATTGATTATTACTTAGATTTATTTATTTTTATACTCTTTTGTCTATAACCTTATATCATATCTATAACACAACCTTCTCCTTAAAAGCTCTATCTTTGATCTAGGAGTTAACTATCGAAAATAAGTTGCAGTTTGAGAGGCTGATCGGAAAAAACTTCTGGGCAGGGTTTGAAATAGAAAAAAGCATACAGCTTTGATACTTTTAGAAGTGTCTTTGATACTTTAAGAGATGTAAAAGATTTCCCTAAGCTAATTGAATGTTTTATTCTGAGCTAATTAAAGAAGGCTTGCAATTTCATGGGCTTCAATCCCTGTTTATTGGAGCTTGTCGTGAATGTAGCTTCTTGAGAGAAACGCATCTACACATGAAATCGCATTATTTAAAATGGTGACCATAGAAGCAATCATAAATAGTATATCTATCATAAGTTCATACAAAAAAGGTATGTGAGTAACTACTTAACATATCTGACTATTTACTTTGATCGATCTGATTACTTTGATATCCTGATCTAATGCTTTGACAATATGTATACAAAAAACTTATCCGCTTAATTTAACTTGGATTAGCTTCTTATCCTGACAAATTGGAAGCTTAAACTAAAATAATAGGAGAAGGTGACCCCAGGATGCACAAAATACTAAATCTGGATGAATTAATTGCTACAAAGCAACTTGAAAAAGAGAAAACTGAAGCATGTGACGAGCTGGAGAAAGAAGAGTTATACGATCTGATAATTCCTCCTGGCACTGTTGTGTCCATTATCTACGATATTGTGGAAGAATTTGGCCTCGAACCTGTGACCAGGAAAATGCTTGTGGGCATCGCAAACAGTGAAGAAAGGGAACTTCTGGCTCTGCGTGGGCCTCTTGAAAAGGTTCAGGCTGCTGAACAATTCCTCCACGAAGAAATGAAGGCCTGGATCGAAAACCAGTGATTACGTTAAATCCAGAACCAATGGTCGGATAGAGCAGGAAAGGTGTGAGCAGAATAACTGTTTTTTAATAAAACAGTAATCTTTTTTTCAGCAAAAATGTAAAGACCACAGGCAAAGGCAGCAGGCAGGAAAGTCCCGATTACTCGGAACAGATACCTGTAATACTTTCTTTTGAAAAGTCAAAAACGGTTATTCTACCTGTTTTATCATATATGTCGAGCTTTGAACCTTCTTCTATTTTTCCGATAATCGCAGCTGTAAGCCCAAACTCTTCAAAGACATTTACACATTCTTCCGCCTTTTCTGGATTTGCGGTAAAGACGTAGCCTGTTCCTGGGTGCACCTTCAACCACTGTTCAAAGTCCATATTCTCAGGTCTCTGAACTTTTTCCAGGTTCACTGAGGCGCCAACGCCGCTTGTCTCACAGAGCATTCCAAGTGTCCCTATCAGTCCGGGATTGCTGATGTCTTTGCCCGCAGTTGCAAGTTTTCTTTTTGCTATTTCTTGAGTTACAAGGTAGATTTCCCTGATTGCTGCCGGTTCTTTGAAGGATGTCGTGTCCCAGCTGTAAGGAGAATTTGGCCCTATTTTTCCGTCCATGTCGTAGGCTGCAATCACCAGGTCTCCAGGGTTTGCGGTGTCGCTTCGGATTACACAGTCTCTTTTTACTATCCCGATAATAGCAACTGAAAGGGAATTGTACTGTGTGTCAGGATGGACGTGCCCTCCTACAACAGGGACTCCGAATTTCCTGACTCCTTCAGCCAGGCCTTCCATGAGCTCCCTGCAGGCTCCTGGAGAATTTGAAGAGGCTATATCTACCATTGCAAGGGGCTTTCCACCCATTGCTGCGATATCGTTTACATTCACAACCACGGCTCCATAGCCTGCCCACCAGGGACTGGCATCCAGCAACCTTCCCCATATTCCATCCGCTGCAAAGAGGATGACGTCATCTCCTCCGATATCGATCACTGCAGCATCATCTCCGAAATCAACAATTGCATTCTGATATTCCGGACGGACGGTTTCAAAGATTGAAACAATATCCTCAATCTGTTTTTTTCGGGTAACCCCTTCGAAATTTTTTATCCTTTCTGCAAGTTCTTCCAGGTTCAATGTCAGGCTCCCTGTTGTTTTTTAAATTGATATGAAAGTGGTATAAGTTACGCTATCAAGTAATAATCTATCGATAATTTACGATAAGTAACTGAACTGCCAACTCATGACAGATCAGTATGGAATGTCAATCAGTATAGAATGTCATGTTATGTCAATCAGTATAGAATGTCATGTTAATAGTGATCAGTGACGAGCTAGTGATAATCAATACCAGAATTATAAACATGACCTCTGAACAAAGGTATCTCTTTTCCTATTGTACAGGATGTTCTGAGATATTTTGATCAGTACCTATTCAGGTTATCCTTTATCTCTTTTTTTCTTTGTTCTGCAGAAAAAGAAGCGACAACTTTTTATTAAATTATTCTCTCCTATTAACCAACCTAATATACTGGTGAGTAAATAAAAGTCTCTTACTGATAAATAAGGAGTGAAAAACATGGTAGCAAAAATTGATGCAGACTCCTGCACAGGCTGTGGAAGCTGTATAGACGAATGCCCTGCAGTTGCAATCTCTCTCAACGATGACGATATTGCAGTTGTAGACGAAGATGAATGCCTTGACTGCGGTGCATGTGAAGATGCCTGCCCGAATGGGGCAATCACCCTCGAGTAACGCTTTTAAAATCGGTCTGAGAAGCGGAGTATTCTGACTCCGCTTTTCCAGGTCTTTGTTTCAGAGTTTTTTCAAATTCCCGATCCTTTCTTTTACAATGAAGTTATTATTCTTTTCAGGCTTCTTCCCCGTTCTTTTCAAGAATTTCTTTTGCTCTTTCTATATCCTCTTTTGTATGGATTTTTATGAGCTCTCTGCGCTTTTCGCTCATTTGTGACATGTCTTGGGAAAGGAGTCCGTAAGCATCAGCTCTGCACTGCCTGCAGTGGCGCATTTGCATAACGTAAGGTTCGCAGGCTTCCTGGGCAGCTTTTCTCTCTTCTGCTGTAGGAGGCTCTATGTCTGCAAAAGCTCCCTGATTGATCAGGGGCATGATATTCATTATATAAACCCCGAGCTCATTGAGCTTTCTGGCAATCTCAACTACATGCTTGTCATTGATGCCCGGGGTGAGCACGGTATTAACCTTGACAACCACACCCGCGTCAACAGCGGCCTTGATGCCCTCAAGCTGGTTTTTGACCTGAATTTCTGCAGCTTCGACTCCTCTGTAGACCTTTCCGTGATAGACTATGTGATCCACTATTTTTGCCTGGATTTCAGGGTCGATAGCATTTACTGTCACCGTTAGTGTGGAAACTCCCACGCGCAGAATATCCTGCAGCTTTTCGGGAAGCAAGAGCCCGTTTGTACTCATGCAGAGCGTGAGTTCCGGAAATTCTTTTTTTATCAGTTCAAAGGTCTCAAAGGTTTCATCATTAGCCAGAGGGTCGCCCGGGCCTGCAATCCCAACTACCTTGATGAAGGGGTAATCTGCCAGGATCTGTCTTGTCTTCTCAAGGGCTTCCTGCGGAGTCAGTACCTTACTTGTAACCCCCGGGCGGCTCTCGTTTACACAGTCAAATTCCCGGACGCAGAAATTGCACTGGATGTTGCACTTCGGAGCTACGGCCAGGTGAATTCTCCCGTATTTGTGCTGGGCTTTCTTGTCGTAACAGGGATGCTCGGCAATCTTTCTCAGGAGTTCCTCTTCATATCCAGGGCCGTTATCTGTCTCATTTTTAGGATTTTCTTCTGGCAAAAGTATTCTCCTCCGTTCGGAGTTTAAATATACAGCAGGACTTCAGTACAGGGAGCTTTAGAATGTCTATCGCAACCTATGATACAGCCCCTTGATATACATTGTGGAATCTTTTCAGAATCCCAAATATGTTTTAAGATTTTTTCTGGAATTCCTGTGAATTTCAAGTCTAAAACACCAGATATTAAAATCTCTCTAATTATATAAAGTTCAACACCGTACATTATATGTTTTTTTATATGCTTTCTTATACGCTTTCCTGTAAATTTTCCCATCAAGAAAACGTGAATAGCCATATTCTGGAATTTTCATTCTGAGAAATTGTCCATTTCGCACCATTTCCCTTCCCCTTCCCAGACTCTCACCTTCAGAGGAAAGCCAAACCTTTCCAGAAGGTTGGAGTGGATATGCTGGCAGAGGTATTCGGAACTGGGGAACTCTATTAGTTCGTTCAATAAAGTGTGGTCGTATTCCTGAAGGGTTTCTTTGATCCCTTTTTTCAGGTCGTAAAAATCAATTACCATCCCGTTTTCCCGGACTTCTCCTTCTATTACGACCTCAATTTTATACGTGTGGCCGTGCATTCTTCCGCACTTTCCGTGCCCTGGAAGATAATGGGCACTGTCGATATGATCAATAACTCCCAATCTCATTTTTGTCATTCCGTGCACCTCATTTCAGTTAGGCATCCCTTTTTAATTCAAGCTTTCATCTTTTTTGTCACTCTGTACTCTTTTGTGATTATAGGCATCCCCACATCCTGTGGGTCTGGGGGATAATTCGCGTGTCTGTCAGTTCGAGCAGGCTTTTCTGCATTTTCAGGATTTTCTGTACGGATGCCTGCGTAAACCTCGGAGTCCTTATCACAGTACCAATTGGTGTTTCAGGCTGAAGGATTATACAGGATACATAAGGAGCTATAGCCTCTGCTGCCTGAATCACGTTTTCAAATTTTGTATCCCTGCCTACAACTATTTTGCAAAAACAGTCTCTTGAATCATTTTTTCTCAGAAGCCTGAAACACTCGATTGTATTTTCTACATGGATTGCTCTAGTATCAGAGCAAATCTCCCGAATTGCCTCAGGAAGTTTAAAATCCCCTGAGACATAAGTGACCTTTTCACTCACTTTTCTTGCCTTCTCAGGCAGGGTCATATTGGATTCAAGGTAAAGGGATGAGGACAAATTCAGTTTTTCTATGAAATCCGCATGCAGAAGAGGTTCTCCTCCTGTCAGGGACACTGAATGGAGCTTTTTGAAAGGCTCCAGCATAGTCTCCAATTTCTCAATACTTACAGGATTGGGAATTTTTTCAAAAATGCCACTTCCTTCTACCTTCTCATAATCGCAGGTTCCTGGATTTGCAAAATCCGTATCACAGTAGTTGCAACTGAGGTTACAGCCTGAAAAACGGACAAAAGCCTGCCTCATGCCAACATAAGGGCCTTCTCCCTGCACCGAGCAGAAGACCTCTTTTATAGGAGCGAATGTATGGTCTGAAGCGGACATTTATACCACTCCCAGCGGCCTGGATTTTCTCAGGTCTTTTTCTATATCCTCAAACTCGCGGACGTAAGCTTCTCCTATAGCCTGCATTAAGCCTACAACCTGTTCATCGTCTCCGATGCCGGCTTCTTTCATATTTCCGTATATATCGTGAGAAACGTTAATTCCGAAGTGTATCTTCTGGGAAACTGCCGAGGTGCTGGCAATCGATACAGTCAGTTTTTTTCCTTTAAAGAAAAGGTCATCTCCTTCCCTTATGGTCTGCACTCCAATTCCGGATAGGTATTCTCTTACAATGGCCGTAAAAAGGCGCTGCCGTGCATAGATCAGTTTCAGGTCAGTGGAGTCGAAATGTTCTATGATAAAACTTACCATATCTTCGGACCAGATTGACTCGTTTGCCCGTCTGTCTTCGAGGTCTATCATATGCTCTATTTTTACGTCGCAGGCACCTCTGAAGACCACTATGGAGTCTTCCTGTACTCCAAGGCTGTTGTAGGCCCAGAGAGAAGAAATCTGGCTTCCATCATAGTCAAGTTTGTCAGGTAGGACAATGCACTTCATGGAATTCTCACTATACTCTTTTTTTATTTTTTTCTATTTTGTACTGTGTTTTTCATTTTGTTCAGATTTTTCCGGCTCAGATTCCAAGCCTTTCCAGAAGAGGATCTTTTATACCTGCATTTTTGAACGCACGTGCTCTACGTGTACAGCTTTCACACTTCCCGCAGGGCACTTCCTCTCCGTGGTAACAGCTCCAGCTGTACTCGAGGGGGGCTTTTGCCTCCAGAGCCTTTCTGACAATTTCGGTTTTCCCGAGTTCGATCAGAGGGGCTAGCACCTTTACTCCGTTCTGAGTGGAGTAAGAAAAGGCATTGTCCATTGCCTGCACGTAGGCCAGGGAATTGTCAGGGAAAGTTCCGGCTTCTTCTCCGTTAAAGCCTACCACAAGGTAATCACATTCCCTGCTTTCGGCAAAGCTTCCTGCGACATTGAGCATTACTCCGTTTCTGTTAGGGACCCAAACAGCCTTTGCCGAGGCGGCTGTGATTTCTGCAGGGGCTGTTTCATCAATATCTTCAAAAGAGAGGGACGGGACCTCGGCATTCCTGTTAACCAGAGATGTGGATGTTATTTCCGAAAGCCAGTCCAGCTTGATGACCCTGTGTTCGATCCCGAAGTATTCACACACCTTTCGGGAGTATTCGATTTCCCTTTTTCCGGCTCTCTGTCCGTAATCAAAGGTGATTGCCATCTCAATGTCAAGACTTTCGGCTGCAATTGCAAGTGCTGCAACCGAATCAAGCCCGCTACTCAGGAGGGTTATAACTTTCATTTTTAACTCCCTATTTAATATCTTTATTTTAACTTGCTACCTGAATTCTACAAGAGAATTCCTTTGTGTGTATTCTCCCAGGATTCTCCGAGTATTCTTTGAAGATTATTTCGATAATATCAGCAACCCATATTTAAATTTAGCTGTTTCTTTGGGAGAAGTTTTAAAGGCACTCTTTTTTGGCTTCACAATAGCTCCAAACCCATTTCCGAGATACTGGTGGAAAAATGGCTCAAGTTTCAAAGTTTTAGTTATAAGGTATCAGTTCTAAAATTGTTCTAAAATTCTATTTTACAAAATTTTAATTTTAAAAAAACTGTAAAGCAGGCTGTCTCAAAACCATTTTGAATTCTACAATTGGGTAATCTCTCATTTCAATACTTCTTTCTTTTCGACAAGAATCGATTAACTTTCCTTTATCAACACATCTTATTTGCTATTCTCGCTAGAA
>Ga0209639_1002043_pt1 | contig 17182 bp, 14 predicted proteins | sample EPASupsiteHSE605_FD_187268 | JGI IMG/M metagenome (GOLD analysis project Ga0209639, IMG submission 187268) | Bioremediated contaminated groundwater from EPA Superfund site, New Mexico - Sample HSE6-05 (SPAdes) (version 2) | ecosystem: Environmental > Aquatic > Deep subsurface > Groundwater >...
TATGATTTTAGTAGTGTCTTTGAGGGGTAAGGTCCATAGGGATCGTAAAAAGTAGGTGAAGGCACCACAGCACAAAGATCTGCATAGACTAGATTGGTATTGTTTATTTTTATTATAAATTTAACAATATAAGCCTGGAGGAAATTAATGGATAGTAAAGAGATTATAAGCAACTATAAATTAGCTCAATACTTCTATAAGCGAGAAGATTATGAGCAGACCCGCCGCTATTTAAAAATAGTTGTAGACCATACCCATCCTCGGGATGAACATGCACTCCAACTGTACTGGGAATATAGTCTATGCCTTTATAAACTTGGAGAATGTGCAGAGGCTTTATCAAAGGTTGAAGAAGGGTTATCCCAATACCCTGACTGTCGTGAGCTTTTTTATATCAAAGGTCAAATATACTATGAAATGGGCCTATTACGTCAAAGCAAGGATTTTTTTGTCAAATTTGTTGCTGTTAAAACAAGCTTTCTAAAATGTATGGAGGGAATGGTCACAAATTATGAAGCTTATAGTTATTTAATTGCCATATCTGTTAGTAATGGAAAATATGAAGAAGCACTTCACTACCTACGGCTATTTATCTCGGAAAAACCGGATATTTCTACCCTTAATAAGCTGTGCTTATTATTATTGAGGTCAGGTATAGATAAACAGACCTTAATCGAAATCCTTGTCTCAAGTAATGTGATTTCCGAAATTGCACTTGTGCAGCTGCTCTTGATGAGTAAAGAATATGGCATATGTCTGGATGTTATTAAAAATTTAAGGAGAGAAAACAATTTCTACGCGGAATGGATTCAATGCCAGTTACATTTAGGCAGATATAATGAAGTTCAGAACATGATTTATGGCATTATACCCCTGATTTCCATGGGGAGGGACATAGCAATATATTATTGTGTATCGAGATGGTTGGAAACCCCACGACAAAGTTCTCGTGACGTCCTAGTGAAGCTAGACGGTAACTTAGCAGAAGTTCAGGCTTGTTTATGGATTGAAGAATTAATATTTAATAATAATTCGCCAATCGAATTGTCAGATATTAATATTCAAGACATTATAAAAAAAATTGCTTTAACAATTTATATACTCGGTGATATATGTTTGGCATTCGATATAATACAGAATTATTGTTTGTGCAGTAGAAAGGAAGCTTATGCTGAACTGGGCCGAGAAGCTTTTGACAGTGGCTTTTTCAACGAGGCCAAGACCCTCTTGGAAAGAGGTCTATCTCAGAAAGATGAAAAACCAGAAGACTATTATAAGCTTGGTATAGCATGCGGTGGATTTGGAACTTATGAACAGGCTTTGGAATACTTTTTGCGGGCTGCAGCTTTGCTTCCGGAAAATCAGGTTTATCCTTGTCTTGTTTTTGAAACCTTAGCAATTCAAGAAATTAGGATTCTGGTTGAAAAGCTAGACTCATTTACGGAGAATCTAACCCTAAAAAACGAACTGTTACGTTTATGTACCCTTAAACGTAAATCGAAAAGATTAAGGCAGATAATCGAACAGGAAGAAACAGACGGAAAAGGATTAGCTGATATTTATAATCATTTCGATGTATGGTCGTGTGTAAACGATATAAATGAGGAGGCAATATGGAACATAAATGTTTAAGCCTGTGTATGATTGCCAAAAACGAAGCCGAAAATATCGGTCGTTGTATTAGCAGCCTTAGAGGTTTAGCAGATGAAATCATTGTTGTGGATACTGGCTCAATGGACCGAACCTCGGAAATAGCGCTTTCCCAGGGGGCAAAAGTCATTCATATGAAATGGGAAGATGATTTTAGTAAGGCACGCAATTTATCATTAGAACAAGCCAAAGGTGATTGGGTGCTCTATCTCGACTGCGATGAGGAACTTTATGCTGAAAGCCTGCCTGAGCTCGAGAAACTCATTACTACAGAAGGCCCCGAAGCATATTTCATTCAAATCGTAAACACTACTGCGGAGGGTATGGAGCTGACCGTACCAGGACTACGTCTGTTCAGAAACAGGAAAGAGTACCGTTTTACTGGATGTATCCATGAACAAATCCTTCCGTCTATCCTTCAGCACTATGATCACAGCAGAGTTCTGCAAAGTAATGTCATGGTTCACCACTTTGGGTATAACCAAAAACTAACCAACATATCGGCAAAAATCCAAAGGAACATGAGAATTTTAGAGAATATTCCGGAGGAACAGAGAGATGGCTTCTATTATTATAATCTGGGCACAGAGTATTTGCGTCTTTGCAAGAGAGAAGAGGCCCTGGTCCATTTTACTAAATCTGCAGCATTAACCAATCCCGGGCAGGGTTATGGGCCGATAATGATAAAAAGAATGGTTACTTTATTGTTTGAATTAGGGAAATATAGACAGGCTCAGCAATATCTGGAACATTACCGTGGCATATACAATGATTACACAGATCTCGTATTACTTGCAGGTATATGCCACTTTATGTGTGGTCGGTATTCTGAGGCAGGAAATATTATTAAGGAGTATCTAGGCTTACCGCCATCTCCCCAATGGTATCCAATTGAAAGCGCTTTTCTTACCCAAACACCAGAAGAACTAATTGAATCAGCTGCTCAGCATGCGATTATTAGAGACTATCCAGCTTTAAGTATCTGCATAATTGGAAAAAATGAGGCTGCCACTCTCGCAACCTGTATTAAGAGCGTAAATGAGATAGCTTCCCAGATAGTATATATTGATACCGGTTCAACTGATAAAAGTCGAGAAATTGCATTTGAATTGGGTGCAGAAGTTTATACTATTCCCTGGGAGCATGATTTTTCTATTGTTCGCAACTATGCGTTAGATCAGGCTCAAGGGGAATGGATTCTGGTATTGGATGCAGACGAAGTATTGCCAGAGACGAGTGCAATGGCTGTTATCAGGGCCATAAAGAGCGAATCTTCCCCGGCTTATCTAGTGAAAATTCATACACCTTTAGACCAGAATCAATCAGCTCAAAACTGGCAGCTTTCCGGCAGCGTAAGACTTTATCGCAATAAAATGCTGCGATACCAGGGAGTCCTGGCAGAGGAGCTGTTATTTAAAGGAAGCGACGCAATATTTGAACCAGAACTTACTTACGATCTGGAAATAGTCCACCTTCATTTCCAATCTTCCTTAGAACATGTTTCTGAAAAGAGAAAAATATGGGAGGATACTATTTTACGAAAATGGTCGGAAGATACTCCTGTGAAATATTTCTTGCTCGGAAAAGAGGCCTTTTACGCCCAAGAAACTCCTAAGGCGGCTGAATATTTTAGCCGCTATTTTGAGGCTGGCTTCAGCAATGATAGCGCAGCATTTTATTACTATACCCTTTCTCTTATCAACATCGGTCAATATGAACAAGCTATTAAGATAGCGGAAGAAGGCCAAAAGACCTTTCCTGATTATACGGACCTTTTTTATCTGACAGGCATTGCTTATGGTCTTAACGGTCAGGTGAAGGAGGCAGAAGGTATGATGTTGGAGTGTCTTAAGATGGGGGAGGCGGCATGGGGGAGATACCTGTGCAGTCCCGGAACAGGTCACTATAAAGCGCTTCTCTCTCTGGGACCAATATATGTGCGGCAGGGTAGATTACATGAAGCTGTAAATGTATTTCTACAAGCAGCTAAGATCCCGCAAAGTAGTGAACAGGCTGTTGCACATCTGGCAGCCCTGCAAGGAGGTATGACCATTCCAATCGATATTCTACTTAAAAACCAGGGCTTATTCAATTGGAGGAATACCATAATTGTGGCACAAACCTTTGCCAAGATGGGTAACCGCATGAAAAGCTGGGAATGTTTAAGACTCCTTGATGACCAAACAGTAGACCAACCAGAGTTTCTTGACAGAATGATTGGCTTAGTAGAAACCCTTGTATTTAATGTTAAAGGTCAGTTAGTACAGCATACTCCAGACCATCCTATATTAAAATATGTCTAAACGGGAGGAACTGAAACCATGATAAAGGTCCTTATAGGTAGCAGCGTTCGGCAAAAGAAAGCAATACTTGAACAGTTTTTAATGTCGCTTTATGATTTGAATTTTAATGGTCTAGAAGTGGATTATGCTTTTGTAGATGATAATGACGACAAAAGTGCTTCAAATCTGCTTAGAAAGTTTCGCCCCCTGCAATCCAGGGTCTGGTTTTTTGAAGCAGGGCCTGACCAGGAGTCCTATGTACGTGATGAGGCAAATCATTATTGGAATAATCGGCTTGTTTCACGGGTAGCAAACAACAAAGATTTAATTATTAAACATGCTATTAGGGAGCAATACGATTATATCTTGTTAGTTGACTCCGATTTACTTTTGCATCCGGATACTTTATTACACCTTGTTTCGTATAACCGTGATATTATATCAGAAGTTTTTTGGACTCGCTGGCCTGATACTCATGAGCTGCCCAACGTGTGGCTAATGGATGAATATAAGTTATATATTGTGGAGCGTGGCAAAGAAATTGATGATAATGAAATAAATTTACGTTCAATGGGTTTTCTTAATCAGTTACGCAAACCAGGAATTTATAGGGTAGGCGGGTTGGGAGCATGTACTTTGATTTCTAGAAAAGCGTTGATAGCCGGTGTATGCTTTCAGGAAATTTATAATTTATCCTTTCAGGGGGAAGACCGTTACTTTTGTATACGGGCTGTCGCTCTTGGTTTTGAATTGTTTGCCGATACATGCTATCCTTGTTATCACATTTACAGAGATAGTGACCTGGAGGGTGTAGCCGCATTTTTAAGATTAATTCCATATCGTTCAGCTATAAATTTGAAAAACCATAGCGTACGATAAGTTTAATGATGTTCTAAATTCCTTATGAATTTTAATTAGAACAAAAGGGTCTCATCTCTTAATAATAGGGAAGGTGAGACCCTTTCGTATTCCAAGGATGAAATAGTTGGGTATGCCTTAACCATAAAATGTATTTAATGTATAATGAACCCTTTTGTCTTTCTGTGAATATTATAAAGCAGAACAATAAAAAGGAGGTGTTAATATGACCTGTAAAGAATGCGCAAAAGAACCCAAAAAAGAATACAGATGCCATTGCCATCGGTGCAGAAGAACTCTTCAAAAGGTCTGTAGAGAATGCAAATACTGTAGAAGAGTCTTAACAGCATGCAGATTGAAAGGACAAATGGATTGAGCTTAGAGGATATTACATGAGATCACCAATAACCCACCGGAAGCAATTATGCTTCCGGTGGGTTTAATATAGTGCCACCTGTTATCAAGAAACATTTTCAAAAACAATAAGCTAATGTGTCCTCCTTTTCTTAAGATGCTAATTTGATCAAAGAATGATGGTAGTAATCAACGGGGTGTCTATATAAGCAATGATATCCATATATTAAGGCGGTCTCCGCTTTCTGGGAGCCCGCCTTTAATCTTATGGTTTACAATTGTTTTAACCTGAGCACGATACTGTATCAACACAGAATAAAGTTGGTGTACAAAGGTTGGAAATAGTAAAAGCAAGATTAACAGGTCCCCGAACCATAGTTGATGTTGTAGTAATTGATCCGGGATTACAAGTATAGGCGACCGAATAGGTAGGAGTAAGATTACAATTGCATAAACTCAAACCAGAGTCGGGTAAGGTTACTGCCCCTGATTGGGCGGTTACTACACAATAATCGCCAAAGGGTACTCCATGGTTAAGGAAGAAATACTGAAATTCGGTGTCAAAAGAGAATGACAGTGTCATAGGACTGGTACCAGTATTGAGCGCCACGTTGTATACTGCCATCTGGCATTGATTGCCACCAGCAACTGGTGTGTATTGGGGATTGCTGCAGGTAACTGTTGCAGCAAATGTCGGGCTGACACTAGAAACTTGTTCAGCACATATTTGAACAATAGCCATTAGTTCTCACCTCCTTTATGGTTACATGTAATAATATATGGAAAAAATACAAAAAAGTTACAAACGATATTAGGAGAGTGGGCTAGGGATAAGAAAGTAAAATTATGTAGCCAGACATAAAGGACTGGTCGGTTCATCAATTGTAAGAGCCCTAGAAAGCCAAAGAGTATAAAAATCGTAAGTCTTGTTCAGCCCCTCTTCAAGGGTGATTTTCGGTTCCCAACCGAGTCACTACCTGCATTTAAACATCCGCTGGTGAATTCGATTTTGGACTAATATGCTGCTTACTACTTTAATCGGGGTGATATGGAACACTTCTAATTCGTAACATCATATTGTAATAAAGACACTTGCAAGATTGGAATTTACACCCCAGTTAATAACGAGGCGATTAGGTACGGTATAAAAATATATAAAATTTCTAGTGAATCCAAGCATTGGGATTCTAATGGGGAGGTAATAAGTTGTTGGGGAAAAAAGTTTTAATTACAGGTATAACAGGGCAGGATGGTTCTTATCTAGCTGAGTTTCTTTTAGCCAAAGGCTATGAGGTGCATGGTATTATACGTCGGGCATCCACATTTAATACTTATCGGATTAATCATATTTTCCAGGAACCACATGATGCTGATGCTCGTATGTTTCTTCATTATGGAGACCTAAATGATGGTACTGGTTTAAGACGTATATTGCATAAGGTCTGTCCAGATGAAGTCTATAATTTGGGCGCCCAATCGCATGTTAAGGTTTCTTTTGATCAGCCCGAATACACCGCTGACACTGTTGCCATCGGAACACTGCGCTTACTGGAAGCTTTAAGAGATTATATTGATGTCACAGGACAGGATGTTCGGATATACCAGGCTTGTTCATCGGAGATGTTTGGTATGGCTCCACCTCCCCAGGATGAAAGGACTGTGTTTCATCCCCGTAGTCCTTATGCAGTATCGAAGGTCGCTGCCTACTGGTATGCAATAAATTACCGGGAGGCCTATGGAATGTTTATAGCTAACGGTATCCTGTTCAACCACGAGTCCCCACGGCGCGGAGAAACATTTGTAACCAGGAAAATAACTCGTGCCGCCAGCCGGATAAAGCTGGGTCTGCAGGATAAACTGTATCTGGGGAATCTTGATGCTAAAAGAGATTGGGGATTTGCGGGGGACTATGTTGAGGCCATGTGGTTGATGTTACAGCAGGAAAAGGCCGGTGATTATGTAATAGCAACCGGACAGTCCCATTCGGTGAGGGATTTTTTATGTGAAGTTTTTAATCTACTGGAATTAAACTGGCATGATTATGTTGTTATTGATCCACGTTATTTTCGACCTGCTGAAGTAGATTCTCTGCAGGGTGACGCATCGAAAGCCCAGGCTATAATGGGATGGAATCCCCGGATCACGTTTAAGGAATTGGTGAAAATGATGTTAGACCATGACATGGAACTAGCCCGGCAGGAAAAAACTCTGCGAGAGGCTGGGCATGCAGTTGAGATGAGGGGGGCTTACGAATAATACCAGCGCAAGGCATAAAAAATGTATTATTAGCGGGCGGGGCCGGGTTCATAGGAAGCCATCTGGCGGATAGATTAATAGATGAAGGATATCGGGTTGTAGCAGCGGATAATCTTATGCTGGGTCGAGAAGAGAATATTCAGCATTTATTTTCCAACCCTAATTTCACGTTTATACCAAGGGATTTATCGTTACCTGCGGAGGTTCATGAGCTTTTTCAAACCTATGCATTTGATGTGGTTTTTCACTTCGCAGCTAATTCAGATATTAAAGCCAGTGCCGATAATCCGTCTAGAGACCTAAAAAATACCTTTTTAACCAGTATTAATATTATGGAGTGTATGAGAGAATTCCAGGTAAAAGAAATTATATTTGCATCCAGTTCGGCTATATTTGGGAATAAACCTGGAGTTAAAATTAGTGAAGATAGTGGTAATCTCTGGCCGGTTTCCTATTATGGAGGGGCCAAACTGGCGTCGGAAGCATTTATAGCATCTTATTGCTATATGAATAATATAAGAAGTTGGATTTTTCGTTTTCCCAATGTGGTTGGGACGCGTTTAACTCATGGAGTAGTGTATGACTTCATAACAAAATTGAGAAAGAACCCAACTTACCTGGAAATACTGGGGAATGGGCAACAAAGCAAGCCATATCTTTATATTGACGATTTAATCGACGCAATCTTCCATATATGGAGTGACCACCAAGAGATGATTAACTGCTTCAATATTGGAGTCGAATCACAGACTACGGTTACTTCCATTGCTAACATAGTATGTGAAGAAATGGGGCTGCAAAATGTTCAATATTTATATTCCGGTGGAAAAGGAGGATGGAAGGGTGACGTACCTGAATTTCAGTATGATCTAACCAAAATTCACGATACTAACTGGCAATCCAGGTATACATCTGATGAAGCCTTACGCTTATCGATAAGAAGGATATTGAATAGCTGAAGGGTCCCCTTATCATAGAGACCAAAAAAACTGACCCAATGTTTTCTTGGGTCTCTTATTAATATAATTCAATGCTTGACCATCCTTTTTACCTCCCGGTAATGCACACCAATATTATTTAAAAGTCATATATTAAATCAACCATATGGCTAAAGTGGATGGGAATGCATATTGAGGGTGAAGTGATTGAAGGATTTGGCAGATGTGAAGATGCAAGCGGTAATCTTAGCAGGAGGAGAGGGGCAGAGATTAAAGTCACAATTTCCTGATATCCCAAAACCTCTGGTCAGTATTGGTGGTAAACCAGTACTTCAATATCAAATTGAAAACCTGTGCAGATATGGGATATTGGATATCATCCTGGTGATCGGACCAAAAGGCGATAAGATTAAGGAGTATTTTGGAGATGGCAGTGCTTTTGGGGTCGTTATTAACTATTTCCAGGAGCCGTATCCGATGGGAACTGCGGGATCCTTATTTTACCTCGCGGAAAATCTATCACCAGACTTTGTTTTATTATATGGTGATCTGGTTTTGGATATGGATTTTACACGACTTCTTGACTACCACAGAAGCCAGGACGCATTAGCTACCCTGGTCGTTCATCCCAATGACCATCCTTATGATAGCGACTTAATAATACTAGAAGATCACACGCTGGTTCGAGGCATATTAAATAATAATGATAGACCGGCTGGCTACTATGCCAATTGCGTTAATGCAGGTGTTTTTGTTTTTAATATAAAGATACTTGGGTATATCGAGGAAAATAAGCAGCAGGATCTGGAAAAAAATGTTCTTGCGGCTGCTATTACCAGTAATAAAGTTTATGCTTACAGAACCACTGAATACATCAAAGATATGGGAACTCCAGAACGATACCGCTTGGTGGAGCGACATATCCATAAAGGTATAGTAGAGGAGAAGAATCTATCCCGGCAGCAAAAGGCAGTTTTCTTGGACAGAGATGGAACCATTAATAAATATAAAGATCTGATAAGTAAGGCCGAGGATTTGGAAATAATACCTGAGGTTTTCCAGGCTTTAAAGCATATAAATGATTCCAGTTATTTGAGTATAATTATCACCAACCAACCGGTAATAGCGAGAAACCTCTGTTCAATTGAAGAATTGGAAACGATCCATGCCAAAATGGAGAGCATTCTGGGGGAAAAAGGTGTTTATGTAGATGCAATCCTTTATTGTCCTCATCATCCCGACCGCGGCTATCCAGGTGAAAATGCTGAATACAAAATAGAATGTAATTGTCGTAAACCCAAAACCGGATTAATTGACAAAGCAGCAGCCCAATATAATATTGATTTAAGTAACTCCTATATCATTGGAGACACCACTGTAGATATTAAGACCGGAGATGTAGCCGGTTTAAAAAGCATTTTACTGGCTACCGGTCAAGCCGGAATTGATGGCAAATTCAATATTGAACCTCATTTTAGGGCTGATAATCTACTCCATGCCGTACAAAATATCTTATACAGGGGCGAACGATTTAATAATATTGAGACGTATCTAGATGAATTAAAAAAGACCCTTGACAGGTTGGATCGCCAGGGGATTAGTCTTTTGATAAATGAGTTAATTAATGTACATGCTCATGGTGGAACTATATATATTTTTGGTAATGGAGGCAGTGCTTCTACTGCCTCCCATTTCGCTAGTGATTTTAACAAAGGGGTAAGCCAAAATCTAAGCCAGCGCTTCCGCGTCGTTTGCCTGAATGATAATATACCGTCTGTATTAGCCATTGCCAACGATATCGGCTATGAGCAGGTTTTCAAATTTCAAATGGAAAACTATTTGCAGCCTGACGATCTGGTTATCGCTATTTCGGGGAGCGGAAATTCCAAAAACGTCATTATGGCTGTAGAATATGCTAATTCTAAGGGAGTGAAAACTTTTGCCTTGACAGGGTACGATGGCGGGCGGCTCAAAGAAATCGCCAGCAATTATATTGTTGTACCTGTAAATGATATGCAGAAAGTTGAGGACATACATTTAATACTAAATCACATGATGATGCAGATCATTAAAAAATGGCTGGAGGGAGATAAAAATTGATAATAAGTCAAACTCCTTTGCGAACCAGTTTTTTCGGAGGTGGAACCGATATTGCAGATTACTACCGGCAGTTCGGAGGGGCTGTGCTTAGTTCCACCATTGATAAGTATATTTATATCATTGTTAAATCAAGACATGATGATTATATAATTCTTAATTATTCAGAACGAGAAAAGGAAAAAGATATAAAACAGATAAAACACAGTATTTTTCGCGAGGCTCTGCAAATGGCCGGAATTGAAAAAGGCATTGAAATCACCAGTATTGCCGATATACCAGCCGAAGGAAGTGGATTAGGTTCCTCCAGTTCCTTTACGGTGGGACTTCTAAATGCACTTTTTGCATTTAAAGGGGAATATAAAAATGCCTTTGAACTGGCGGAAATGGCGTGTGATATAGAAATTAATAGATTGGGTGAGCCTATAGGTAAACAGGATCAATATGCAGCAGCCTTTGGGGGCTTTAACAATTTTTTTATTGAACCTGATGACAAGGTTAATGTAAATCGAATTGTTCTGGATAATAACTCCAGGAACCTGCTTAATTCTTTTTCTATGCTTTTTTATACCGGTATTACCAGAAAAGCTGGTATGATCTTAAGTGATCTTAAAACCAATGGACCTCGTAATATATCTGCCTTGCACCGAATCAAGGAAATGGCTGTTCAAGGAAGAGAATATTTATTAAATTTGGATATTGAAATACTGGGACAGTTGCTGGATAGAAACTGGGAAGAAAAGAAAACCCTATCCGGTAAAATAGGAAATAGGGAAATTGATGAAATTTATAGTCTTGCCAAACAGGCTGGTGTTTACGGGGGGAAGCTCCTGGGGGCTGGAGGGGGAGGATTTTTTCTTTTCTTTTGTCCCCCTGAAAAGCAAAATTGGGTACGAAGTGCATTAAAAGCCTATCAGGAATTACCATTTTCCTTCGAAAAATATGGAAGTAGAATTATATTTAATATTCAGGATTAGTAACATTACATACCCTACAAACTTCAATCCATAGATACTGCAGAGATCTACAAAAAGCAGGCTCTGGATAGTAACGACTTATTTGGTTGGCCTTCTCGAGTTTATTCAGCCATTGCCGGCATTCAGCAGCAAATCTAATACTGGGTTCAAATCTGAGAATGCTTAGAGCTTGATGCAAAGCAAATTCTTGGTCTGTCACATCAATACCCAGCTGTTTCAATTCTCCTAATCTGACCAGGCCAGCGAATTTCTGGTGCTCTGCAAAATCAAGCCTTTGGGCATTTTCTGTGTGTAAACGGTAGAGTAATAATACTTCGTTTAGATTGGAGAAGGGAAAGGAGCGAGAATATATACTCCAGAGTTTATAATCTTCCGCCTTAAAAAAAGCCGGGTCATAAGTAAAATGATATTGATCTATTAGCGATCGGCGCATAATAACAGTAGGATGGGTCATATGAGGTTGAAATAACATAAAGGATCTTATCATATCTGGGTCTGAAGTATGGCTTATTACAATTCCAGGATTGTTACCGATGGTTTTAATGGAAGTACCCGAAACACCTATCATGGGGTTCTTTTCCATGAAATCGAGTTGTCTGGCAAGTCGTTCTGGCAAGCTTATATCATCGGCATCCATTCTGGCCACATATTCCCCCCTGGCCATTATCAATCCATGATTAAGAGACACGGCTAATCCGAGTTTCACCTCATTTTGTACTAAAATAATCCTTGGATCGGTATAACTTTCAATGATAGTTTTACTATTGTCATCAGAAGGGTCAAGGACAATAATAAATTCAAAATCAGCAAATGTTTGCTGGAGGATACTATCAATGGCTTCCCGTAAATATCTTGCTCCATTGTAAACTGGCATTAGAACACTGACCTGCGGATTTCCCATGCATCAAGCTCCCTTTTTGAGTATCAAGAGGATGTGTCAATAACCCCTTGATACCTATTATTAAATTTTTCGTGCTAGTATACCAAATTCGATATATTCATTAGGATCTCTTATTTTGGCTCCCTCCTGCAGTATTTCAAATTCAAGACCTCTAAGGAGTTTTTCAAGCACCTTTGGACTTCGAGTAATGTTTCGATGTCCTTCATCCAAGCCCATTAGGTGAAAGATATCTGTCCATAATAACAAATAAGCCCCGGAAGCTGCATAATCAGAAATGTTTTCCAAAATTTTAAGCGGGTCCTCACAATGATCCAAAGCATTACGACATACAATAAAACCGTCTATTTTTCCTATCAATTCATCTAAACAATTTTCCGCAGGAACATTATAGGTCTTTATTTCATCCACAAAAAAAGTTTTTCCATGTACTCTTAACTGCTCGTCGCGATAAAAGTTAATAAGTGGGTCAATAACAATCCTATCTTTTATCCAATAACACGGGGCTAAATAACCAAAAGGTCCTGAACCTATCTCCAAACATTTTCTATCTTTGACATGATTAACGAACTCATTCCACAATTCCTTATTACCAGAGAACCATTGATTATCAGCATAATGCCACAATGAGCCATCTTCTTTGGCCTGTTCCCAAGAGTCATATAGATTACGAAAATGCTGCTCTATATCTTGGGTAGCTGACCTGGCTTCATACTGTTGTGCTACATCATGTAAAAATTCATTTTGTATCAAGTTAATGTTTAACACCTTCTTTTTTATCATATTAGGGTATTACCTAATCATATGTATTTTCTAATGAATAAGTGAATAACTATGGATATACTAGGATTAGCCAGGATATTCAAAGATGATTATTGGTTGATAATAATCAGAAAATAACGGTGTTGGCGTAGTTAGGAAAGAATAATTTATCGGGGATTTAGATGGTAATAATTTGTAAACCATTCAATAAATTTGGTTATTCCCGTTTCAATAGATGTAGCAGGAATAAAGTCCAATTTTAATGTCGAATAATCTATATCTGCATAAGTTATCTCTACCTCCCCTGGTTGTGCAGGAAGATACGTAATTTTTGCTGTTACTCCCAGGCCACTCTCAAGACATTGTATGAGGTATTTTAGGTCAACCGGACTTGAGCAACCCAGGTTAAATATCTCAAAGTCATAATTCCTATCTAGTGCAGAGAGTATACCGGCTACTATATCATCTATAAAGGTAAAATCTCTTTTCATTTTTCCATTATTGTATAGCTCAACGGTTTTTCCCTCTACAATAGCCTTGGTGAATTGATAATAAGCCATATCAGGTCGACCCCAGGGACCATAAACAGTAAAAAAGCGCAATCCTGAACACTTCAAACCATAAAGGTGATGATAAGTATATGCCATCAACTCATTGGCTTTTTTCGAGGCTGCATAAAATGAAAGTGGTTGATCTGTTCTATCATCAATATTAAAAGGCAACCTGCAATTATTCCCGTAGACTGAAGATGACGAAGCATATACCAGATTCTGAATATCGAAATGCCTGCATAATTCCAAAATATTAAGGAAGCCTTCTATATTGGACTTCTGGTAAGTGAAAGGGTTTTTCAGGGAATATCTGACCCCAGCCTGAGCAGCTAGATGACATATTTTGTTGAAATTATGATTTTTAAATAGCTTTTCTAAAAATCCATAATCAGCTATATCCCCTCGAAAAAACTTAAAATTAATAAATGATTTGAGTTGCTCCAACCTATCCATTTTTAATGACGGTGCGTAATAGTCGTTTATATTATCCAACCCTACTACCACATCACCTCGGGATAATAATGCCCTGGCCACATTATAACCAATAAAGCCCGCTGCGCCAGTTACCAAATAATCCATCCTATCCTCCTTAAGTTTTCTTATACTTAGATTAAATGTGGAAGCATGATATTTACATAGTTTTCAATACCGAAGAGCTTGAATTTATCGCTGTGCGCATAAGCGGCAATACTTTCGAGATACTGGTTATAACGGTGCTCGTCTATCGACAGCAAATAATCCAGTAAATCCTCGTAATTCCCAAAATCCCTCTTATCAATAAACGTATCTGGCGGTATATAATCGGTAATATTGTCTGCCCCGAGGTAAATAGGTACACAACCGCCACGGAAACAGTCAAAGATTTTTTCTGAAATAAGTCCTTTTATCCCGGTCATATTTTCATAACAAATTGCATATTTGTAACCGGCAAAAGTACGTTCTTTGCCTATTACCGTTCCCCTGTAACTCTTTACCGAATAATCCCAGTTATATCCGTATAAATCAAATTGTTCAGGTACTTTCTCCTCAAAATACCTTATTGCCTTAACCCGTTCCGAATAAAGTTCCTTAGGATGATGATACATTTTATTTGAAACAATCATAGTGCATAACTTTTTTTCAGAAAAAGGTAATTCAATCCCGTAGTACGGCAGCTCAACTTGGGTAACAAAATACTTGAAGTATTTTTGGTTATCAACCAGGTCATCATCCCAGGTGAATATTTTAGTAAAATACTTATGGTTTTCTATATCACCGTTTTCTTTAATAACCACAGGGGGTTCCCCTAATACCAGTATGAGTTTATTCTGCCATCCTTTGGCTGCACAATCCTTTACATATAAGATATTAGGGCTGTTTAAATTGTAAACTATGATTTTTTCACATTCTTCTTCATTACCCAGATCAGCGGTATTGTAACTGATTCCATGTTCTTTCAGCGCTTCCCGCAAGCAAAAATAGGGATTATTAGGGCCGAAAATTCTATTATTCATATAAATATCTTCTAATTTCAGCAATATAGATCGCATTATTAACCCCACCTTTTCTCATCTTCAAATGGGATTGCTATTTTAGGATTACCCATTTCAATATATGCAAAATTGCTTGGCGAAGTGCCTTCTTTGGTATAAATCTCCATATATTCTTTTATGTATAGGGTTAGAATCTGGGTAGTATGCCGCTTTTTACCTGTGTCATTTTTGGTAGAAGCGAGGTTTATAAGCTTCATAGGCTTAATATAATGTAGAGACAAAGTAACATAATTGGCATCGTTTCATATTCTGAATTAGAAGCATTTGGGAGGGGGATTATATTGAACAGACAGAATAACCATTCCAAATTCCTACGGCCTGGCGTATCAGTTATTTGTTCGACCAACCGGCCTGATTTTATCAAACAATTACTTGCGAATTATCAAAGGCAGACTTATGTGCCTCGAGAATTAATTATAGTTCTCAATAATAACGCTATTAATCTTAGAGAGTGGAGATTAAAAACTGCTCAATTTCCTGATATACAGGTTTATCAACTTGATGAACAGATTAATTTAGGCGAATGTTTAAATTATGCCATTGAAAAGTCGAATTTAGATTATATTGCCAATTTTAATGATGATGATTATTACGGATCCCCATATTTAGACCATGCTATGGCAGCTTTCACCTATACCGATGCTGATATAGTTGGTAAAGGCAGTATGTACGTTTACTTCAAAGCAAGTAAGAAATTGGTTAATATGTGGCCGGATCGTGAGAACTGTTATGTGCAAGCTGTTGCCGGGGCTACTCTGGTATTTAAAAAAGAAGTCTTTGAAAAGGTAAGATTTCCAGACTTGAACTCTGGTGAGGATCCCCATTTTAATTTCGAATGCTTTCGAAGAGGGTATAAAATTTATGCAACTGACAGATTCAACTATGTTTATATCAGGGATGAAAATCCTGATAATCATACCTGGAATATTAAAGATGATCAGTTAATACAATGTTGTTTGTTTGTCTCACATACTGATGATTATATAACCCCAACTACTTTTATTGGTCCATATACCTCACCCGATTTCTATTTATCCCGGTATCGATTAAGGTGAAAGTGAACTAAAAGGGGAATTGTTTTATGATACCTGCTCCACAAGTCAGTGTTGTAATGCCTGTATATAATGGGGAATTATTTCTGCGTGAGTCAATAGAAAGTATTCTAAATCAAACATTGCCTGACTTTGAATTTATAATTATTTGTGATCCTTCAACTGATAATAGCCTGTCTCTTGTTCAGAGTTATAACGATTCCAGAATTATTTTAATTAATAATGAAAATAGACTAGGGATTGCTCGGTGCCTTAACCTGGGACTGGAAACAGCCAGAGGGAAATATGTGGTGAGGATGGATGCCGATGATATCAGCCTGCCGGAACGGCTGGCAACTCAGGTGGCTTTTATGGAAAGCCACCTGGAAGTAGGGGTATGTGGAAGCTGGCTGAAAATCATCGGGTTTGAAGGTGGTTGGATACGAGAGTTACCTGTTGATCATGACACATTAAAATGTATATTAGTATTTGGCTGCCTTATAGCCCACCCAACGGTAATTATGCGCAGGGACTTGCTGATAAAATACAGTCTATTTTACAACCCGGCTTTTACATATGCCGAAGATTATGACCTCTGGAGTCGTTGTGCCCGGTATTTTCACCTTGCCAATCAAAGCCAGGTGGTTTATTTATACCGCCATCATGCTGATCAAGCCTCAAGGGTCTTTAAGGAACAGGAACGATTCTCGGGCCTGGTAATGTTCGAAGAATTGCAGCACCTCGGAGTTGACATATCGGATGAAGAATTTGAACTTCATAAAGAAATTAGTGTATGGAGGATTCAACCTAATAAAAGCTTTGCTGATCAAACCCGGCAATGGCTTTATAAATTAATGGAGGCTAACAGCAGAACACATTATTATCCAGAACCTTGTTTTTCAGACATGATAAAAAAACGGTGGATTACCATTTGTGAGAAATGGAGGTTTGACGAGCCTGAATTATAAAACAAAACTCTCTTTTAGCGCGGGAAAG
>Ga0209639_1002046_pt1 | contig 17162 bp, 17 predicted proteins | sample EPASupsiteHSE605_FD_187268 | JGI IMG/M metagenome (GOLD analysis project Ga0209639, IMG submission 187268) | Bioremediated contaminated groundwater from EPA Superfund site, New Mexico - Sample HSE6-05 (SPAdes) (version 2) | ecosystem: Environmental > Aquatic > Deep subsurface > Groundwater >...
GGGTTTGCAGTGGCTTCAGGAAATTAAAATACAGTATAAACTTCCACTCATTGTGGAGGTTGCACATCCGGAGCATATTGATGCATGTTTGAAAGCCGGAATTGATATGTTGTGGATAGGTGCCCGAACAACAGGAAATCCTTTTTCAGTTCAGGAACTATCCGAAGCATTGAAAGGGGTAGATATTCCTGTTTTTGTAAAGAATCCACCCACTCCCGATGTAAAGCTTTGGATTGGCGCATTGGAACGTTTTCTGCACATGGGTGTACACGAATTAACAGCGATCCATCGTGGATTTCATACTTTCGACAATAAACCTTATCGCAATGCCCCGCTTTGGGAAATCCCTATTGAACTTAAACGCGTGATGCCTCAGATTCCCATTATCTGCGATCCGAGCCATATCAGTGGTATTCCTGATTATATAGCTTCTGTTTCACAAAAAGCACTCGACTTGGAAATGCAGGGACTGATGATTGAAGTTCACCCTAATCCACGTAAAGCATTAACAGATGCTAAACAACAGTTAAATATCTTACAATTCCGTCAGTTAATGTCGATGCTTGTTTTTCGATCAGTCTGCACCGAAAAACCTGACCATCTGGAAGAGTTGCGTGCCTCAATTGACGAACTTGATGACGAATTTTTAAGAATTTTATCTCGCCGTTTTCAGGTAATAACCGAAATGGGAATTTTGAAACGCGACCAAAATCTCACGATTCTTCAACTTGACCGCTGGAACACTCTTCTCAACGATCGCTTACAGAAAGGAACGGATTTGGGTATTGATTCCCGCTTTATACTACGTCTTTTGGAAATTATTCACGATGAATCCATCCGTCTTCAGGAAGAGGTAATGAATCGCAAAGGAGAATAGTGTGGTTTTGGGTGAAATCAGCAAATTTGGAATGGATAAGCTTTTTTTAATAACGAATGGCTCAAAACACACTAATCAAACATTAATGCATAAATGCGGCAATCAGCAGATCAATATCCTGTGAAGGAAGGTTGAAGTATTCTCCTACATATTTATTGGTAAGTATTCCGTTGTAGAGATATACTCCGTTACGCAATCCGTAATCCGTTTTCAACATATCACTTACACCTCCCGATTCACCTATACTTAATAACATCGGACCAAAATAATTACTCAACGCGTACGAAGCGGTGTGAGGGACCTTCGACGAAATATTCGGTACACAGTAATGTGTTACTCCGTGTTTCTGAAATACAGGATTAGAGTGAGTAGTTGGATGTGATGTTTCCACGCATCCACCCTGATCAATACTAACATCAATAATTACACTACCCTGTTTCATTTCGCGGATCATCTCTTCGGTAACAATAACCGGAGTTCTGCCCTTGGATGTGTGAACAGCACCAATTACCACATGTGCAGTACGTAGGGCTTTCGTTAAAACTTTTGGATGAATGATGGAGGTAAAAATACGTTCATTCAAATTGTTTTGCAACCGCCGCAATTTGTATATCGAATTATCAAAAACCTTCACGTAAGCACCCAGTCCCATCGCAGCTCGTGCAGCAGATTCTCCTACAGTTCCGGCACCGATAATTACAACTTCGGTTGGGGTAATACCTGATAATCCTCCAAACATAATTCCTTTACCATATTGTGTATTGCTCAGATATTCACCTGCAATCAAAACAGACGTATTTCCGGCAATCTCGCTGATAGAACGCAGAATAGTAAATGTTTTTGTTTTATCCTTGATATATTCAAGTGCAATTGCCGTTACTTTTTTAGAGATAAGTTTACGAAAGTAGCCTTCATTTTGTGAGGTGAAGTGCAAGGTTGAAATAATAGTTTGTTTCGGAGTCATCATTTCAATCTCTTCGCAGCTAAAGGGCGACACTTTACATATAATATCTGCTTTAAACACTTCTTCGTGACTATAAACAATTTCAGCGCCCACTTCCGAGTATTCCGTATTTTCAAAATGAGCCGATTTTCCAGCTTGATTCTCAATTAACACCCTGTGTCCATTTGCAATCAGCAAAGCCACCGCTTCCGGAACCAGCGAAACACGATTTTCATTCGGATCAAGTTCGCGGGGAACACCTATCGTAAGTTTTGCCTTTGAACGAGCCACTTCGAGCATCTCTTCCTGAGGTAAAAATGATTCACTCCCCGAAAATTTAATATAACCTGATTGAGGATTGTCCATCTCTTAAAATTTTATCAAAGGTAGAAAAACAGAATGCAATAATGTAAAAATAACGCTATAAAACTGAAGAAGCGGTTATAATTCGGCATTCAGTAGTTTCATCCACACTAATTTTTACTTTCACATGTTTGAGAGGTAACAACTCTTCAATCAGTTCAGGCCATTCTATCAAACAAATTCCGTTGCTATAAAAATAATCTTCGTAACCAATATCATACGCTTCCTGAAGCTTTTTTATCCGGTAAAAATCAAAATGAAATACTAGTCCGCCTTCTTCTGTATTGTATTGATTTACCAGTGAAAATGTAGGGCTGCATACCGTATCAGAAACCTGCAACTGCTTGCATATTTCCTTAATGAAAGTTGTTTTTCCGGCACCCATTTGTCCGTAAAAAGCAAAAACAGTGTTGCTTTTGAATGTGTTTAGCAATATGGTTGCAGCTTCTGCTAGATCGCTGATAGAATAGCTGTTTAAAATTATCTCCATTTCGTATTATTTGTTTTTTAAGCGAATAATCGGAATTAATATCTCTTCCATTGAAATACCACCATGTTGCAGCGTGTCACGATAGTAATTTACATATTGATTGTAATTGTTTGGATAGGCAAAAAAATCAGCTTCTTTACAAAAGATAAAGCTTGAAGTTACGTTGAGTTTTGGAAGGAAAATATCAGCAGGATTTCGCACTTCAAACACATCATTAATATTATAGTCGAGCATGCGACCAATCTTATAGCGCAAATTGGTATTTGTTTCACGATCACCTTTTACCTTTACCGGATTTTCAACACGAATAGAACCGTGATCCGTAGTAATAATCACGTTAACATCGCGTTCCGAGAGATATTGGAAAATATCTCTCAAAGGAGAATGCTCAAACCACGATAAGGTTACCGAACGATAAGCTGCTTCATCTTCTGCAAGCTCACGAACCAGATCAAGCTCTGTACTTGCATGTGAAAGCATATCTACAAAATTATAGATAATTACATTCAGTTTATTTTGCATAAGGTTAGGCATATATTCCATCACCTTGCGGCCATATGAAACGTTTAATACCTTGTGATACGCATATTTAAAATCTTTTCCAAAACGCTTTAGGTTTTCGCCAAGTAGTACTTCTTCGTATTGGTTTTTATTGCCTTCCTGATTTTCATTTACCCAGTATTGAGGATATTTTTTTTCGATTTCTGAAGGCATTAATCCTGAAAATAGTGCGTTACGTGCATATTGTGTAACAGAAGGTAGTATGCTATAATAAATTTCATCTTCATCTACACGAAAATACTCTTCAATGGCGGGTTGTAATACTTTCCACTGGTCGTAGCGCAAATTATCAATCAGGATTACAAATGTTGGTTTGTTATCGTTAAGCAATGGAAAAAGTTTTTCGCGGAGCAGAGTATGCGACTGAATTGGCTTTTCTTTGGTTTTTCCGTTTAGCCAGTCTGTATAGTTGCGCTCAATAAATCTGGAAAACAGTCTGTTAGCTTCTCGCTTCTGATCCTGAAGTATCGTCAGCATGCTTTCATCCTGGAGTCGGGAAAGTTCTATTTCCCAGTAAACCAGCTTACGGTATAGTTCTTTCCATTCCTGAAAATCAAGTTTATTCGAGATTTCCATGCCAATGTTTCGAAACTCCATTTGATAGGAGTGAGAAGTCTTTTCCGAAACAATGCGTTTGGTTTCGAGGTTTTTTTTCAGGCAAAGCAAAATTTGATTCGGGTTTACTGGTTTGATAAGATAGTCGGAAATTTTTGAACCAATAGCCTCTTCCATAATAGATTCTTCTTCACTTTTCGTAATCATCACCACTGGAAGTGTAGGCCGCAATGTTTTTATTTGCGTTAGCGTTTCAATTCCTGAAAGTCCTGGCATCTGCTCATCCAAAAAGATAATATCCACGTCGTTCGATTTCAATATGTCAATGGCATCATTACCACTTGTGGCGGTAATCACATCATAACCTTTTTGGTTTAGAAACATTACGTGGGGTTTGAGCAAATCGATTTCGTCGTCTGCCCAGAGTATAATTGTTTTATCCATAAAATTCTATATTGAAATCATATAACGCAGATCTTCACAAAAGATTTTCCTGCAATGCAAAGTTAAGGAACGAAAGGCTAGTTAAAGATATTCACAAGCATTTATATTTGTAAAAGTGTTTTTATGTAAATAAATAATAATATTTAAAATAAATTTAAATTTATACAGATTGATTGATATATGAACTATTCATACTAAGTTTGGGGTGTATGGATTGATATGCCGATTGAAAATATGTAGAAGTACGGCTTCTGATTTATTTTTTTCGTAACCAACCCAATACTTTACGATCCTTGAATTGCCAGAGATTATTTTTGAACGATATTTTCATCCAACGGCGTGAGTTGCCAAATGGACCAAGGTTTTGTTGGATGATTTGGACACGATTTTCTTCAACATTTGCTATTATAGCTACGTGCCCGTATTGATTAAATATTGTTCCATCAAATATTAAAATATCATCAACACTGGGTTTTGACTTGCCTGGATTTGAGTACTGAATAAGATTACGTTTTTTGTTTAATGTACCATCTTCGATACTCGAATCGAAAAAATCTTTAGCATTTCCATAAGAATATGGCATTCTGTGTTTTAAATGATTATAATAATAACGTTTTACAAACTCTACACATTGATATTTTAGTCCCAGGTTATATCCGTCGGAAGTGCTGTTTCTCCCAAAGCTATTTCCTACTTTTCCATTGTAATAGACCGCTACAGAGTTCAGGCTGTCTATTACATCTCCAACTTTCTGTCTGTGAAAGAGTTTAAAGCTACTTGAAAGTCCTAATAAAGCGACCAATATTAGAAGTAAAGCGATAAACAGAGTCGTCTGTTTCTTCATTTTAAATTCTTAATGATTTTCCGGTGCTTTAACTCCGGCATAAACAGCGATTTGTAAATGATTTTCTTCGGGAGGGATAGGGCAGGAGTATTTGTGATTGTATGCACATAAAGGATTGTATGCCTTGTTAAAATCAATTACGATGACATCTCCCTGTGGTATTTTCAGGTCGAGATAGCGCCCCGCACCATAGCTTTCTTTCCCGGAGGTTAAATCGCGAAAGGGAATAAAGAGATAATCTTCATAACCTTCTTTTTGCGAAAGCTGTATATTTTGATAGATACTCAGTTTGCCGTATTTCCCTTTGTAAATAAAACGAGCCTCGCCATATTTTACGTATTCGGGTCGGCGGGTTCCGGACGTAATCATTTTGAAAGGCTTTTCGTTGGGAGTACGAACAAATTTAGCTTCAATGCGAAATTCAGCATTTGTTGGGAAAAAATCCAGATGTGTAAAGGTTTTTAAGTCTTCCGGAAGCAAAGGTGAAGTAGCCGAATCAGCAAACTCTTTGTTGAGTTCGCTTTGAAAGATCAAAACATCATTCAGCCAGACAGAAGAGTCGGTTTGTGTAATACCGTTAAATGCAATGAATACAAAAAAGATAGTTGCAATTGATGATAGGTTTCGATTGCTCATGGTGTTGGTTTTTAAAGAGAATAAAAGTAATAAAATTGGAGCAGGAGATATTGGTATTTGTTAATTTGACAAAGAAATGACAAAGGCTATCTTTTTCAAAGACAGCCTTTGTTATACATATTTTTTTATTTGCGCTTTACTCGATTCCGGCGAAGTATTTCATAAACTGAACACGCAGATAAGCTGCAGGATTTTCGGTTTTCTTTGCACTCATTTTGCCGCGGAATTCTTCAATAGATTTGAAGTTGTGCTTTTCCATCCATTTTTCAATGTCTTTCAGCATTACTCCAATCTGGCCAAAGCCGTTTTTGTAGAGAGTAGTTGCAATTTCAACGGCATTGGCTCCTGCCAGAAGTTGTTTAATTACATCGCTACCCTGATGAATACCAGTAGTTGCAGCAACATCGCAATAGAGCAATTCTGATAAAATACCGATCCACCGCAGCGGTAATGAACTTTCTTCCGGTTGACTGAAAATATTAGTTGCGGTAATCTTAAAGGTATCAATGTCCACATCAGGAGAGAAGAAACGGTTAAACATCACGATTCCTTTAATTCCAGTCCATGAAAGCTTTAATGCCATTTTAGAAAATCCCGAGAAAGTATTGCTGATTTTAACAGCAATAGGGAGTGTCGTATATTTTTTAACCTCTTCAATAATTTCGAAATATACTTTTTCTACTTGCTCACTGGTATGATTTAAGTCAGAAGGAAGTATGAAGATATTAAGCTCTAAAGCGTCTGCTCCGGCTTCTTCGATACGTTTTGCAAATTTAGGCCATTCTGTAGCTGAAACACAATTGATACTGGCGATTACAGGAATACTTACGGCCTTTTTACAGTCGCGAATTAGTTTAATGTATTGTTCAATACTGTGTTCTTTTGCATAATTACTGATGTAATCGTAAGCTTCAGGATACACAAAAGATGAATCACTTTGTGAAATATCATGTGAAATTTCAGCCAGAATTTGTTCTTCAAAAAGAGATTTTAACACTACCGCCGCAGCACCATTTTTTTCTGCTTCAATAACTTTTTCAACGGAGTTTGTTAACCCTGAGCTACCTACTATTATAGGATTTTTAAGCTCCAGACCCATGTATTTTACCGAAAGATCTATCATCGTAATTGTATTTTTTATTGTTCAGCTTAACAAAGGTACACATTCTGTTCTGATTACCGAAATTTTCAGAGTTGGAAATGTGAACTTTATTGCCTAGGATTGATATAATTCTCAATTTTATAGAACGCAAAAAAAAAATGAACTAACGGTGAATGTTAGTGGTAAAATTCTTCAGATTCATTATATAATTGAAGGTGAAGATGTTTTTGTGCCTCAATAAGGCGAATGCCCCAATGTTGGAAGAATAATTCCTTGATTGAAAAAACTGCGTTTTCTTTTGCGTCGCGGGTGTTTTTCTGGTAAAGAATCACAAAATCTTTAAGATCCTGATAAATATCAGCAAAGACCTCGGATAAGCTACTCTCAATTAACATTGATTTTTCGTTTACTTTCGTATTACTACGGGTAAATTTATCGTATTTGCCAAATTTTTCTTTCAGTGAAAGAAAAATATTCTCGTATTGTTCTTCAGTAACAAAGCGTTCATTTGCATCAGGATTATTTACTTCAATCTCAGGAATCAAAATACCCTTAATGTATAACAAGGGGGCAATTTTATTCAAAAAAGTAAGGACTTCATCCGAAGGATATTTTTCTACGCTTTCGAGAAACAAACAAAATTCATGTGCTACAGTTAATAATTCCAGTACGTTTCTGCTGTAAATAGCCTCGTTTTCAATATGATCCATTGTGGTATTTTGATTTAAAAAATTATTTTGGGAAGATTGCCAGCCAGATGCAGTTTGGCATTTTGCTAACCCAGTCAACACGGTGTTCCTGATGTGCAGGAATAAAGAGAAAATCACCGGAATGGATTTCTCTTTTTATGCCATCTCTAAATTCGAGACGGGCAACGCCCTGCATCATCATCACCCATTCATCCTGTTCCTGATTGTACCAGAAGTTTTCAGGTGAAGCAAAACCATTAGATACGATTCGCTCAATTCGAAATAGGTTGGTTTCAAAAACTGTTTCAACAGTTTCTTTCTGACTACTAAGTTGGTGCGCAATCTTGAAAAAGCTGGTAATTTGTTCCATGTAAACTTAAATAAAGTCTTCGATAATTCCTTTGCCCTGACGGATTATTATAATGTCATCGCCAACCAGATTTACAACTGTTGATGCTTCATTTCCTCCATATCCTGCATCAATTACAATATCTACTTTGTCGCGATATTTTTCATAAATCAATTCAGGATCAGTAGTGTATTCAATGATTTCGTCTTCATCATGAATTGAGGTTGACATGATTGGATTGCCCAACTCATTTACGATCAGTCGTGCAATACTATTGTCGGGTACACGAATTCCTACGGTTTTCTTCTTGCTCTGAAATAGTTTTGGAACATTATTGCTTGCTTCCAGAATAAAGGTAAATGGGCCGGGAAGTGCCCGTTTCATCAGTTTAAAGTTTTGATTGCTGATGGGACGGGTGAAATCGGAGAGTTGACTCAAATCGTAACAGATAAAGGAAAAGTTTGCCTGATCTTTACGAATCCCTTTGAGTTGTGCAACACGTTCAACAGCTTTGTTGTTGAAAATGTCGCAACCCATGCCATAGACCGTATCTGTCGGATAAATGATTACACCTCCATCCTGAAGGCATTCAATAACCGTTTTGATCTGACGGGGATTGGGATTGTCGGGATAAATTTTCAACAACATGTTTTAGTGGTTTTATAGACTCATTAAGCTTTTCAGTTCTGCAAGTAATTGTGCCTCATTTGCTGAAATAGCGTTATTTGCTGTGGCAATTTGCTCACAACCTTTATAAATAGCTTGTTTGATTTTTTTGGTGAGCTGTTTTTTGTTGATTTCATAAAACTGCACAAAGGCTTCGTATGCTTCACGATATGGAATTTTTGAATCGCATAAGGATTCAAATTCAAATTCGGTATAATAAGCATTGTTTGTGCCAAATTCATCCTGAGAACTATCCAGATTTAGCAACTCTTCAGATATATATTTCTGAAGTTCAGTGATTTCAACTTTCTGAATGCGTTCGTCTGATTTTGAGATTGCATAGTATAAGCGTCCCAAGCTTACGTAAAAGTCGTTATAATCCATTTCCATAACAGATAATTTTAAAGCTACAAATATACAGATTTTCGGAGATTCAATTTTCGTGATACTCGTTTCAATATTGAATAATCCGTATATGAATTTAATCGTAGATCTATTTGGTGTAATTGTTATTGGACATTTAAGCACGAAGGTGTTGATGAAAAGTAAATTCATATACCCTTTTGTTTGAGATATCCTCTATTTTTGCACTTCAATCCAGCCAAACGTGAAAAGAGTAATTGTATCTGTTACCAACGATTTAGTGACTGACAACCGGGTTCACCGTACCTGCATGGCCTTAAAAAAAATGGGGTTTCAGGTATTGTTTGTGGGGCGTCAGTTGAAAAATAGCCCGGCTTTGCCAGTGCGTGAATACAGGATGCATCGTATGAAGTTAGTTTTCACGAAAGAGATTTGGTTTTATGCAGAATTCAACCTTCGTTTGTTATTCTTTTTGTTATTTCGAAAAGCTGATTTATTGGTTTCAAATGATTTAGATACGATAATGCCGAATTATCTGATATCGAAACTCAAAAGGATTCCGTTGATTTATGATAGTCACGAGCTTTTTACAGAAGTGCCGGAACTAATAAATAACAGTTTTGCCCGTAATTTCTGGTTAAAGATAGAAAAAGGAATTTTACCTCATTTGAGTTTTACTGCAACTGTAAATGATTCCATTGCTGCTATATACAAAGAAAGATACGGGGTGGAAATGACGGTAATCCGGAATATTCCTGAACGAATAAATGATTCTGAAGTGCGGATAAGTCGCGAAGAACTGGGCTTGCCCGAAAACAAGAAAATCCTGATCATTCAGGGTTCGGGTATTAATCTGCATAGAGGTTCGGAAGAGGCGGTAGAAGCGATGCAATGGCTTGAAGATACATTACTGTTGATAATTGGAGGAGGAGATGTTATCCCGCTTTTGAAGGAAAAAGTTCAGACATTGAATCTGAGCGAAAAAGTCTGGTTTCTACCTCGTCAACCTTACAAAAAACTGCTTCAATATACATGGAATGCCGATATCGGATTAAGTCTTGATAAAGACACAAATCTCAACTACAGATATAGTTTGCCCAATAAACTCTTTGATTACATCCAGGCTAATATAGCTGTTTTGGCATCTGATTTACCCGAAGTTAAAAAGGTTGTACTTGAATTTCAGGTAGGTGAAATAGTGAACGATATGAATCCGGAAATGTTAGCACAACAGATTCATAAGCTGTTAAAAAATGAAGAAAAACTAAGAGGTTACAAGGAGGCTGCACTCAGGGCTTCGGAAATTTTATGTTGGGAGAATGAAGAACAAAGTTTACGTAATTTGATTTCGGAAACAATGGTAAAAAAATAAATCATTCCATATCAGGAATGATTTATTACACAGATTTAGTGTGCTAATTATTATTTTCTGAATAAATCAATAAATCCAGATTGGTTTATAAACTTTGCTAAAAGAAGGATTATCTGCCAGATTCAATAAAAAGTTCTTCATTGAGAAATTGGGGGTTCACATATAGGGGATGTTTATTACTGGCAAAACTTGGTTTTTTCTTTAAGGTTTGTTGCTCCAAGTTGTTCAGCCTGTTTCCAGTCTGCACAAGCACCGTTATCATCTTTCATCATTTTACGTAAATTTCCTCTGTTCGCAAAGAGAAGAGGATCCATCATTTTAAGCTCAACGGCTTTGTTATAATCATCCATTGCTTCTTTCCATTTATTCATCCCAACATAACAATTTGCCCGAATGAAATAGGCTTTTGCAGATTGTGCATCGAGTGTTAGGATTTCTGTTACATTTTTCAATACCTGATTGATATCGCTATTGTTCAGGGCTATATTGGTTTGATCGTATAAAGCAGCGATTTTTTCTTCTTTGCTGGTGCATGAGGATAAGCATATGATTGCCAATGTGATGATGAGTAATGCTTTTTTCATTTTAATCTTATTTTGAAATGCGAATTTACACAATTTAAAAATAGAGCCAATGTCCTTTTATTTGATTTTTGCTGTTTATTTCAAGAGTAGGAAATGGAATTTTGATAAAGCTTATGCCTTTCAGTACAAATTTCAGAAATCTGTTTTTGGTTTTTATCCTGCTTGTTTCAATATCTAAGGAGAGGTAATATTGTCGATAGCGATTGAATGAAGGGATTGTATTTCCCTCGTAAATTGTTGAATTTAAACGGGATGCTGTCATTCCTTCTGCGCCGTATCCAAATGCAATATTGAGCCATTTGGGAAATAAGCTCTCTTTGGGAAGAAAGGATGCAATGTTACATGATAACCAGTAGGTTTGTCCGTTATAATCTTTGATGAGCCTTTGAGGAAGATTATTCCCCAGCAAATCAGGTCTGTATTGAGCAAAAGAAGTAGTATGAAAGGATGTTTTGAGCATAATTCTTTGTTCGTTCCAGAGTAACTGTTGCCCAATAAAAAGGATAGATCCGGAGGTGTTTGCAATTAAATCGCCGGGTGAAGCTCCCCATTCTGCCGAAAATCCATCCAGCGTTTCGATGGTTGTAAGAAAAATTGAACCAGAAAATCCACCAATCCATAACGCTGTTTTTTCACTGGCTCCTGACCATTTGAGTGCTTCGTATCCCAACCGTCCAACATGATAGGACGTTGTTGCATGTCCCAGTTTGTCCATTTGCAACCATTCGCGGTTGTCGTTGATGAAATGGAATCCATTCATCGGATAATCTTTATACCACAAGGAGTATAAACCAACCATGGTGCCTGTATAGAGGGTTGCACCTCCAATATAAACCAGCTTTTTACGCAACGAATAGTTTTTTGTCGCATTTAACGTTGTATCATTCTGGGCATTGGCATTCAACACCAGAAGAATAATCATCAGCCAGAGAAACAGTTTATTCAAAGCCTGGAATTTTTGATCGATAAAGGTAAGAATATTTGAAAGATGGTAAACTCAAATAAAAAACCCGGAAGCAGGAAAACTGACACCGGGCTCATATTTTTTATTCAAATGCACTGATTATTTTTCGTGCCAATGCTATTTTTTCGTCGAGTAGTTCCTTTGATCTTGCTTCAGCTAAAAATCGTAGGTAAGGTTCGGTGTTTGAGGGCCTTACATTGAACCACCAATCTTTAAATTCTATTCGGAAACCATCAAAGTCATAGAAAGCAGTTAAAGCTTCAATATGTGTAAAATAGCCTTTTAAGGCTTTCATGGCTTTTTCTTTTTCTTCAATCTTGAAATTAATCTCTCCAGAGTTTGCGTAGGATGAAATCTTATCGATTAATTCGGAGAACTTAATTCCTTGTTTTTTAAATTTATCCACAATCCGCAATACGAGTAAGCAGGCAAGTATTCCTGAATCGGAGTAGTAGAAATCGCGAAAGTAATAATGCCCGGCAAGCTCGCCACCAAAAATTCCGTCAATTTCACGGAGTTTCAATGCGGCATAAGCTCTTCCAACTCTCCACATGTGCATGGTTGAGCCAAAGTTTTCGATGTATTCACCAACAGCTTTACTGGTTCTGATGTCTTGTAAAACATTTCCTTTCAGCTCTTTTTCTTCAAGAAAGTAATGAGCAAGTAGTCCGATGATTAAGTCAGGTGAGATAAAGCGGCTGTTTTCGTCCACAAACATTACACGGTCGGCATCACCGTCAAAAATAACGCCAATATCGCTTTTTGTTTCGTTTACAAGTTTTTGAAGATCATGCACATTTTCAATTTCGAGCGGATTCGCTTCATGGTTTGGGAATGTTCCGTCTGGTTCAAGAAAGATATAATGGGGTTTGTTCCCGAGCAATTCTTTGATAAAGAGTCCCGCCATTCCGTTAGATCCGTCAACGGCAATGTTTAATCCGGTTAAATCAACCAGATATGCGCGTTGAAAATCGAGATATTGTTCTTTTATGTTGTAATCAATTACGTTTCCTTTTTGAGATGCAGGAACAATATCTCGTTCATGAATCCATTTTTCTAATTCATTTAGCCCTGAATCAAAGCCAACCGGGAGAGCATCTTTACGTGAGATTTTCAAACCATTATATTCCTTCGGATTATGTGAAGCTGTAATCATTACCGATGCTTCGAACCTGAATTTAGCAGTTCCCCAATAAATCATAGGGGTTGTAGATAAGCCTGCATCATAGACATCAGCACCCGCATCAGTGATTCCGGAACATAAGGCTTCGTAAATTTCGGGGGATGATTCGCGTACATCACGTCCAATTAATACTTTACCGGCGTTTAAAAGTTCAGGAATAAAAAATCCGATTTTATAAACATCGTTTTTATTAAAATCGCGGTTATAGACTCCGCGGATATCGTAAGCTTTAAATGCGCCCATAATTAATGGTATTTCAGTTTTGAAAAATTGTTTTTGCTTGGTTATAAACAGGTTTTTACATGTTATAGTTTAAGTACAGAAAGAAAAACCCGGCTTTAGAGGGCCGGGTTTCTGTCTTTATGATTAGATTATACTAACTTACATTCATTTCGGCCATAATTCCGGATGAGTATTTGCCGGCATCAAGCTTTTCTTTGATTTCAGAAAATGCTTTGATGGTATATTCAACATCTTCCAGTGTATGGACTGCTGTAGGAATTAATCGAAGCAGAATAACTCCCTTTGGAATAACAGGATAAGAAACGATAGAGCAGAAAATATTATAGTTTTCGCGAAGATCGTAGGTGATTTGGGTTGCTTCCGGAACACCGCCTTCGAGAAATACAGGAGTTACGGGTGATTGGGTATTTCCTATGTTAAAACCTTTTTCGCGAAGACCGCTTTGTAGCTTATTGATGATAAACCACAGCTTTTCTTTCAGCTCAGGGCGGGTGCGAATCAAATCCAGGCGTTTCAGCGAGCCCATAACCAATGGCATAGGAAGTGATTTTGCAAAAATTTGTGAACGCATATTGTATTGTAAATAGCGAACCACTTCTTCATTCGCAGCAACAAATGCACCGATTCCGGCCATAGCTTTTGCAAATGTTGCAAAGTAAACATCTATTTCGTCCTGAACACCCAAGTGTTCGCCTGTACCGGCACCGGTTGGGCCCATTGTTCCAAATCCATGTGCATCATCAACCAAAAGACGGAAATTATATTTCTTTTTCAATTCAGTAATCGCACGCAAATCGCCTAAATCACCACTCATACCATACACACCTTCTGTAATTACAAGGATACCACCACCGGTTTCGTTGCAAATTTTGGTAGCGCGTTGCAATTGTTTTTCGAGGCTGGTCATGTCGTTGTGTGGATATACAAAGCGTTTGCCAATGTGTAAACGCATCCCGTCGATAATACAGGCATGAGCTTCGGCATCATACACAATCACGTCTTTACGGTCAACCAGATTATCAATGATTGAAACCATTCCCTGATAACCAAAGTTAAGCAGGTAAGCGGCAGGTTTATGAACAAATTCGGCTAATTCTCTTTCAAGTTGTTCGTGGTAACGGGTTTGTCCTGACATCATGCGGGCACCCATAGGATAAGCCAGGCCCCAGTCTTTTGCTGCCTGAGCATCTGCTTCACGAACTTCAGGGAGATTTGCAAGCCCTAAGTAGTTGTTCAAGCTCCAGATAAGCATCTCTTTACCGCGGAATGTCATGCGATTTCCAATTTCACCTTCGAGTTTCGGAAACATATAATATCCATGAGCTTTATCAGCATATTGTCCTAATGGACCAAAGTTAGATTTGATTTTGTTAAATATATCCACGATACATCTGTTTTAGTGGTTTAACAATAAGTTTTTGCAAAGCTAGCACTAATTGCGAAAACAGCCAAAGAAAGAACCAGCCAGTTTTCTGAAATATTGATTGGGGTTGAAAATGAAAAAATTGAGTTTGCATAGTTTTTTGGACAGTACCGTGGGGAATTGAAAAAAGTGAAATGTGAAACGTGAAATGAATTCAGGAGTTAGAAGTTTGAATACAGAAGCACCCCCGAAGAGGTCGAAGGCCCTTTGGGCGGTGAAGGTTGAAAAGAAGTTAGGAGTTAGAAGTCAGAATTTTAATCCCCTCAATCAAGACTGATGAGATTGAAAAGATTGATGAGATTGAAAAGACTGACAAATACCTATCAATTTTTTCAATCTTCTCAATCTCTTCAATCAAAGAGAAGTTGGGAGATAAAGAGAATTTGTTATTTTTCTCATTAAGTTACAGGTAGTTTAAAACTTTATTATTTTTACTGACTAAAAAATAACAAATGCAAATTAAGTAAGAGTGGTTTGGGTAAAAAAACGAAAAATCATAAATCTGTTGATATAATTTGCATTTCAGCGAATGCCGATATATCCACAATTTTGTGGATATACAGGTGTTATGTGGCATTTAAAAAGACGATACAACAATGAATAGTCCATTATCCAATAAACAAAAAGAAAGACTCAAAATATTAGAGCCTAAACTTGACATCTCAATTCAAAAGAGAGACTATCAAACTGCCAAAAGTCTTATTCATGATATACAGACTATTTTAAGACCTACTCAACATTTTGTGCGTCTTTTCCAATCAAAGAATAAACTCTTTGAACTTGCTATTGAATTAAATGACTTTGACTTTGCTATTAGCGGACTGAGATCAAATCTCGAGATTTTGAATGAAAGAACACGGATTTATCTTGAAACTATATCCCTGTTGGCTATTTGCTATGTGAGAATGCAAGAAATAGAAAAGGCAAAACCATACATTAAGGAAGTGCTAGCAAATCAGACAGTAATAAAATCAGAAAGAACAAGGCAGAAATTCCACTCAGAAATAATAAACAGGTTTAACGAAGAAATTGCTTTGTGTGGTTTGAAAAACATGACAGAAACAACCTTTGATGAAGATGAAATTGAAAGAGAAGTTATGGAAACCATACAACGTCTTACAGATGATGAAATATTTAGTCAAATTGGCAACTCAACTCCGAAAGCGACAAAAGATTTAATTTTTATGGTATATGATTATTCTACAAAGCAACTGCCTTCAAATGAACGTTTGGCATTACCAAGTCCAGAACAAAAAATTAAAGATACTGAGGTCGGACAAACTGTTTTTAATTCAGTTAAACGGGTTGTCTATAATTCATTATGTAGCCCAGATAGTGAAATCTATAAAACATGGTTTAATAATGGAATGCAAATGGTCTTATCCAAAGGTTATATCCGTTCAGCCGTTTTATCTTGTTTAGTAAGTTTGGGAATTGGTATAAAAATGATTGCAGTTTCAATAATTGCTCTAATAATTAAATTTGGAATTGAGGTTTATTGTGAAAAGTATAAACCAATTGGACTTATGGAAATAAGAGGTCAGTAAAGCATAACTTAATGAAAAAAGATAAAACGCCACATAATCGAATAGACTGCTCCGTCAGTAATCACCGACAGGGAGAGGCTCTCACACCATGTAGCGTACGGGTCTCGTACTATGCGGTTCGTTAAACAGTGGGAAAAAGCGGTGAACTTTGGTAATGTGGACTTACTTTGTAATAGTGGGTCAGTAATGATTCATAACCTCGTTGGGTTGTAGGCTTCCCATTTTAGTACATTTTGAAAGTAGATAATTCTTTTTTAGTTGAACAATTCCTTTGAAGGGTGTAACGAAACGAATCACTTCGAAAATATACCCATAAACTTCGTACAATCAAACGCTTATAATATTACCACTCTTCGGTATATGCCCCTTTATCTAAGCTTAAATAAGAGTTTGGGCAATGTTCTGTCCATAATCTGGCTGTTTTATCAGTAACAGAACCATCGATTATTATTTTCCGGCTTAGAATATCTATAAAGACTATACAGAAAAAGTTTTTGCCTTATCTTCCGCAGAGAGGTATATATGAAAAAAAGTTTTTGCCTTATCTTCCGCAGAGAAGTATATATGAAAAAAAGTTTCCCCCTTATCTTCCACAGAGAAGTATATATGAAAAAAAGTTTTTGCCCTATCTTTCGCAGAGAGGTATATATAAAAAAAGTTTTCCCCTTATCTTCCGCAGAGAGGGATGTATAAAAAAAGTTTTCCCTGTATCTTCCGCAATAACATATACAGTAAAAAGAGTTTTTCCTCAATGATTTATCGACACAGGATAATAAAAGTTTTTTACTTAGTAAATATAAAAGCAATGCTAATGCGAAATAATAATATAGTATATGTGTTTTTTGTATTATAATATTCTATATTTGCATTAATTAATTTGAGTTGTAGAATTTTAAAAATCTCCATTTATGAGAAACGAAAGCTATTATTTCGAGAATCCTTATGAAAACAGGAATTTCAGTAG
>Ga0209639_1002048_pt1 | contig 17154 bp, 15 predicted proteins | sample EPASupsiteHSE605_FD_187268 | JGI IMG/M metagenome (GOLD analysis project Ga0209639, IMG submission 187268) | Bioremediated contaminated groundwater from EPA Superfund site, New Mexico - Sample HSE6-05 (SPAdes) (version 2) | ecosystem: Environmental > Aquatic > Deep subsurface > Groundwater >...
ACTCTCCTGATTGCACTATTTACTCCGCTGGGTGCCTTGCTCGGCAGGATGGCTATGGAACTTGTCCATACCTCGCTCTGTTTTTTTGTGGCTCTGGCCGCTGGGGCAATGGTGTTTCTCGTTCTGGCTGAATTATGGCCGCTGTCCCGCGAAAACCACCCGGTCTGGGCCTTTCTTGGAGGAATAGGCGGATTTATTTTCTTCGGATTTATCTCCGTCTTCTTACCGCATTAATACCGCCGCTCCTTGCCCTCCATGGCACCGCGGCATTCGTCCATCCGTGGACGTCAAAAAAAGACAGCCCGAAGGCTGTCTCTGACTCTTTGTTAATACGTTAAATATTATTGCAGGACTGTAGCGGCATAATCGCCCATGGCCTGATAGCCGTCCTTATTCGGATATCTTCCGTCATCGGAATATTTTCTGAGGATCTCGTCCCCGCCGCCAAACAGTACTCCTTTAAAATCAAGCGTCGTAATCTTTTGCTCCTGTGCATAAGCTGTTTCCCATTCCCTGTATTGTTTATAGAGCTCATCCGTGTCAGGGAAAGGAACCGGCAGCACCAGGACAGGCCTGATTTGATTGGCCGTGGCTTTTTCGACCATGGCTTTGATATTGTTTTGGTATTCTTCCAGTGATGTGCCGCGGATGGCATCTCCAACGCCGGCAAAAATAATAACTGTGCCCGGTTTCTCAGCAATTACATCCTTTTCAAAGCGATCCAGCAGGCTGGATGCATTCTGATAAGTCTGACCGGCATTTACCACTTCCACTTTCAGGACATCCGCAAGATGCTGCGGCCAGGAATTAATTGGCTCACCCGGGTAACCGTATGTAAATGAATCACCAAGACATACCATTTTGGTATTGACAGTCGTACCGCTGCCATTCAAAACAGCATCACCGTCGGTATTGCCGGCTTCATTTTCTGCACCGCCCCCATTACTTGCTCCGCCATTCTGGACTGTCGAGCTGCCGCTGGCGGACTGTTGCGGTGTTCCTCCGTTCCAAACATTTACATACCCAAAGACCAATACAATAACAGCCATCAATACGGAAAGCTGAATAACCCTAATTTCCAAACGGTAAGTGCGCAATGTTCATTCCTCCTCATCGCAATATTTTTCTACATATTTCCCTTAAATCCTTCCCGAATAAAACTTTTTTCGTTCTTCATTTCCTGTTGATTACAGTTTGTTTAGCATTTTAAGGCACTCCGGCATTTTGAACTGCATAACCTGATACATAAGGAGGTGCTTGATTCTTATGGAATACATTGTTAAAGCACGTGAACTCGGCGAAGCGCTTCTGCAAACGCCGGAAGTACAAAGGCTGAAAGAAGCAGAAGCCGAAATCCAAAACGACCCTGAAGCTGCCAAAGCTTTTGCGGCATATCAGGATAAAGAACGCCAAATCCTGACCGCTCAAATGTTCAGCAAAGTGGTATCTGAAAAGGATACCTTAGCGCTCATCGACTTAAAAATGCGCCTGATCAAACTATATCCTTCCATCCGAAGCTTCTTCTCCATCCAGCAGGATCTGGAGAAAATAATGGCAACTGTGAACCTGACGATCACAACCACAATTTACGGTATGCCCAGTGCCGAACAGCTGCCTTTCCCCAAAGAAATCCAAAATCTTGCCCAGCAGCTTCTGGATACGATCGGAGGTGACAAAAACAGCCCTGCCATGACGATCCCGGAAGGCTTCCAAGTCCCTGAAGGACTCAATGTTTCCGAACTGCTAAGCCGGTTAAACCCCAAGAGCAAGTAAATCACGTCTTATTCTGCCGTTTGGTCTTTTCTTATTATAAAGGGATAGGAGATTCTTCAATGATGTTTTTAAACAGCAGCCAATATCTGAATAATCAATACTTTGGAAGTCCTTCCTCTGCAGAAATGTTCCCACCCTTAACACCTATCCCTTTAACACTCACCCTTTTTCTGACAGATAGTCTGTTTCCGCAAAGTAGCTACAGCCCCACCGGAGCATTGCTGATACCGCTGAAAATATTGAATATCCCCCTCAGTTACCTGACAGTTATTGCGCTTGGACTCGCAACTTCTCTGCTGGCGAAGTGGTCTTCTGCTTTCTCGGGCATTTCTGCTTTCAGTCAATATCAGCAGGCTTATCCGGATATCACGCTATTCCTTGATGGCCTGCCATCATCTTCCCAGACAAATGCTGCCGGAGCAGGTGGTAATTACACAGGAAATCAGCAGGAACCCGAGACTCCGTTGGAACCAAAAGGTTTGGCTTTTAATTTGGCTTTGGTTGCACCTTACTCCGGAGTGCCTCAAAGCATCGGCACCAAATTTGTATTGATTTATGGCATTGAAATATTTGAAATTAAGAAACTCCCGAAAACTTTTATCCCCTTGCTTATCTTATTTATTTACTTCCTGCTCTACCCGAAATACAGAAATGATCAGGGCAATACTGAATAATAAAAAGGAGGCCAATGCAAAAAATGTCTGCCGTATTCCATCACCGTAGTCAAATTTATCAGAACACCGCTCCTGCCAAATCTTTGACTGGGGAAAAAATAATAGAGGCAGCGGTCCCTTTTTATATCTCCCTCCTGATCTCCAACGCACTCCATCCAAGTAACAACAGTCCAGTCGGCACCCTGATCATCCCGCTGACCAAAATCATGATTCCGCATGGGTATTTTATTATTATCGGTCTGGAACTTGCAACGGCCCTATTTTATAAATGGTCCGCTGTTCCGGTTTCAGCCCGAATATTCTTTCCGGGAGGATACGGTCAGTCCCTGCCGGACATCAGTGCTTTAAGGGAGGACAGAATACTTCGTCTCAAAATGACTCAGACTCCGCTGATCCCGAAGGAAGGAATGACAATCAATGTTTCTTTGAGTGTCCCCTTTACGCCTGTGCAAAGCCGTGCTTCCACCTTATATGCTTTTAAGCTCAAATCCATCGACAATATTCCGGGATACGTGGTACCGCTGACTTGCCTTATTCTCTATGGCCTGCTGACCATTTTTGGCAGGACGGACACGGCGAATACGGCAAACGGCAGTTAATCATTAAAACGCACCTGACCTTTACGGCCACGTGCGTCTTATCAGGTATTATTAATATTTATTTTTTCGGACTCCGGCAAAGATGAACTTTCCTTCCCGTTATGATTCCTTCGGCTCGTCGGCCGATACTTGCTGTATCGGCTGGCTCTTGGGTTGTTCTGTGACCTGAGCGGCCGGTTGAAATTCCAGAGGTTGAACCGGCGCCGGAGACGCTGGAGCTTGCATCATCGGACTTTGCATACCTGGAACTTGTGAAGCAGGATTCTGCCCATAAACCGGTCCCTGCTGATATCCGCCCTGAGGCATATACGGTCGGTCATATCTTTGCCTGTTTGGCTGCATCTGCGTTCCCCATTGTGGATAAGTACGTTGCTGGGCGGCATACTGAGGATACTGCTGCTGTGAGTTCCGAAGATACTGAGGGTTCTGCGAATAATTGGGATACTGCTGATTTTGAGGCTGCTGTGAATATTGCGGAATCTGGGACTGTTGGGGCTGCTGGGGATACTGCTGAACTGGCGGCTGGGCAGGGATCTGCCCGGAATTTTGCCCGGGAGCAGGCTGATTCTGGCTGATTTCATCTTTGCTGCCAAACCTGCTGCCGACAAAGCCTCTCACCTTTCCCCACATATTGCTGCCGACTTTTTTGACCGGTCCCAGCCCCGGGAAAAAGCCTTCCTTGACTTTCATGACAATAGGACCCTGCGGGGACTGCATGATGGACTGCGGGCTCTCCAGTGAAATGACAACTTTGTCATAATGTACGAGCGGCACAGGACTCCTGAAATTGGCCTGATACATTCCATTGCCGGCCGGTCTTAGCGTTCCTGCATAAAATCCGTTTTTTCCCTTGCCGTCAACCAGATAAGCCGCATAAACTGCCGGAGCATAAGGACTAAATGTATGGGCGGGCGGTAGGTGTGCAATGACCGAAAAATTGTTATCCGTTCCGATCGTCGCCATTCCGTTTCCGCTAAAGCCTTCCGAAGCGACCAAATTGAGCTGTCTTGGCGTCATACCCATCATTGATTCTCCGGGCATACCCCCAATACCCTGGGGCAAGATTCCTAACCCTTTGTTATGTCCGAACATCTTTTAACCTCCTCATATGTTTACAAATTGCGCTGTGTTGTGCTATGTCATAATATGAAAAGCGGGCTGCAGCTGTGACATCGTGAAGCTTACTTAACTTTTTATATATAAAACCATTTTGTTAAAGCAAGTCTGGGGGCCACAGTTCCGCTTTCGGCCGTTATGTCCTCCTTGACACAAAAGGCCGCGCTACGCAATCCATGCTCCGCTCACAGCGGAACTGTGGCCCCCAGACTTATCACAGGCTTATTTAAGTGTTCTTCACGTCAGAAGGCAGCTGCAGACAAATCTTTTGATTCGCTTCAGCTGCCTTCCTTTGAGGAAAGAACCCTAATTCTTATAGCTTTGTAGCCATATACCCTTATTTAATCTTATTAACCATATATCTTCCTGTGTTAGACGCAGAAATTATGGTTTCCGATGTTTTTTACAACATCTAGGGTTTTGATCCAACTGTCGGTCGCTGTCTGCGGATTGTAATAGAAGAGAGCGCCCTCACTTGGATCCTGCCCCTCAAGCGCTGCCTGCGCAGCCTGATAGGCCTCATCTCCCGGTGTCAGTTCAATCTGCCTGTCAAGGACTGCAGAAAACTGTCCCGGCTGGTAAATGACTTCCCGGATCGTATCCGGGAACTTCGGGCTTTCCACCCTGTTCAGAACCACTGCCCCTACGGCAACCTGACCTTCAAAGCTTTCTCCGCGGGCTTCCGCATAAATGATTTTTGCTAAAAGTATCACATCTTCCTGGTCATAAACAATTTGACTGCTGCGGGAAATGTCCGAAGTAACCCTTTCAGGCTTCCGGGCTGAATCCACCGAATTAATCAAATCTGCTGAATCAGCCGATTCGGCCAGTTTAGCCGTCTCAATCACCGTATCTGGCTCTACGTTTGCGGTAATAACTTTATTTTCCAAAGGCAGCTGTTCGATCACAAAGGAAATCTGATTTTCCGGCTGTCCGGAAAATTTGTCCAAAAGAATCCGGAATATACGATTCTCATTTGCTTTCGTCAGAATAATATCTCTGGCATCTGACATGACATTCTCAAGGACAGTTTGTTGGATTTCCAATACCCGGGAGTAGAGCAATTCTCTTGATTTTTCAGGTACAGCATATACTGTCTGGGCAGTAGCAGTCAGGATAATCGCCGTGGTCAGCATCACTGCCAAACCTTTCCGGCATCGTCGGTCTTCCAAAAAAAATCACCTCTTGGGATTAATCTATTTCTATTCTTTCCCATAAAAGGTGATTTTTATACGTTATTTGTTATAAGAATCACAAAGAAAAGTTATTTCACCGTTGTGGCTGACGCTACACCCCCGGTAATTGCCTGGCCCTTAGCATCCTTGATTGTAGGATGTATCACCAGCCAATACCCGGCATTGGCTTGAAGTTTCATTTCCGGTTTCACAGTCATACGCTGCTGATCGACAAATGTGTATGCGCACTTGACTCTTTCTCCTGTAGCAGTATTGATCAGTTCAATACTGTCTGCCGTTAAGGAATTCCAATCCATTTCCCGGTTAAAGCTCACGTTGAACACCTTACCGAGTGGGATATTCTTAAGATCTCCGGACTCTTCATATCCCGGGTAGTAGATCTGCCAGCGGTCCTGGAGAACCTCTTCGGGAAATGGTTCCCAACCGTTAGGGCCTCCGAGTTTAAGTGTTGTGGTTACATAAGCGGAATCCAGGATTTTCTTGCCGAGTACCCAATTTTCGGTTTGACGAAGCTCTTTTACCGAAAGCGGATAAAGATAAGGGCCCGCCTCCAGCTGGATATACCCTGATTTATCTTGTGATTTATCTTCAGACTTATAGTTTTTAAGCATCAAAACAGCCGTACTCAGCTCATTGACGCCGGTCAAATCCAGATGAGGCTTGATTCCAATCTCATCAATCGGGTTATAGTACGGAGAGAAAAACCTGTAAACGGACATTTTCAAATAGTCTCCGTTGCTTAATGGGATCAAAGCCTTAACCCGGCCTGAACCGTAGGTCGTTTCCCCGATGACGGTCGCCTTGCCATAGTCCTTCAGCGCGGCCGATGTAATCTCAGAAGCGCTTGCCGTGTACCCATTGATCAGCAAGACAATCGGCCCTTCCATCGTGAAAGCCTGCTTGACGGCTGTATCGACAATACCCAGGTTTCCCCTTGCTTTCATGATATACGCGCTTTTATCCCCGATAAAATAACCCAACAGCTCCATTGCCGCTTTTGTATACCCTCCGGAGTTATTCCGCAGGTCAATAATCCAGCAGTCTACACCTTTTTCCTGCAGGGCCAAGGCCTGCTTGCCAAACTGCGTCGCAACATCCTCGCCAAAGGAATTAACTGCGATATAGCCAATATGCCCTTCCAGTACCCGGCCTTCAGCCAGCGGCATCACAATCTTCATCCGTACGACAGCGAAGCTTAGGATTTGAGCGTTTCTTTTGACTTTTACCCGAACCTTGGTTCCCTCCGGTCCCCGGAGTTTGCCGGCGCAATATTCCGAGGTTTTTCCCGCCAGGGAATAGCCATCTGCTTCGAGGATAATGTCCCCTTGTTTGATTCCTGCCTTATCAGCCCCATAACCAGTAATGACCCGGGTAACCTTAACCCCCTGCTGTACCATTTCCAGTTCTATCCCTATTCCGGAAAAGGACATATTCAGTGAACTGATCATATCTTCATATTCGGCCGCGGTCATATACTCGGTGTATTTATCACCCAACCTCTGAAGCATTTTTTCGATCGTCGGCGCGTTCAGTACCTCATCCGGAACAACATCGACATATTGCTCCTGCAAAATTGTTCTGACTTCATCCAGGGCATCGTTTTCTGCGCCATAAGCCTGCAGCGGAAGTCCCAAACCCAGACAGAATACCAGAAGCGCTGTCATCAAAAACCTTAGACTTTTGCCAAATTTCACGTTCTTTTTTCCCTCCTGTATGATTTGCAGGTCCGGCCTAAATTCAATAATCTTGCATGAATAAGCTTCGTGTAAGCTTGTTCAGTTTTTCTATCTTAGCAATAATTCGACGAAAACAGGCATTCCCCTTTCCATTTCAAGATTATTTGTCATGCGCTTCCCAGACTTTGATTGCATATTCAAGGCTTTTCCGATAATATTATCTAAACAGGACTATTTTTAAAACATATTTTTCTGATCATCGCTGATAAGAAAGGTTCGGACAATGTCAAATCTTCTTGATTACTCCAAAAAAGTATTTATCGCCGTATTAATCATTGTTGCAACCCTCGTCATTCCATATGGCCTTTATAAGATTCTTCCGCATTTTATGCCATTTGTCCTTGCTTACTTAACGGCCCTTTTTCTGGAACCTGCAGCAGCATGGTTGAGCAAGGTCTCTAGATTTAAAAGCAAAACACTCTCGGTGTCTGTGACTTACCTGTTTTTTCTTACCAGTATTGTTATTTTCCTCTATCTGATCATCAGTAAGCTCTATGTTCAGCTTTTGGACCTGCTTGACTTTATTCAATCGAACGGCCCGGCAATTCAGGTTTGGTTTTTGAACCTTACGGGGCGTATCCAGGAAACGATCGGATTGCTGCCTCCCGAAATAAACGATATGATCATGAAATGGATCAATGACCTGGCTAACATCAACCTGGTATCCGCGATCGGTTCCTCAACACTTAGTATCTCCACGGCGATACCGAACATGTTCTTCCTGTCGATTATCTACCTGGTATCCGTTTTCCTGTTCACATTCCAGTTAAGCAATATCCACCGTTTCTTCTACTCCTTCTTCAAAGATTCCTCCAAGCTGAAAGTCGCTTACGTCTTAAGTGATTTGCGCAATGCTACATTAGGGTTTTTTAAAGCGCAGATCATTTTGAGCACAATCACCTATATTATTGCTTTTGCCGGTCTCGCTATCCTCCATGTAAAATACGTGGCAGTCATTTCTTTGTTGATTGTAATCGTAGATATCCTGCCGATCCTCGGTACCGGATCCGTGCTCATGCCCTGGGCTGTTGTCTCACTTTTCCAGGATCGGCTGTTCTTGGCCGCAGGTCTGGTCGTTCTGTATATCATTATCATTGTCGTACGGAGAGTGATTGAACCCAAAATATTGGGCGAGCGCATCGGTTTAAGCGCTTTGACGACCCTGATCAGTATCTGGATTGGTTTCAAAGTCATGGGTGTCCTCGGCGTATTCCTGTTCCCGCTGGCCTGTATTTTCTATAGAGCCCTTGTCAAGGTCGGCGTCATCAAGCTGAATTTCAAGATATAACGAAGCTATATTCGAGTCAACATTCTACATAATAAAAAAACAGGTACGTCCCGAAGCCTTGAGCTCATCGGAAACGTACTTGTTTTTTTAATTTTTTACGATCTGCTCACTATCTTCTGTTATCATCCGGCTTCATTCCAATTCCCGTCATCAGGACTTGAATGATTTTATCGTAGTCCGCTTCCTCAGGCATGGCCTCAGCAAATATCACCTTTTTGCCGCAATACTGCATAATTGTGCCCATGATTGCCACCGAAGCAAATTCCGGATCGATATCAGCCCTGACTTCCCCTTGATCCATGGCCTGCACGACTTGCTTTTTGATAATCTCTCCGACCCGGATATTCTGTTCAATAAAGACCGCTCCCATTTCCCGGGCCATAATCTTAGAGCAGGACATCATCCTGGCAATCGGCATATGCTCCTTGACCAGCTCTGCCTGATATTTTGCCAGAGCTCTGATTTTTCCTTTGAAAGAGCCGCCTTTTTCCAGAATGTCCTGAATATTGCGTCCATGCTCTTCGCAGTTATAAACGGCCATTTCCTCAAAGAGCTGTTGCTTGCTGTCAAAGTATTCATAGACGGTCCCTTTGCCGATCCCGGCTTCTTTGGCAACATCGTCCATTTTTGTTCCTTCAAAGCCTTTGATATAAAATACTTTGCTGGCTGCCCGGAGGATTTCAGTTTTTTTTCGTTCCTTGGTCACCGTTGTTCCCCCCTTTATCCGATCCAATGCCTGTAAAATCAAATTCTTCGTCTTTTAATACAGCTTTTTTGAGTAAAGCTTTTTCTTTTGATTACAGGTTAAAGGGTATGCTGATCCGTGTTTACTGCGATCACCGGTTTAGTCTTTTTGTCTTTTCTGAATTTGCGTTTGAATTTGTTGGACAGATCATCCGTGAAAGAATACATGACCGGAATCAGCACCAGGGTAACCAGGGTTGAAAACAGGAGACCTGTGATAACGACAATGGCCATCGGCGCCTGAAACTCCGAGCCTTCCCCGATCCCGAGTGAAAGCGGCAGCATGGCCAGAACAGTCGTTAGCGTCGTCATGATGATCGGCCGCAAGCGGATCGGTCCTGCATTGATGATTGCCTCATGCACGTCCTCCTTGTACGTTCTTCGTCGTGTATTGATATAGTCGACCAGAACGATGGCATTGGAAACAACGATACCGGCTAGCATGATCACCCCGATAATCGCCATAACGCTTAACGGTTTGCCGGTGATGAATAATCCTAAGAACGCTCCGGCAAATCCAAGCGGGATGGAAAACATGATGACAAACGGATAGACCAGTGACTCAAACTGGGAAGCCATGACCATATAGACCAGAATCACGGCAAGTCCGAGCGCAAGGAACAGGTCACTGAACGCATCGACCATTTCCTGCTGCTGTCCACCCATTTCATAGGTATAATTATTCGGCATCCGGTAATCTGCCAACGCCGTCTGAATATCTTTGGAGACACTGCCGACGTCCCTGCCGCTTATCTGACCGGAGACCGTCAGGGTCCTCGCCTGGTTATCCCTGCTGATGCTGACAGGACCGCGGCTGACGGAAACATCCGCCACTTCCCCCAACGTAACGGTATAGCCGAGGCTCGTGGTAATGGGAATTTGCTCAAGGGCTTGGAGATTCCGGTTAAACGTCTCGTCCCCTTTGATCTTTACATCAATCTCGGTCCCATTGTATTTGAACTGTGTCGCGGTTGCCCCGCTGATCGAAGCTTTTACCGCAGAGGCGATTGTTCCGGCACTCAGCCCATACTGGCTGGCCGCCTTACGGTCCACGTTGATTTCAACTTCCGGTATTCCGTCTTCATAGCTGGATTTAACTTCGCGAGTTCCCGGGACTTTCTTAATCACGGTGACAAAATCGTCTCCGATCTTCTTCAGCTGATCCAGATCTTCACCTTTGATGGTGATGCTGATCGGATCACCGGCACTCATCACGGACTGGCTTGCTGCAACACTGGTTTTGGCCCCGGGTACGTCCTTAATCCGGTCCCGGATTTCATCGGAGATCTCCACGACACCGCGTTTCCGATCCGTTAAAGGAAGCAGCTTCACAGTAAAGGTACCAACGTTGCCTTGTGCGCCTGTCAGGCTCATGGTTCCGGATGATCCGGCATCCAGGAAGATGGTATCGATCTCGGGAATATCTTCTATCTTCGTTTCAATTTCACGCATGACCGCCGAGGTATCGCCGACCTTTGCCCCGTCAGGAAGCGTAACGCTGATCGAGAGCATGCCTTCATCCGTCGTCGGGAAGAATTCTGTCCCAACAGCGGCAACAGAGGCAATGGAAACGACAAAGATAATGGTTGTAGCGATAAAAACGCGTTTTCGGTGGCCCAGAGCCCATCTGAGCAGTTTCTTATACCCCTGGAGCAGCGCTTCATAGCCCTGGTCAAATTTATCGTGGGCTTTCGCCAGGAACGCAGGAGTACGGAAGAATCCCTTGCCACTTTCTTCATCTTCCGCTGCATCTGTTATGTCTACTTTCACTGTCTCGGATGTTTCGGATGCTTCAGCTGTTTCGGTTTGTGTATATGCTTTATCCGTTTCCCCCGTCTTCCCTGCATCAATAGAACCAGCGGTCTGATTCTTCCGCTCTACTTTCAGCAGCTTGGAAGCGAGCATCGGGACAACCGTCATTGAAACAACCAACGATGCTCCGAGCGAAAACGCGATCGTCAAGGCAAACTGCCGGAATAGTGTGGAGGTTAATCCCTGGACAAAGACAATCGGCAAAAAGACTGCGACCGTCGTCAGCGTGGAAGCCATGACAGCGATGATTACTTCCGAAGATCCTTTCACTGCCGCTTCGACCCTGGAATAGCCGTTCTGTCGGAAGCGGTAGATATTTTCGAGCACCACGACCGAATCGTCAACCAGACGGCCAATACCAAGCATTAATCCACCCAGCGTCATCAGATTCAGCGTAATGCCGGTAAAATATAACAGACAAAACGTCGCAATAATGGAAATTGGGATAGCTGAAGCAATAATCAGGGTAGAACGGATATTTCGCAGGAAAATGTACAGGACCAGTACCGCCAGGAGAGCGCCGATAACCCCATGCTCCCCGACCGAATACAAAGAAGCCTTGATATAGGCCGCGTTGTCCATAACCACCGTAATCTTGACGTCTTTTAGTTCATCCTGGATTTTGTCGATCTCTACATAGGCTGCTTCCGCTACTTGGACTGTATTGGCGTCGGAACGTTTTTGGATCGAAATATTGACACCGGGATTGCCGTTCGCTTTGGAAATGGTTGTCTGCTGATCCGGCTTTAATTCGATATCGGCTAAATCTTTCAGCTGGACATTTCCGCCGGTAGGCAGCGGAATAAGCAGCTGCTCGATCTCAGCTACCGACATGAATTCCCCGGTTGTTTTGACAGTCAGCTCCTGGGTCCCTTTCTTGACCGTACCTCCGGGCAGGTTGACATTCTCCGAAGCCAATATTCCCTGAAGGTAAGCGAGGCTAATGCCATAACCGGCTAATTTCTCACTTTTTGTCCGGATTTCAATAATATCCTTGGTTCCGCCGGTCACGGACACGGAAGCAACGCCTTCCGCCCTTTCCAACCTTGGTTGGATTGTATCTTCGGCCAAGGTCTGCAGTTCGGAGAGACTCATCGTCGGTGACGAAATAGAAAGCGTCAGGACCGGAGTTGAATTCATATTGAGTTTCAAGACCATGGGGCTGCTGACATCATCAGGAAAGTAATCTTTAATCAGGTCAATTTTTTCTCTGAGGTCGAGGGCAACCTGATCCATATCGACTCCATAATTAAACTCCAGAATAACGAGTGAACTGCCTTCCGAAGTGATGGAGCTGATATTTTTGACATTCTGGGCTGTGGAAACAGCCTTTTCGATTGGCTGCGTGACCAGGTTTTCAATCTCCTGAGGGCCTGCTCCGTTATACGATGTACTAACGATTGCATAAGGCAATTCCATTTCGGGCATCAAGTCCAGCGGAATACGCGTAAAGGACACAAATCCGAGAATGATGACAATAAAAACAAGCATCAGAACCGTAACCGGGCGTTTTACCGAGGTTTCAGATATTTTCACTTCTGAACGCCTCCCCCTGTTTGCGCCGAAGCTGCCGTATCCGTCGTTTCCTGAGCAACCTGCTTGCCGTCAACAGTTACGACTTTGATTTCCGTACCATCCTGTACAAAGTTCTGCCCTTTGATAATGACGATGTCCCCTTCCGTCAGTCCGCTGACGATCTCAGTCTCGGTGCCGCTCTCAAGTCCTGTCGTTACTTCCATCTCGGCTGCAGCATTATCTTTGGCAACATACACGACGTCTTTTCCGCCGTGAAAAATCACCGCATCGGTCGGCACAGCCAGGACATTATCTTTGCCGGCAATGTTTAAGGTCACATTGGCAAACATGCCGGGTTTGATCATGCTGTCTTTATTGTCAATGTAGGTTTTTAGCGTATATTTCCCCTGGGCATTGGCTGCGATACTTACACTGTCAATAATCCCTTTGACTTTCACTAAAGCTGCAGGCACTTCAATCTGGACAGACTGGCCGCTGTGTACACGGTTAATCTCCTGCTCGCTAATGCTGACCGTTACAAATACTTTGCTCAGGTCCACCACCCTGGCCGGGGAAACGGCACTCGTCACCATTGACCCTATTTTCACATCAAGAGCCGTAAGAATACCGTCGATCGGTGCCTTTACATCCATATCACTCAGGGCTTTCTGCGCCGCGTCATAAGCAGCCTTGGCCTGAGCCAGCTGGCCTTTATACGTTTCCAGAACCGCATCCGAAGCCGCCACAGCAGCCTGATCGAGCTCAGACTTGCTTACCGCACCGATTTCATACAGCTGTTTCATATTCTCATAATTCTTTTTACTGTTTTTATAATTGGCCATATTGGTTTCATAGCCGGCCTGCGCCAGCTGATAGGCCGCTGAAGCCTGGTTATAGCTAGACATCAGATCAGTTTTATCAAGACTGAAGAGTACCTGGCCTTTGCTGACACGGTCCCCGACCTTGGCATAGACCGCGGTCACTTTGGCCGGGGTGCCGATGACCACAGAAGCTTCTTTATCCGCTTCAACTTTGCCGCTTAAGGTAATCGCAGAGGAGATGCTCTGTTTATGTAAGGTCAACGCTTCCACCGGGACATAATTCTGTCTGTTTTGTTCGGCAGCTTTCTTTTCCGCTGCGGATTGTACTGCCCCGTAGATCCTTACTCCAATCAAAAGGACAAGCAGGATTACGATCACGGTAATGATCATTTTCTTCTTCCCGGTCGGTTTTTTCAAGTCCGGGCTGCCACCCTGCTCAGACCGTTTCATTTTGAATTTCATTTTTCTACTCCCCCGTAAATCAATATCTTTCTAAGTGTATTCTTTTTAGGACATATTCATGAATGTGATAGCCGTTAAAAACCGACTGGTCGGTCGGCACGTCACCTCTCTTATCTTATCTTCCTTTGTGCCTTGGGTCAATGGGTCCAAGTTAGATATTACCAAATATTTTCTTCCCATAAATGGCAACATTATTTTGTAAATTTTTGGTATTTTATGGTTGTTTTTTTCTTTTTTGTATTGCATAATATCTATTAAAGGATCCATTTTGTTTTGGAGGGAAGCCGCTATGTCCAATGGTGAGTTTCAGACTATCGTGCTTCGTGAAATCAGAGAAATGAAGAAAGACATTTCTCAACGATTCGATGGTATAGATCAACGATTCGACGGTATCGACCAACGACTGGATTCCATGGATCAACGACTCGGTAAGGTTGAACATAAACTGGATGTTGTCGTTGAGCAAACAGCCGGACTGATGGAATTTCGGACAGAGACCAATCATAAATTGGACAAGATCTCAAATGACCAAAAATCGATTATCCAGGTACTTGGTGAACATGAAATTGCCATCAGATCCCTGCAGAGAAGGCCCGTATAAAACAAAGTCTCGACAACAAATCATTTTGATATTAAAAATCCCACGGATTCAAAACCCGTGGGATTTATTTATTATTGCGCTGCGTTTATTGTCTATAGCTATTCCTGCTATCTTTAGCTATCTTTTGCCATTGCCATTACTTTTGTTTGTTACGTCACAAAACCAAGCCCTCACCATCCGAAGCCTATCTACATATGCTGTAATTAGACTCATAATGAAAGGGCGGGCGGCATGGATAATCCGATCACCGAACGCACACCGCTTGTCATAGCGGCTGAAATAAAGATGATAACCTACCAAACTAAAAAAATATTGCTTACCAGCGCCATTGAAATCGGCCGTCATTTGCAGGAAGCCAAGGCCATGCTCAAACACGGGGAATGGATTAAGTGGCTGGAAGAGTCTGTGAACTATTCTCGCCGAACTGCCTCCAGGCTGATAAAGCTCTACGAAGAGTATGGGCCTAGCTTCCCTGAAGGATTCGACAGCTCAAATGGGACACCAGTGTCCCATTTGACTTACATCCAGGCTCTCCTCTTACTGGGTTTACCGGCAGAGGAGCGGGAGGAATTCATCACTCACAATGACGTCGGCAGTATGACGAAACAGGAGCTGCAGCAGGCTCTGAAGGACAGAGATCAGGCCAATCAAGCGAAGGAGCAGGCGCTTCAGGAGAATCAGCTACTTAAAAAAGGGCTGGAGATGATCGACAGCACAATTTTCGAATTAAAAAAGGAGCACGCTAAGGCTGCATCAAGGCCAACGAATCCGGAAAATGTCAATGCAGAAGCGCAATCTGTCAACAATGCCTCCTCTGCCGGTAACGACCCCTCTGCAACGACAGCCCCTTTTACCCACAACCTTAAAACCGAACATGACCCTGACGCTCACATCAAGTATGTAGAAAAATGCGACGCTTGCTGCAAAACGATCGCCGATACCTTCTTCGATCTGACGACAGCGCTCACCAATCTGGACCATATCGATCCGAACCTGAAAGAGGAAAAAAGAAAAGAAGCCAACCAGCTGATTGAATACATGGCAGAGACAATTAAAATGTGGCCGCCCCCGAAGAAGCCGCTCAGAGTTAATTCTGGATATTCAGCTGGCTGAAGCCATGGACGTTATGAACTCGCTTATAGCAGGCGGAATATTCCTTACGGCAAACGGTGCCCTTACAGGGGTGAAGGATATAAAGGTCATCGAAACAACAACGGATGACCTTTATGATCCTCCACAAGCGTAAGCGGGCAGTACCGGCCTAAAAGATGAAGACCACAAAAACAGACAGGAGACCGTTTCGGATTTTGTGTAAACCTCCAGAGTGATGTAAGATAAGAGCATCACATGGAGGTTTTTTATTAATGGTAAAGAGGAGAATTAGTCCCGAGAGAAGAGAACAACGGAAAAAGTTACTGGAGATGCTGCAAGAAGCAGGAATCAACAATGTTTCAGGAGTACAGGACCTATTCAAAGAAATGGTCAGTACCGTCCTGGAAAATGGCCTGGAAGCAGAAATGGAAGATGAATTGGGCTATAGCAAATATGACTACCGGAATAAAGAAACAGACAACAGCCGGAATGGTTATAGCGAGAAAACCGTAAAGACCAGCCTGGGAGACATGGATATTTCCATTCCCCGTGATCGCAAAGGCGAATTCGAGCCACAGATCATCAAAAAGCAACAGACAACACTCTCCGGGGATATCGAAGAAAAGATTCTATCCATGTATGCCAAAGGGATGACCACCGGGGATATTGAGTCCCATATTCGTGAAATATATGGCATTGAAGTATCGGACAGCACAGTAAGCCGCGTTACCGATAAAATCTTGCCGGTAGTCAAAGAATGGCAAAGCCGCCCTCTGGAAAGTATTTATGCGGTCGTATTCATGGACGCAATTCACTTCCATGTGCGCAGCGAAGGCCAGATCGTTAAGAAAGCTGTGTATATCGCCATCGGCATCCAAATGGACGGCGTGAAAGATGTTCTGGGCATGTGGATCGGTGAGAATGAAAGTGCAAAATTCTGGCTCTCCGTGATGAATGGGATTAAAAACCGTGGCGTTGAAGATATCCTCATTGCATGTGTAGACGGTCTCACAGGCTTCACCAGCGCCATTGAGGCCGCATTCCCAAAGACAGAAATCCAGCAGTGTATCATTCACCAGATTCGGAATACAACAAAGTTTGTTTCTTACAAAGACATCAAAGCGCTTATGGCTGATCTGAAGAATATTTACGCGGCCATCGATGAACGAACAGCACTTTATGAGCTGGATTCATTTGACGAGAAATGGGGAAACAAATATCCCAAAATAGCGATATCGTGGAAAACGCACTGGGCCAATTTATCCACTTATTTTAAATATCCCCAGGAAGTCAGAAAGCTGATTTATACCACAAATGCCATTGAAGGATTTAACCGTCAACTCCGTAAGGTCACCAAAAGCAAATCCGTCTTCCCAACTGATGACAGCTTGCTTAAAATGCTTTACCTGGCTATGGTGGATATAACCAAAAAATGGACCGGTCGGCGGCAGGATTGGGGGCTAATTCATTCCCAGTTACAGATTTATTTTGAAGACCGGCTGGAACGATTTAGCTAAGAATTCGCTCTGGGGCAGACTTGACATGGGACCCTACGTCGGCTGCTTCAATGGGTCACGGGATGGGGCTCAAATGATGTATTTCTTTGGGGTAAGCCCCATCCCGTACTTAGGGGCTGCTGAATAACGGTAAAATCAGCATAAACACTGGGTTTTAACCCCGATTTTTGGTAAAATAGTACATGTAAACATAAATATTATGTTAAAA
>Ga0209639_1002050_pt1 | contig 17138 bp, 13 predicted proteins | sample EPASupsiteHSE605_FD_187268 | JGI IMG/M metagenome (GOLD analysis project Ga0209639, IMG submission 187268) | Bioremediated contaminated groundwater from EPA Superfund site, New Mexico - Sample HSE6-05 (SPAdes) (version 2) | ecosystem: Environmental > Aquatic > Deep subsurface > Groundwater >...
AACTTTTTTTTGCTACCATTAGACAAAAGTGCGAAAAAAAAGTTTAACAGCCACCTTTTAATAAAAAAAAAGGCACATATTTTTTCAAATGGTAGACAAAAAACCTATTTTGCCAGTTGCACCAGATTCTCCCATTTGTCGGCGGGAATTTTGGCTCCAATGGTAGTAATGACCTCAGAAGCAATCATAGAGCCGGTTCTGCCGCATTCATATGCGTTTTTGCCTTTAGAAAGGGCATATAAAAATCCGGCTGCATATAAATCGCCGGCTCCGGTGGTGTCAACAGGTGTGATTTTTTGGGTGGGAACCTGACACATGTCGCCGTTCATGCTGACGAATGAGCCGCCGGGACCGGTTTTTACCGCCACAATGTCGACCCGTTTGCTTAAATGCTGAACCGACTGTTCGGGTTCGAGGCCGGTCAGCGCCTTGCTTTCTTCTTCGTTGGCAAAAATGATATCGGCATACAGATCAATCATTTCATTCAGAAAATCGCGGTTCTGTTCAACCACATTGTAGCTGGCCAGATCGAGCGACACGCGCAAACCCAGTTCCTTGGCGGTTTTGATGGAATGCGAAATCAGTTTGTAATTCTGCATCAGGTAACCTTCGATGTGCAGGATATCGTAATTTTTAAGTACTTCTGCATCAATGTCGGTATCTTCGAGTTCGCAGGCGGCCCCGAGATAAGTGGCAAAGGTGCGTTCACCATCGGGCGAAACCAGTGCCAGCGCCAGTCCGCTGGGGGTTTCGGTCTGAATCAGGTGGGTCCGGATGCCACTGTCCATCATGTCTTTTTTGAAAAATTCGCCCAGGTCGTCTTTTCCAACTTTGCCGATAAAACCGGTTTCCATACCCAGACGGGCCAGACCGTGAATGGTGTTGGCAGCCGATCCGCCGCTGGCCAGCGAGCGTTTAAAGTGCTTAGTGGCGTCGGAAGCGCGCTGCGACATAGCTGCGTCGACCAGTTGCATACTTCCTTTCGGAAGATTCAGATTGTTCAATACTTCATCACTTTCGATCTGAGTCATCAGGTCTGTCAGGGCGTTTCCGATACCAATAATTTTCATCGTCAAAAAATTTTTTTTGCAAATTTCGGAAAAATATTGCCACAGATAAAATATTTTACTATTTTTGCACTCCCAAAATATGGGAAACATATTCCTCCCTAGCTCAGTTGGTTAGAGCATCTGACTGTTAATCAGAGGGTCGCTGGTTCAAGTCCAGCGGGGGGAGCAAAAGCCATCTCAATAATCGTGATGGCTTTTTTTATTTTATGTCATACATCGTTTATGTTTTGCGAAGTAAGGTCACCGGAGTTCATTACACGGGGCATACCGAAGATCTTGATAGGAGACTATTCGAGCACAACAATGGCCTTTTGGGGAGATTTACAAAAGGGAAGGGCCCATGGGAAGTTATCTATACTAAAGAATTTGAGACAAGAGCCATGGCAATGGCGCACGAAAAATATTTAAAGACCGGAGCGGGTCGGGATTTTATAAAAAAAATGGAGCAACCCAGCTGAGGGTCGCTGTCCGCCGCGGCGGACAAGTCCAGCGGGGGGAGCAAAAACAGAGTGAGAGTGAGAGCGAGAGCGGTCACTCTCATTTTTTATTTGGGCATTTTGGATTTCTTTCATGCAAGCAAATTGATTTCAACCGAAGTTCAGCTTGCACCGGATAATGAGCCCAAAGAAATTTCGAAAATGTTGTATCCGCTGATTGAGTAGATGGATAAATGACAAGATGACTTTTAAAATCAAAACTTTGCGAGAGTGGTTTCGCTCATTTTTTCTTTTCTGATAACTTGAACTTGATTTCACTTAATTCGTTTCAGTACTTTGAAAAAGTAAATAAGTTGGCACTAAACGTTAATGCATATTAGAAAAATAAATGACTATAAATAATTTAGGAATGATTGGAGTGTTTAGAAATTCTTAAATTGGAACGTTTTTGAAAGAATACTAAGAGAAATCATTAAGATATTTGAATTCTATAACGCAATTGATTTATGATGTTATTATGACAGGCAATTCATGAAAATCAAATAAATATCAATAATATTATGTTGCATGTACTGAATAATTTGTATGTTTGTAAAAGGTGAGTATAAAACAAGGAGAATATTAATGGAAAATATTTCTGAAAAATTTGAAGTGATAAGTTTGTTTGTTGTAGCTGTCGGAGCGTTAGCTGCAGCTACTAGTGCATATTTTTCAGCCAAGAGTTCAAAAACCACATTAGAGCTTTATAAAAAAGATAGAAAAGAAAAATTGCACGATGAACTTAATACTATTCTTAAAATTGGAATTGAATACCCCTATTTGGAAAGCAAGGATTTTACTTATAAATGGAATGAGTTAAAATGTACTGGAAATGAGAATTATTTAAGGTATGATATGTATTGTAATTTGATATTTAATTATATTCATCATATTTGTGAATACTATTGCTATAATAAAGAGGAAATTGAAGGCTTTGTTGATGTGAAAACTTGGTTGAGAATTCATCGTCAATGCTGGCTTAATCCAATGGATGAAAATGAAAACGTTGACGGTTATGATGAAAAGTTTAGACAGTTTGTAAATTCATATTTAAAATAGTGGAAAATGAAAAGAATTGCATTGTTATTTGGAAACTCCAATGGGCTCTCCGGTGTTAAAGTGGATTTGTTCAAGTATTTTAAATTTCTCACCAGTGATTTTGGAGGACAGTGGTTTGAGTCAGAGATTAGCATTGTTATGAATCCAAGTAGAAAGGAGTTGCTTTACAAAATTCAAGACATGAAAAATGAGAAGCCTGATTATGCTTTTGTTGCATACAGTGGTCACGGAGCTTATTCTCGACAAACGTATTTGGAAATAAATAAAAGTGGAGAATTTGTTACAGAGTCGGAACTTAAAGGTATCGCTTCTCGTCAAGTATCAATTTTCGATTGTTGTAGAAATGTTACAGTGCTGCCTATAATGGATAATAAATCTTATACAGGCGCTTTACAAGCTTATTCTCACATTAGTATTCGAAAGAAGTACGATGATAGAATTATGTCAGCAATTATTCAGCAAGTTTCGCTATATTCCTGTTCTATAGATGAAAGTTCATATGAAACAAATGATGGCGGAATATATACAAATTGTTTGTTAAGTTCTGTAAATCCTAGTAGCGAGCAGTATAAATTAATCAGCGATGCTCAAGAAGAAGCTAGGCCAAAAACTCAAGAAGAAGCTAAGAGGATTTATTCGATGAGTCAGACTCCTGATCAAGTATTGCCACGTTGTTTGACCTGCCAACAATTAATTATTAGCATTAATCCGAATTACTGTATATGACCAGAAGAGCTATTATTGTTGTATGTGATAACACTCGAAGTGGTGAGTTAAGCGGCCCTTTGGTTGATAATTACAATTTAAGGAAGCATCTTTTAAGCAATCTCGGTGGTGATTGGCAAAAGAATGAAATTCTCTCATTAATCAATCCTACTAAGGAGAATGTAATTAATAGTATAATTGAGTTTTTTTTTGAGGCTGATTATACTTTGTTTGTGTTTTCGGGACATGGATATATAAATTTAAACGACGGAAACAGACAATACATGGAGCTCTTTGATGACGATATCTCAATTATGGATGTAATTACAGGTGTAAAAAGACAAGCAATAATAATTGATGCTTGTAGAGGATTTTATAGTGAGCAAGATGATATCATTCTTGAAGATAAATATAGCCCATTCTCTGATTTCATCGGTGCACAATCAACAAGAGAATTGTTTGAAGAACATGTTCTAAGTTGCGAAGAAGGTTTGACTATTTTATACTCTGCAAGCGAAAACCAAACATCTTTAGACACTGAATCCGGGGGCGCATATTTAGTGTCATTGTTGAAAGTATGCGAACTTTGGAAAAACAACATCGGTGGCTCATCCAAATTTTCTTTACGTGAAGCTCATAATTATGGAGCAGAATTTATGAGAGAAAATTTTGAAACAATTCAGAAACCTGTTATGAATGCTGAAAAGAGAAAAAGATGGTATCCTCTTGCTGTTAAATTTCAGTAAGTGTGTCTTCTAACTATTTTTAAACAAGTTAAAAGTGATATTTAAATTTAAAAACTCAAATATTTTTTCACCTTAATTCTGTTTTTAATTTCCATTCTTTAATTCCTAGTAGATTCAGAATTAGAATGCCATTTATTCGATAAAGAAATTTATTAGCTTTTCTAACAAGTTCCATATCAACTTTTTCAATACTGCCGTGAGTAATGTTGTTTCTCATGTCTTTAAGTTTGCTGATAGTGATAGGAAATTCTGAGGTGTTGAGATTTTGAGTTGTAAAGAATCTATCTAATATACTTTGCATTGGTTTGTAGTCTAGTTTTCCACATAATGAAGTCCATTTGTTCCTAAATTGAGCCCGATCACTAATTTCAACAGTCTCAAGTAATAGATTCAATGCGCAATTAAACTTGTTTTTCTTGTCGTTTCCCTTTAAAATAAAATTAAACTTGGAGGATTCTTCTTTAAGATTATTACAGATTTCAATAATATTATAGCGAATAAGAAATTCTGAATTACTATCAACTAAAAGAGCCTGATTGAATAGTTCAATAGCCTTTGATAATAAATTGTAATGTTGCATCATTCCCTTTTGCCACTTAGATTGAAAAAAGTTATGTAAATCCCAGTAAATATTGAAACCCCAAAGATTACCTTTTGATTCGTAACAACTCTTCTTTTCGATTTGCAAAATCGTAATCGTGTGTTCAGGCAAATGAATTCTACGAAGTGAATAGTCAATTTTTGTATGAAGATAAAATGAAGCCAACAGACAAACCATTTCTCCATAAAAAACAGCTTCCTCTTCGCTGACAGGCTTGGTGTACTTAAATTGAATTTTGGGCTCTTTTACAACAGTTGCGCTTCTATTACTTCGATTATCTTTCGAAAACGTATTGAACTCTGGACGAAATTTAGCTTTCCCAAGAGTATAAAACATGTTCATTCCATGCATCCTTTTAATACTAAAATTCCCATCAAATCCAAAAAGTGTTGAATAGAAAGGCTCAACAACATTGAAGCCTAAGTCATTTAGATAAAATTCAGTTGTATTTTGTTTTTCAATTACCGGATTCCAATAGAACTTAACTCGATCTATATTAATTATTACGTATTTTAAGTTTCCCTCATAGAAACTCGTGCTACTATTAATTCCACATAATTTAGAATCTGAAAAATCAATTTTGCGTAAGCGTTCATTTTTATTTTCATTTTTAACTTTCAGAAAAGTTCCAAATTTACTCCAATCAATACTATGACTCCAAGATAGGATTTTTTCACTAAAAAAAGTCTTATCATCATAGAATAATCGTATTTCAATATTCTTGTTATTAGCATAAAGGTGTGCATGATGAGTCTTGCACACTTGCTCATTTTTAATTGAGAACTTGTTGAAATCAACTTTAGGGAACTCAACATCAAGTGTGTAATATTCTTTCATTTTATTTCTCCCCCTCCACAATCCCAATCTCCTCCTCACTCAAACCATACAGCTCATACACCAACCGGTCAATCTCGGATTCGAGCGTGGTGGTGTCAGCGGTGGGAGTATTTGTTTTAATCTTGATGATTTCTTGAACCAACTTATCGAGACTGTTTGTTTTTATAATCGGAATCTGTTCGAGATATTGCCTTATGAATCTCAGATAGCCACCTCGAATTGTCTGTGAAAGACTCGCATAGAAAAATAAGATTAGACGAGCGTTTAGAATTCCCAAATCAGAAAAACTTAGGCCAGGTATGATATAAGCTGTATTTACACAATAGAAGCCCATTGAATCAAATTGAGCTTCACATCGTAATGAAATATCTGGCAGCATGATTTTTGACTTGTCAAACTCTTCGAAATAATCTACAGCATCCTGAATTTCGTACCATTTATAGCTGCCAGGCTTTCTTCCTTTCCATTCATTACCGGAATAATTTGCCGGTTTAGGTTCAAGTTGCTCCCGATATTGATTCAGATGTTTTAGAACAGCTGGATATTTCTCAATATCAATCCCCCTGCGGGTAAAGATTAGATACTTGTCGCTTTTTGGTTGCTGATACCGCTTAATATCGCGGCCGGCTAAAAACGGTTTAATAATTTCGGCACTAGACGGATTTTCAGCAATCATGCGACTTTTAGTTTCTTCGTCAATTACGAAAGCTTCATTCAATCCGGTTAATACACCTCTGAAAATTTTCCCGTTTACATATTCACCAAGCGGAATTCCTTTGCTTTTAATTTTTTCAAGAAGTTTTTGCTTGCTGTCGTCAACCAGGGTCCAGCCTGCATCTGAAAGCATTTCGGAATTTACCTTGAATGCAATGGTTTCAATGTAACTCTCCAGTCTATCGGTAAAATCGAGCGTTTGAATATTGGAAGAAATAAAAGTGTTTTGAGTTGGCTTTTGTTTGATAATGTTCCAAAGGCAAGGATAGGTGGTTGCTTCTTCAAACACTGGCAGGTCGCCAAAGTCGTGAATAAAACCAATTGTGTATTGCTGAACCCATTGTCTCAGAGCATTGCCGTATCCAGCTCTCATCCATTTATTGGGCAGAATGTAAATGAAACTTCCATTTTGTTTTGTAATCTGTAAACCACGCTCAACAAAGTAAACATATAAATCTGCTGTGCCTGCAAAAGTTTCAAAGTGGCTCTGTAAATATGGTTTGATAACAGAAAATTCCTCCTGTCGGATATATGGCGGATTTCCAATCACTACATCAAATCCGATAAAATCGCCATCATCGTTCAGAACTTCGGGAAACTCGAAACGCCATTCAAAGGCATTTTTATAAATGACGTCTGTTTTTATTTCATTAATCTTAGTAGTAAGTTTTTCTATCTCTGATTCTAATTTTGATTGCTCATTCTTTTTTCTTTTTTCAAGTTCTTTTCCGCTTTCACCATAGGGTTGTTCCATGTCAAACAGAAATGATCCCGTAAATCGATTGTAAAGCTCACTTGCTAATTTATCAAGCCTGGTTTTCAATGGATCATTAGCTCTTATTTCATATGTAAGTTCTTGTTTAATGGATAGAATTAGTTCCTCCATTTTTCTCTTCATTTCTTTATTAGATGCGTTTCGATAATTTTGAATAGTAGTTCTGTAATTATCAATACTGCACTTACCTTTTTTCAACGCCTGCTTTATATCTGCATCCAGTGCGTAGCGGCTGATGAGCGAGTTACCGCATTTGATGTTGATATCGATGTTTGGCAATGTCTCTAATTCTGTCATCCCAGCGAATGACCCTTCGACTCCGCTCAGGGTGACATTCTTCGGGTTGCCAGAGCTTTTGTAGTAGGCGTTTTTAAGCAATTCGATCCAAAGGCGCAGGCGGCATATTTTTACTGAGTTCGGATTGATGTCAACACCAAACAAACAATTTTCAATCAGCGTTTGTTTTTCATGAAACAAGGCTTCCTGCACACGCTGGCTTTCTTTGTTGCCTGGCTTATATTCAAATATATCACCGTCTTCGTCGGTCAGAATGAGTTCGTCGTTTTGAATTTCGACATTGTATTCTTTCAAACGTCTGCCTTCGCGGTCGCACAGAATGCGCAATTCGCTCTTAATGGCAATCAGTTCATTCAATGCCGAAACCAGAAAATGTCCGGAGCCGACCGCAGGATCACAAATTTTAATGCTGTTTACAATACGGTTTGCTTCGGCGGTATCTTCAATTTTATTGTACAGCTCGTCCAGATTGTTGCAGTTCCAGCCTTTGGTTTCGTTGAACTTTTGCACCACCGCCCTGCGAATGGTTTCGTGGCACATGTACATGGTTATAAATCCGGGCGTAAAGAATGAGCCGTCGCGATAGCCGTTGATTTTTTCGAAGATCAATCCCAGAACCGAAGCATTGATCAGGTTTTTGTTGTCTTCCTGAATTTCGCCCGACCCATCGCTGCTGAAATCATAAGCGTCGAGAAATTCAAATAGATATTCAAGTGAGCTTACATCCTTTGCTTTGGAATATTTGTCGCTGCGCCTCAGTACTGAGTTTGCAATCAGAGGCAACATTTCTTCGTCGCTCAGATTGCTGATAAAAATCGATTGCTGCTCAATTTCGGATTGTTCAAACAAGGAACTATTCAAATAAGGAACCTTCGCAAAACGCGCTTTAACTCTTGCGTTGCGCTCATCGGGCAATTTAGCGAGCACACTGAAAAATAACTGATTCAGTTCATCGAAGCTGCTGATTTTATGAATACTCATAAACCTGAATTCAGAATTGCCTTTGTGATAAGACAATAACTGCGCTTCGAGCAGTTTCAGAAACAATATCCGGTTGATCCACGTAATGCAGAGTTCAAGCCCGAGATTGAAATACCGCTCTTCGCTGGTTTCTCCAAAACGTGATGGATTTGGAATAACACTGAATTTATCAAGATTATCAATCTGCGAAATGGCGTTTTCGAGCAGGGAACCGGCATTGCGCTCCTGTTCCTTTTTGCGGGTAATGATTTTTTTACTTCCATCTTTTATTTCGGTCAACCCGATGATATGAAGCAATTCGTTATAAAACGCCTTGTTCAGACTGTTGCTGTCGTTCGAGAATTGTTTCTTGAGTAAATGCTCCGGCGAAAATATTTTCTGTAGTGCAATCAGTTTGTTGTCGTCTGAAATTTCGGAGTTTCGCAGCGGCTTTTCATACTCCGAAATATCGAAATGTGTAAAAACGATATTTTCTTTTACGGCTTCAATAGCGGGTTGTGCCACTTCTTTGTAGAAAAATTCAGTCTTGTTTCCTCCCAGCCGTCCAGCTTCAAAGTCATTAAAAAGTTGCACCAGCTTTTTATCCTGGGCAAACAGCTTTTCGAACAATTGTGCGTCGAAAATATACCATTCGAAAATATCCGTTGCAATGAGATATTTCAGTTCCAGATTATTCAGTGTAATGCGTTCTCTCAGATAATACAACACCAGCTCCTGCATAGCCTTGGCGTTTACATTGCCTGGCCGAAGCATCTCTGTTTTATTTCCGGGCTTTTTTGTTTCAACAATAACGCCGACCGGACTTTTGGCATCTTTCCCATTGTGAATCACCAGATCGTTGTACCCTTTGGTGTTTATGAAGTGTTTGCCGGAATAATAGGTTGTGTCAAGAAATTTATTCAGTAACGTTTTGTGAAACGCTTCAGATTCAGAGTAATTGCAGTCATCGAGTAGCTGAACCAGATTGTTTTTGAACAGGGTAATATCGCTGCGAAGCGGTTTCATTTTCAGAAACGCCTTATTCAAAGCTTTGCGGGGAGAAAGTATATTTTTATCGGACATGATTTGATGTTAATTCAATCAATATTTCTTCCCGCAAATATACTTTTTTTCAGGATAAACTGAAAGGAAATTTAAACATAATGGTTGTTTGCCTGAAATGGCGTGTAAATGAATGCGCAGGTGTTTTAAAGGCTAAAGGAAATTCTGAAAAGAGTAATTGTATCACTCCTTCAAAAGCCCCTTCACGCCTGCGTTGCAGCATGAACCTCATTGCGCAGTAGTAATTAAAATATGTTTCAGAACTCAATTCTCCTCATACTCTTTCCGTGTAATGGGCAGTGCGCCTTCGGCAACGGGCTTTTTCGATTCCTTGATGGTGAATTTCATGGTGATGTTGCTGTAGCCGCGTTTGCTGTCGGCAATTACTTCAAACGGCGCTCCTTTGGTGTAGATAGTATCGTTTTGTGTGATGGTATCGGTTGAAAATTTCACGGCCATACTTTTAGTAAAATAGCGACCGGTAGTACTGAAATATATTTTTCCTTCGCTTTTCGCAGCCAGGGTGAGAGTTTTGTGTAGGGTCGATTTTTTCTCGGTTCCCTGCATTACTTTGGTGGTGAGTTCGCGCTCCGATTTGTTTACAATAGTCAATGTTGCCTGTTGGGCAATCAGTGAAAACGAAAAGGCCAGCAACAGAATAATCAATGATGAAATTTTTTTCATGGCTGTTTTTTGTTAAAGATATTATGCAAACATAATGCATTATTTTGTAAAACATTTCAGCCTGAAAATTATTTTATTTCAGTGTTCTGCAATATTGCTGAACTTTTTGAAATAAACAACTGAATAAAACATGTACATGCAGGAATCAATTACTCTTTCAAAAATCCCTTCACGCCTGCGTTGCGACCGCTATCAATGCGGATAAAATACAATCCTGACGGAAGCATTGACACGTTAAGTGTTGCTGAATTTCCGCTGATGATTTGTCCGCAAATTTTTTGTCCGTGTGCGTTGAAAAGTGACACCGGAATTTCGTTTTCGCTGTATATAAGATTCAGCTGAATCATATTTTGTGCGGGATTCGGATATATCTCAAACGATGGCCTGGCGGCCGTTTCCGATAGACCTATGGTTTGGTCGCAGGCAGAGGCGCTATCGGGATACAGCACTGTACCGGCGATTGAGAAACAAATCAGCGCATCGGATGTTTCGAAAGGGGTAACAAGATCAGCAGTGATACCGTATGTGCTTCCCACGCCTTCGATGATGGAAACGAAGGCGGAATCGTGGATTGAGCCTGATGTCTTCACGCCCAGATTCCATTTTTTATGATATGTGTTTCCCAGTAAAACGGAATCTTCGGACAGCACCATCAATGAATCGGATGAAGGATTGTACGGATTGTTGAAGGTGGGTGGATACAGCTGGCCAACGCTCAGATTAAAATCGTACAACAGATGCGTACCGCCATCGTATTCGGAGTATTGGTAAACTTTGTTTGCAACAGTATCGACATAGATAATGGCATACGGTTCTTCGGGAATAGTGAAATCGCAGCTGAAAATGCAATAGGGCGACGGGCTGGTGAGCATGGAATGACAAACTGACCGCTTAAAAAGCCTGTGATAGTTGGTTGTGCTGATGACGGTATCTGATCCGTAATATACCGGCAGCATACAACTGGTGTAATAGCCGCAACCGGGCGTACAATCGTGTTGATACAGCTGCCCATGTTCCAGCATCCAGAACGGATTATCGGCCGGAGTGGGGAAGTGCTGTTGTGCGCGGGCAGTGGTGCCAACACAGACAATGATGAATGCGTAAATGAGCAATTTCATTTTATTCATATTTATATCAGCAGTGATATCGTTTATTAAATTACGTTGCATGAGTTGTTACTGTATTTTTGAAGGAAAAGTAATGGAAAATTCTGTTCCTTTTGTTGAACTTTTCACGTCAAGTGTTCCCTGAATCTGCTCGGTGAGAATGGTGACCAGTTGCAGCCCAAGGCTTTTGGCAGTGCGGTAATCGAAGCCTTCGGGAAAACCTTTTCCATTGTCTTTGATGGAAAATGTGAGCAGCTTTTCATCTTTTCGGGTGAGGTTGATTTCAATGTTTCCGCCATCGGGACCAAATGCATATTTGTATGAATTGGTCACAATTTCGTTGGTAATTAATCCAATGGCGATAATATTATCAATATCAACCGGCACTGATTTTCCTTTAACGGAATAACTGATATTTTCGTTGGGCGATTTGTAAATGGACGAAATAAATTCAAACAGATTTTTGATATAATCGAGTAAATCGATGTTGACGAAATCTTTAGTTTCATACAGCTTTTCGTGCACCAGTGCCATGGTTTTTATGCGGGCCTGACTGTCGCGCAGGATTTGCGAAACATGGCTGTCTTTGATAGACGACAGCTGCAGATTGAGAATACTGACAATAATCTGCATATTGTTTTTCACCCGGTGATGAATTTCCTTCAGCAGCACTTCTTTTTCCTGCAGCTGATGTTTGACCAGTTCTTCGGCTTTGGTGCGTTCCGAAATTTCGATCAGTAATTCTTCGTTTATTTTTCCAAGTTCGGCGGTCCGTCGTGCTACTTTTTCTTCAAGGGTTTGATTCAGTTGAATAATTTCTTCTTCAATGGCTTTTTGTTTGCTGATATCAATGACTGCAGCACTGGCTCCGAACACATTTCCGTTTTCGTCGAAAAGAGGCGTATAGGCGCCAAAAATATGCGTGATTACGCCTTTCTGAAATTCGACCTGATCGTTTATTTCGACCGATTTTTTTGTATCATAACATGTTTGCAGAAATGCGTGGTGCTTTTTGTACAGTTCGGGGGTGAAAATCTCTTTGAAGTTATGGTTTTCGATCTGGTCGAGCGGACGGTTGAAAGTTTTGGCGTAATGCTTATTGGCAATAAAATAATTTCCATCGACATCAACGGCAGCCAGCCACATAGGCAGTGCATCAATCATAGAACGTAGCAATAAGCGGCTATGCTGCAATTCGAGTTCAATTTTTTTGCGTTTGGTAATGTCCTGCATGGTGCCTATGGTTCGGATACTGCCTTTGGTACTTTCGGGCTCAATGAAGCAGTTAACAAACACATATTTTATTCTTCCGTCCGGCATCTGGAGACGATGTTCGAAGTGATGTTCTTTTTTTTGCTGAACAGCCTGAAAATACTCGTGTTCAACTTTTTTTCTGTCATCGCTGTGAATTCTTTCCAGAAACAAATCAAACAGCGAATCTTCTGTTACGGGTTCGATTTCGAAAATAGAATACATCTCATCGGACCAGATGGCCGTTTTGGATTTGTGATCGCATTCCCAGTTGCCCAGCTTGGCTATATGCTGGGCTTCTTTCAGTTGTTTTTCGCTCAGTAAAACGGCCTGTTCAATTTTTTTACGATCGGTAATGTCATTAATAACAGCAATACGGGCATTGTGATTTTCATAAACAATATCGTGCGAAGTCACCAGAATATCAATGAGGCTTCCATCGGCTTTCAGGTGTCGCCATTCGCCCACATAGGCGTGTCCCTGAATTTTATGTGCTACTTCTGTAATCTGATGTTTAAGTTCAGTTGGATAAAGATCGGTCAGCATCATCTGATTTACCTGGTTGGAGGTATACCCATAGTGTTTCAGAAAAGATTCGTTTACCGAAATTATCTTCATACTACCTCTTTCGTAAATCAGCATAGGAAGCGGGTTGTGTTCGAACAGCAGGCGATAGCTTGCTTCAGATTCCCTGAGTTTATGTTCGGTAGCTTTTATATCAGAAATATCCAGCAAAGATGCAACACTTTTTTTGGTGCCGGGGATTATATCGACTGTGAGCAAAATATATTTCTCATTTCCGTTTTTATCAACAAAACGGAATTCATATGTTTTGAGTGCGGCATCTTTGTTTATGCGTCGTTTGATGTGCTGCTCTTCCATGCGCACCAGATCTTCCCAAACCACAAATTCTTTCCAGCTTTTTTTATTTTCGATTTCAGATTTTGTGAAACCCGATAATTCTTCAAATTTGGTATTGGCCAGCGAAATGGTGGTGTCTTCTTCAATAATGACAGCTGCAGTTCCTGTATTTTCGAAGATGGCTTTATAGCGGATTTCCGATTCCTGGATTTTAATTTCCGTTTTCTTTGTTTCGGTAATGTCATGAAAGAAAATGGAAATTCCGTTTTCAGTTGGGAAAATGCGGTTTTCAAACCACTTGTCATAGGGCGGATAATACTCAACCATTGTAACGGGCACTCTTTCTTTCATTACTTTTTCGTAATTGAGGTGAAAGGGTTGGTTTAGTCCTTCGGGGAATTCTGTCCAGATATGCTTTCCAATCAGTTTTTTCGGGTCGCGGCCGAAAATGGCTCCTGCTCTTTGATTCACATAGGTGTAACACCAGTTTGTGTCGAGCGAAACAAAGGCATCGGACATGGATTCCAGCACATCAACCATATGATCGTGTTCGGCTTTTATTTTGTCTGATGCCGATTTGGTTTCCGTTATATTTCGCGATGTCATGGCAACAGTAATCACTTTTCCGTCGGGTTCAAAAACTGGCGAAACAATCAGTTCAAACCATTTGTCGTCATATGTGTCGTAAGCAATCTGCGGTGTTTTTGTGCGGATTACTTCCTTCACAATTTCCATACGCGATTCAAAAATGTGTTTGGGTAAAATTTCAATGGCCGAATGTCCAATGATATCTTCTGATTTTTTACCCCACCGATTCAGAAAAGAAATATTGCCACCCAGAAAAACACCTTTATCGTTTACAATGGCCAGCGCATCGGGCGATGAATCGAGAATGGCCTGAAACTGAGCCGCTGTTTTCAGCTTTTCGGACTCAATTGATTTCCGATATGAAATATCCCGTACAACTGCAATATAATTGGACTTCCCATCGATTTCGGCATAGGTTAGTGCCACTTCGGCCCAGAAAGTCGTTCCATCCAGCCTTTTGGCCAGCCATTCAAATACACATTTACCATCTCTGCGCGCAATTACGTTGTGCTCAATAATGGCGGCTTCTTCTTCCGGCGTTTGTAAAACACTCAGGTCAACAGGATTCAGTTCAGTTATTTTTTCTTTGGGACAACCATATAACTCGCAGGCATATTGATTGGCATAGACATATCTTCCGGAATCCACGTCCAGAACCATAATCCCATCATAAATCGAATCGAGCATTTTTTGAATTGATCCGGCGGTAAACATTTCAGACATGGCTTCAGGTTTTGTAAGCTGCAGTATTGAAAATTATTGTCCTTTCGATTTGTCAGGCATGCGAATGTAAAATTTATTCGTCAAAATACTTGAGAAAATCGTCATGCAATATTATTTAAATAACGAAGATAATATGTATTTGATGGATATGCAAATGTTTTTTATCATATCTGCCAAATTTCAATCATAGCGTTCCTTGCTGTTCTCCTTCCACTTTTGCTGCGCATAATCCCTGAATTCGGCCGGGCCGCGCTGAAAAGCCTTATCGAATGAGTATTCACCGCCATAAGGTCCATCGCCGAAATCAATCACGGTCGATCCGCGCATGGCAAATTTCTGCTTGTCTTCGTACATAATTATTTTTAGTCCGGCCGGGCTAACATCACTGCGGCAGGTAACTTTGTACATGACCCAGATTTCGGCCAGGTTATCTTCGTCCAGATCGGTGACTTCAAAAGTCTTTGGAATAAAAGCGGCGGTAATGTCGAACAGGCATTCTCCTTCGCCGTCGGTGATAGTCCAGTTGCCGGTATAACCGTTTTTACTTTTTGTATAACAGCCGGCAAAGAGCCATTTGGAGCTGTAATCGCCATTGGTTTTATGTTTGGTTTCCGAAATCAGGGCAATGTGTTCACCGCTTTTATCGGTAAATTTAATGGCCTGCAAAGCATCTCCGGTATAGTGAATATCGCCGGGAATTTTGCTCAGAGCCATGGGTGTGGCTTTGAATTCATACATGACAACTTTTTCCGTAGAGTCAGGTTTTGATTTCGGACAGCTACCGGCGTCTGCCGCAGGATTGTTTTCTGCATTTCCGCACGATATCAGCCAAGCCGAAAGCAGAACCATCGAAAAATAAACGAAAGATTTTTTCATTCAGGTGAGATTGATTGTTGATCATTAAAGAGCCCTGCCTGGCCGGGTAACATTTTATTCAAGTGTGATGTTGTTTTCCGCACAGAGTTTTTCATAATCCTTTTGCCATTTGTTCATGTCTGATTTAGCTTTGGATAGAATGTTATTTGCTTCCTGTACTTTTTTTTCATCCTGTTTTTCCAGCGCTTCAACAGCAGTCTCAAATCCAAGGTAATACTGACGTGCAATATTAATACACTCTTTGTGAAGGTTGATGAGTTTTTCTTCTTTCAGGTTTTTGGAAATGTCTTCCAGTTTTTCGATAAATGCTTTGTAATTTGGCAAAACCTCTTTGGTTAAAACATCATACATAGTAATATCATCCGTATAATTCTTTCCAATCACGGAGTAGTAGCTGTCCATTGCTTTTTTTTCGAGTTTTGCCGCCTCGGGCCAGTCTTCATTGGTGTACTTCAGCAATTCCTTTTGCAGCGGTGTTGTGCAGGCTGATACTGCTACAAAAATCACGATGATTGGAATTCGTGAAAATGAAAGAAATTTTTTCATAGTGCTATGTTTAATGGTTGATTTTTGCATTCAGTGTGTACAAGTGCTTCAGATCTGCATGCTGTAAAAACAGTTGGCTTGTGGCATTCAATTACTCAAGACAAATATACAATATTAAATATTTAAATGATGAATAACTTCGATTATTCTTCTTCTGGTTTCTTTTGAATCAGAATAAAAATATTTTTATGTGTTGTTCATTAACTGATTAAAAACGTCCATTTTCTTATTCTAATGCCAGATTTGTAAATTTTCGTTACATTTGTCTGGCGCAAAACCAACCATTGAGTCCTCTGAAAAAATATTACCTGCTGGTTGCATGCTTTCTGTTGTGCAACAACACGCTTTTAGCTCAGCGCGAAGCCGGACTGACCTTTGACAGTTACTCGTCCGAAATTTTCAGTTACCGCAAGGGATTGTCGCAAAACACCATTAATTGTATTACGCAGGACTCGCGCGGTTTTTTGTGGATTGGCACCTGGGACGGACTGAACCGGTTTGATGGATATAATTTCAAAATTTACAAACCGGATTACGCTAACTCCTACGGAAAAATCAGCAACGAAACAGTAAATGCCATTGCCGAGGATAAATCCGGAAACCTGTGGGTCGGGACAGATAATGGTCTGAATTATTACCGGTATAAAACCGATTTGTTTGAAAATTTCCATTTCAATTATTACAACACCAATAGTATTCCGTCCGACAGCATCAGCTCTCTGGTGTTTGACCGGGACGGAAATTTATGGATTGGCACCAAACGTGGCTTGTGCAGGTACGAAACCCAGGTTCGGAAATTTACTACATTCAGCAAAAACCTGAAGGAAAGTTCTATCCCATCCGATGTAGTCAGAGCGCTTGTGGTGGATAATAAAAGCCGCATCTGGATAGGAACTTCCATGGGGCTGGCGTGCATGGATCCTTCCACCGGAAAAGTCAGACGCATTCCGTTGCAATCGTGTAAAAACAACGAATATGTTGATATTTTTTCGTTGCTTTATACCAACAATCAGGTGTGGATGGCCACTTCCTGCGGAGTAAGGGTCATCAGCACCATCACCTTCAAAGAAGTTATTCCCGACGGGCTTCCTGCCGATATTGCAGACATGCAGGTAAATAAGCTTATTCTTGATCGGAACAACCGTATTTGGTTTGGCACATTGGAGAATGGTATTTATCTGTTTGACCTTAATACTAAAGC
>Ga0209639_1002053_pt1 | contig 17117 bp, 17 predicted proteins | sample EPASupsiteHSE605_FD_187268 | JGI IMG/M metagenome (GOLD analysis project Ga0209639, IMG submission 187268) | Bioremediated contaminated groundwater from EPA Superfund site, New Mexico - Sample HSE6-05 (SPAdes) (version 2) | ecosystem: Environmental > Aquatic > Deep subsurface > Groundwater >...
GCGTGGGCTTGTAAAAACCGCTGATGAGGTTGAACACCGTGGTCTTGCCGGCGCCGTTGGGACCGATCAGGGCCGCCATCCGGCCCTGCTCCAGGGACACGGAGAACTCCGACACGGCGCAAAGCCCGCCGAAGTACTGGGTCATTTCGTTTACTTCCAGCAAGGCCACGGCCTACCCCTTGAACGTATAGAATTTGCGCAGTCTGGGGAACACATCGGCCAGTTCCCGCCGCCCCATGATGCCCTCCGGCCGAAACTGCATCAAAAGGACCAGCAGCAGCGGAATGAGCACCCATTTCCAGACCTGGGTCACCTCATAGGAGTCCGGAATGATCGACACGAAATGCAGGAAGGAATTGATGTAGCCGAAGGCGTCCCGCAGATATTCGATGAGAAGCGTCATGACGATGGCGGCGATGACCGAGCCGGACAGCGACCCCATGCCGCCGAGATAGACCATGACCATGATCTCGGTGGATTTGAGGATGGTGAACGTGCCCGGGTTCACGTAGCCAAGGATGTGGGCGAAGAGCCCGCCGGCCAGCCCGGCCAGCCCGCAGGACACCATGAAGGCCACGAGTTTCACCCGGTCGGTGTCCACGCTCATGATCTCGGCCGCGATCTCGTCCTGGCAGATGGCGTCCACGCCCTTGCCAAAGGTCGAATAGATGAAGCGGCGGATCAGCCACACGGAAAAGACCGTGCCGACAAAGACCCAGATGAGAATCCAGGGCAGATTGGCCGTGGCGGTCATGGCGCTCATGACGCCGCTCATGCCCATGAATCCCCTGGCCCCGCCGATGGCCCCGATGTTTTCGATGGTGGATTTGACGATGTAGCTGGCGGCGATGGTGATGATGGCCAGATAGTCGCCGCGGGTCTTAAACGACGGGATGGCCACCAAAAGCCCCACCACCGAGGCGGCCAGGGCCCCGGCCAGAAGCACCGCCGGGAACAGCCACACCGCCATGTCCGGCGGCAAAAGCGGCTCGCCGAAGACGGCGCTCTTGGTGAAAAGGGCCACGGACAACAGCGAGGAGACGTAGGCGCCGACGGCCATGAAGCCGGCATGGCCGCAGGAGAACTCGCCCATGTTGCCGTTGATGATGTTGAGACTTGCGGCCAGGATGATGTTGATGCCCATGAACATGATCACGGACTGCCAGTAGACGTTCATGGCCCCGGACATGCTGGCCCAGACAAGTCCCCCGAGGGCGAGGGCCAGCAGGGCGGGAACGGTCAGACGCTTCATGCGGTATCCCCCTTGCCGACCTTAGATTTTGGTCCGCCGGGCCACACCGAAGAGCCCGGTCGGCCGGATGGACAGGATGAGCAGCAAAATGGAAAAGGCGATGAGGTCGCGGAAGGTGGACGGGAAAAAGGCCACCACCATGATCTCCACGAACCCGAGCAGGAAGCCGCCGGCAAAGGCCCCGGGAATGGAGCCGATGCCGCCGACCACGGCGGCAATGAACGCCTTCCAGCCGATCAGCGCCCCCATGTAGGGGTCGATGACCGGGTAGGTCATGGCGAAGAAGAGTCCGGCCAGTCCGGCGAAACCCGATCCCAGGACGAAGGTGAAGACAATGACCGTATCGGCCGGGATGCCCATGAGCGGCACGGCGAAGCGGTCGTAGGAGATGGCCCGCATGGCCATGCCGATCTTGGTTCGGGTGACGATGAAGTGGAGCAGCAGAAAGGACAGGATGGCGACGCCGATGACCATGAGTTTGATGTTGGTCACGGTGACGCCGAAAATTTCAAAAACCTTGGTCGGAATGAGCGTCGGAAAGCTCTTGCGGCTGGCCCCGAGCAGGGCCAGATTGCCGTTTTCCAGGATCAGCCCGCACATCAGCGCCGTGATGACGACGTAGAGGCGGTTGACCCCCTTGCGGCGAAGCGGCCGGTAGGCCACGCGCTCAAGCGTCACGCCGACCACGGCCGTCAGCAGCATGGTCAGGGGCACGGCCAGGGTCAGGACCAGCCAGCCGGGCATGCCGGGGATGGCCCCGTATTTGCCGAGAAAAAACGTGCATACGAAAAAGGCGATGTAGGCTCCGACCATGAAGATGTCGCCGTGGGCGAAATTTATGAGCAGGAGCACGCCGTAGACCAGGCAGTAGCCGAGCGCGATCAGGGAATAAAAGCTTCCCCACTGCAGGGCGTTAAGAATGTTTTGCATGAAGCTTTGCAGCAACGGAAACCTCCCCTTGGCGCAACGTTTCGTCCGGCCGGACGGCAATCCCCCGGGACCGGCGCAAAGGCCCGGCCGCATCGCCCGGCCGTGCGCCGGCCGCAGGCGGCCGACAGCGCGACGTCCGGGCGATGCGCCGGCCGGCCCGGGCCGGCCGGCGCAAACCGGAACCGCGGGTTACGGGCAGACGGACTTGTAGAAACCGAACTTGCCGGCGTCGTCGATCTTGACCACCACGGCGCACTTGATGGGGTCGTGGGGGCCGGAGGCCGGATAGGACATGTCGCCGGTGATGCCCTCGAACTTCTTGATGCCGGCCATGGCCTTCATCAGGGCCTCGCGGTCCTTGGCCATGTCGCCGGAGACGGAGCCCATGGCCTGGACGGCCTGGAGCATCAGGTTGGCGCTGTCCCAGGTCAGGGCGGCGACGTCGTCAGGGGTCTTCTTGTAGAGCGTGGTGTACTCGTCGATGAAATCCTTGGTCTTGCCCTTGGCGCCGGCGGCGGCGTAGTGGGTGACGAAGAAGTAGCCCTTGCAGTCGTCGCCGCAAAGGCCCATCAGGTCGCCGGAGCCCCAGGAATCGCTGCCGAGCACGGGCTTGTTGAAACCCATGGACTTGGCCTGCTTCACGACCAGCGGGACCTCGTTGTAGTACTGGGGCACGAACAGCACGTCCGCGCCGGATTTGGCGATGTTGGTCAGCTGGGCGGAAAAGTCGACGTCCTTGGTGGTGAACGTCTCGAAGGCCACGACCGAACCCGGGCCGTTGATCTTTTCAAAGGCGGCCTTGAAGTCCTCGGCCAGCCCCTTGGGATAGTCGGAGGCGATGTCGTAGAGCACGGCGGCCTTTTTGGCCTTGAACTCTTCGGAGGCGAACTTGGCGGCCGTGGGGCCCTGGAAGGTGTCGAGGAAGCAGCCGCGGAAGACGAAGGGCCGTTCCTTGGTGGTGTTGGGGTTGGTGGACCAGGGGGCCATCATCGGGGTCTTCAGCTCATTGGCGGCCTCGCCGGCGGGCACGGCCTGCTTGCTGGACTGGGGGCCGACCATGCCGAGGACGCCGTCCTGGGTGATGAGCTTGCGGGCGGCGGACAGGGCGGATTCGGCCTTGGACTCGTTGTCCTCGTAAACGAATTCGACCTGGTACTTTTTGCCGCCGACATCCAGGCCGCCGGCCGCGTTGATTTTTTTCTTGAGCATTTCGGCGGCGTTCTTCGAAGATTCGCCCACGTCCGGGATGTCGCCGGTCAGCGGGATGTTAAAGCCGAGTTTGATGGTGTCGGCCGCACTGGCCGGCGCGGCCAGTCCCACAACGAGCATCAGGGCCATAAGCCAGGATCTTTTCATGCACGCCTCCTGTTAAAGTCACTGTTTGCAGTCAATTTCAGGCACTTACACCAAAACCTTCAGTCCCTCCGCAATACCTTAACTTGCCTGCGAAGGGAATCCCCCTTCGCCGATTAAAACACATTTTTGTGAAACTTTGGCGGCCCGAAATGATTTCCGGGCCGCCGGATTCATTGACGATCTAGGCCAGGGCCTCGGCTGCGGACCGGCACGGCAGGCCAAAGGCCTCGGCCACGCCGGCAAAGGTCAGCTGGCCCTCATACGTATTGAGCCCGGCCGCCAGGGCGGCGTCCCCGCACAGCGCCTCCACGCCCCTGGCCGCGAGCTTCAGGGCATACGGCAGGGTCTGGTTGCACAGGGCGTAGGTCGAGGTGCGCGGCACCGCGCCCGGCATGTTGGCCACGCCGTAGTGGACCACGCCGTCGATGACGTAGGTGGGATCGGCGTGGGTGGTGGCCTTGATGGTCTCGACGCAGCCGCCCTGGTCCACGGCCACGTCCACGATGACCGAACCTTCCTTCATGGAGGGCAGCATGTCGCGGGTGACCAGATGCGGGGCCTTGGCCCCGGGGATCAGCACCGCCCCGATGACGAGGTCGGCGGCGGCCACGGCCTTGCGGACGTTGTCCTCATTGCTGGCCATGGTGACGAGCCGGCCCTGGTAGACGTCGTCGAGGTACTGGAGTCTGGCGTGGTTGACGTCGAGCACCGTGACGTGCGCGCCCATGCCCACGGCGATCTTGCAGGCGTTGGAGCCGACCACGCCCGCGCCGACCACCACCACCGACGCCGGCGGCACGCCCGGCACGCCGCCAAGCAGAATGCCCCGGCCACCCTGGGATTTTTCCAGGGCATGGGCCCCCACCTGGGGGGCCATGCGTCCGGCCACCTCGCTCATGGGCACGAGAAGCGGCAGCGTGCCGTTCGGGAGCTGTACAGTTTCGTAAGCCACGCCCGTGGTTCCCGAGGCCAGCAGGGCGTCGGTCAGAGGCCGGTCGGCCGCCAGATGCAGGTAGGTAAAGAGAAGCAGATCCTTGCGGAGATATTTGTATTCGCTGGCAATCGGCTCCTTGACCTTGATCACCATGGCCGCTCCCCAGGCTTCGGCGGCATCGACGAGGCGCGCCCCGGCAGCGGCGTATTCCTCGTCGGAAAGGCCCGAGCCCCGCCCCGCCCCGGCTTCGACAAGCACCGTGTGCCCACGCCGGACAAGCGTTTGCACGGCGCCGGGCGTCATGGCCACACGACTTTCCAATATTTTGATTTCCTTGGGAATACCGATAAGCATCTGCATACCTCGCGGGGGGATCGTTTGCGTAAAGTTTGGCTTCCCTTCGGCCAAGGCGCGCTCGAAGCGGGGGCGCGCTCGATCAGGATGGCGATCTGTAAACGATTTTGCGGAAAATGACAATATTGTCCGAATAATCTTTGGCAACGCCGCGGTGGCGTCAAAAAGCGTTCTGGGATAAAGGCTTTTCCCCGGCTTTTAACTGCCGGCACTCCCAAAAAAGGAAACCCCGACCATGGCTGCCACCGCCCGACTGCGCATCACCTGTCCCGACCGCCCCGGCATCGTCTCGGCGGTGACCACGTTTCTTTACACCCACGGCGCCAACATCATCGATCTGGACCAGCATTCGACGGACCCCGAGGGGGGGACGTTTTTCATGCGTCTGGAATTTTACACCCCGTATATCGACGTGTCGCGCCCGGCGCTGGAAACGGCCTTCGGCGAGGTGGTGGGGTCCCGGTTCGCCATGGACTGGCGGCTGTCGTACTCCGACGAGCCCAAGCGCGTGGCCCTGTTCGTGTCGCGCCACGACCATTGCCTGATGGAGCTTCTCTGGCGTTTCGTGCGGGGGGAGCTGCCCTGCCAGATCGCCATGGTGGTCGGCAACCACGAGGATCTGCGGGGGAGCGTGGAGAATTTCGGCGTGCCGTTTCACTGCGTGCCCGTGGGCGACGGCGGCATGGCCGAGGCCGAGACGCGCATGGCCGAGCTTCTGGGCGACGACACGGATCTGGTCGTGCTGGCCCGCTACATGCGCGTGCTGTCCGGGGAGTTCCTGCGCCCCTACGAGCACCGGGCCATCAACATCCACCATTCCTTTCTGCCGGCCTTTGTCGGGGCCGATCCCTACCGGCAGGCCCACGACAAGGGCGTCAAGCTCATCGGGGCCACGGCCCACTACGTGACGGCCGAACTCGACGCCGGCCCCATCATCGAGCAGGACACGGCCCGGGTGACGCACCGGTTTTCCGTGGCCGACCTCAAGAACACGGGCAGCGACCTGGAGCGCAACGTGCTGTTTCGGGCCGTGCGCTGGCATCTGGAGGACCGGGTGATCGTGTTCGGCAACAAGACGGTGGTGTTTCGGTAGGCCGGGACCAGGCGCTCCTCCCGAGGGGGTTGCCGGGCCGGCCCCCGGCAGCCTTCCCGGCAACCCGTTGCGGCAGCGGAAAAATCGTCAATCCGATGTTGCGCATTTCCCGTGAAATCGTAAAAAATACAGCGGGCAGGCCACAAAAGGAACAATTTCTCCTTGCCAGACTTTGGCGGGTTCGGTATCGGAAAAGCATATTCGCCAAACCCGTGACGCATCCCTCGTGTGGTGCGAGACGGTCATCCCGGGCCTTGCGCGAAAGGACTCGTCCGGAGTCACATTACGAGTGCGCGCCGACTGTTGTACGCTACCCAGCCGATCGAACCGACGAATGCACTCCACTTATCGGGCCATTGCGGCCGTACGGCCGATGGAAGCGTCCTGGGGAGGAGCGTGGCCGGCGGTTTGGGGATCTCCGTCCACGCTCCCGTTGCGATGACGTCAACCGTTTTGGGAGTCCGTGTCTCATGTCCAAAAACATCTATGTTGGCAACCTGCCCTTCCGCACCACCGAGGAAAGCGTCCGAGACCTGTTCGCCCGCTATGGCGAAGTCCAATCCGTCAAACTGATTTCCGACCGCGAGACCGGCAAACCGCGCGGCTTCGGATTCGTCGAGATGGACGACAACGCCGCCGCCGATGAAGCCATCCGCGCCCTGGACGGCGCCGATTTCGAGGGCCGCAGCCTCAAGGTCAACGAAGCCAAGCCCCGCGCGCCGCGTCCGCCCCGCCGGCCGGCCTGGTAGAGCACCCGGCACACCTTTTTCCTCCCGGGACCGGCTACGGTCCCGGGAGTTTTTTTGTCCCCGGGCTGGCCCGGAATTTGCTTGCTTTGTCCATTTCCTTCCGGAGGCCTGCATGCACGTCAAATATCTGATCCTCGGGGCCGGCCCCACGGGCCTTGGCGCGGCCTGGCGGCTGCGCGAACTGGGCGAAAACGACTTCCTGGTCCTGGAGCGCGACGCCTGGGTCGGCGGCCTGTCGGCCAGCTTTACCGACGCCGCCGGCTTCACCTGGGACGTGGGCGGCCATGTGGTATTTTCCCACTACGAGGCCTTCGACAGGCTCCTTGACGACCTGCTTGGCGACGACGTCCTGCGGCACCAGCGCGAGTCCTGGATCCGCGTGGCCGGCGCCTTTGTCCCCTACCCCTTCCAGAACAACATCCGCCGCCTGCCGCCGGAACTGGCCTGGGAATGCGTCAAGGGCCTGCTCGACGCCGGACGCGAGGCCGAACGCGGCCTCCACGCCGCGCCGCCGGCCCATTTCCGGGAGTGGGTGGACCGGGTGTTCGGGCCGGGCATTGCCCGGCTGTTCATGGTGCCCTACAATTTCAAGGTCTGGGCCCATCCGGGCGAGACCATGTCCCATCGCTGGATCGGCGAACGCGTGTCCGTGGTCGACGCCGAACGCGTCATCAAGAACATCGTGCTCGGCCGCGACGACGTGGCCTGGGGGCCCAACAACACCTTTTCCTTCCCGCTTCGCGGCGGCACCGGCGAAATCTACCGCCGGCTGGCCGGGCGCTTCGCCGACCGGGTGCGCCCGGGCGAACCGGCCCGCCGGGTCGATCCGGCCCAAAAGGCCGTGCTGGCCGGATCGGGCCAGACGATCACCTACGACCACCTGCTCACCACCGCGCCGCTCGACCTGTTCGTCGCCGACATGCTCGACGGCGCAACCGACGCCATGTGCGACGCCGCCGCCCGGCTCAAGCACAACGGGGCCTTCATCCACGGCCTGGGCTTTGACGGCGCGCCGTCCGACCCCCGCTGCTGGATGTACTTCCCGGAAGACGACTGCCCGTTTTACCGGGTGACCAATTTCCACAATTATTCCCCGCTCAACACCGCCGCCCCGGACGGCATGCGGCCCACCCAGCGGGCGCTGATGACCGAGACGAGCTTTTCCGGCTACAAGCCCGAGGACGCCGGCAGCCTCGTGGAGCGCACCCTGGCGGGGCTTGCGAGCACGACGCTGATCGCCCCGGACGACGCGAAACGGCTGGCGTCCACCTGGGAAATGCGCGTGGAGCGGGCCTATCCCATCCCCTGCCTGGAGCGCGACGCCGCCCTGGCCGTGCTGCAACCCGGCCTGGAAGCCCTGGGCATCGCCTCCCGGGGACGCTTTGGCGGCTGGAAGTACGAGGTCGGCAACATGGACCACTCCTTCATGCAGGGGGTCCAGTGGACCGAACGCGTGGTGCTTGGCCGAAAGGAAACCGTCTACACGTTGTGACGCCCCCGGCGGCCGGACGGCCAAGGCTCGGCCGGGGAACACGGGCGGCAACCGGCCCACGGCGCGCCGGCCCGCGAACCCGTCCCCCTGCGGCCGGGCGAGGCCCGGGACAACCCGGCAAATCCCTGTTTGCGTGTTGACGCGGCCATGCCTATCTGGAACACCAGCCCCCAGCCCCAAACGCCAGACACGGACAAGGAGCGACAACGCATCGTGAGCGCCACTACGGATTTGCCCATTTACGCCGCCAGACGGAACCGCCTGCGGGAACGTCTGGCCCGGATGGGGCACGGGGCCCTGCTCGTGTCCCACGCCGCCAACCGCTACTATCTGAGCGGCTTCGAACTGCACGATCCCCAGTGCAACGAAACGGCCGGCTATCTGGTCGTGACCGAAGACGGCCGCGACGTCCTTTTTACCGACGCCCGCTACCGCGACGCGGCCCTTCGCCTGTGGCCCGAGGAGGATCTCTGCATCTACGGGGCCGGGCGCTTCGCCCGCATCGCCGATTTCCTCAAAAGCCGGGGCGTGGCCGGGCTGGCCTTCGAAGCGGCCAGCCTGTCCTTTGACGTCCATGCCCGGCTGGCCGAGTTCCTCGACCTGGCCCCGGCCAGCCAGGCCGTGGAGCCGTTGCGCCTGATCAAGGACGCCGACGAAATCGCCCGCATGCGCCGCTCGGCCGCCGTCAACCATGCCGTCATGGCCCGGCTGCCGGAACTGCTCGTTCCCGGCCGCACCGAGGCCCGGGCCGCCTGGGAAATCGAGAAATGCTTCCGGGACAACGGCGCAACCGAACTGGCCTTCGCCCCCATTGTCGGCGTCGACGCCAACGCCGCCCTGCCCCACGCCATCCCCGGCGAAACGGCCATTGCCGACGGCTGTCTGGTGCTGGTGGACGTGGGCGGACGCCGAGACGACTACTGCTCGGACCAGACCCGGACCCTCTGGGTGGGCAACCGCCCGCCCGACCGGTTCCTGACCATGCTCGACCGGGTCCGTCAGGCCCAGTCGGCCGCCCTGGCCCGGCTGGGTCCTGGCCTGACTTTCCGCGAAGCCTATGCCCTGGCCCGCGAGGTCTTTGTCCGGGAGGGCGTGGCCGAACGCTTCACCCACTCCCTGGGCCACGGCATCGGCCTGGAAACCCACGAAGCGCCAAGCCTCAATCCATCGGCCGACGGCGCGCTGGAGCCGGGCATGGTGGTGACGGTGGAGCCCGGGCTCTACTATCCCGAATGGGGCGGGGCGCGCTGGGAGCACATGGCGCTTATCACCGACAACGGCTGCGAGGTTCTGTGAGGCCCCGCCGCCGCCGACAGGCCCCCTACGTGCCGGCGACCGCGTCGGCCCGGCTCTACGTGCGCCTGGAGTCCCGCCATGTGGCCCTGCTCAAGTTCCTGCTCGAAGCCGAGGACAATCTGGCCCTGCCCACGGTGGTCGACCGTTTCGCCGCCGTGGTGCGGCTGAGCTACGCCCCTGAGGCCGGGCACGATGTGGCGGCATTCCTGCGCGATTTCAAGGCCATGTGCCCAGAAGCCGCCGTCTGTCACCGGCCCGGGGCGCCTTTCCCATTGCAAACGCCGCCGGACATGCTATATTTATGCTGACCATTGTAATCATTAGCATCAACAAGCATACGAATTGCAGAGAATCGGTGTCCCATCATGTCTGCGTCCCATGCCCCCCCGCGCCTGCTGCTGGTGGACGACAATCGCGACAACCTCGCCCTCATGCGTCTTTTCCTGGAAAACGGCGACTATGAAATCGACGAGGCGGCAAACGGCCAGGAAGCGGTGACGCGGTTTGCCGCCCGGGACTACGACCTCGTCTTCATGGACCTGGAGATGCCGGTCCTTGACGGATACGGGGCCACCCGGGCCATCCGGGACCTGGAACGCCAGCGGCAGACCGCCCCGGTGCCGGTCCTGGCCCTGACCGCCCACGCCCTGGACGAGCACCGGAGACGCTGCCAGGAAGCGGGATTTACCGACTTCCTGGTCAAACCCGTGCGCAAGGCGGCCATCCTCGACACGCTGCTGCGGTTTCTCCGCCAAGGCGGCTACGGAGAAACGCCGGCCGGGGCGCCGCCCCCGGGCGACTTCCCGGACATGTTGCGCCTGCGCCCGCTGTTGCCGCTTTTTTTCGACACCTCCCGCGCCACCCTGGAAACGGCCCGGCAGGCCTTGTCGCAAGGCGCAATGGAAGACGTCCGCCGCCAGGGGCACAAGCTCAAAGGCGCGGCAAATTCGTATGGATTCAGGGATCTTGGCCGGGCAGCCCTGGCTCTGGAGCAGGCCGGGGAGGCTGGCGACGGCGTTGCCGCCGGCACGGCCGTGCAATGGGCCTCGGCCCTGCTGTCCAAAGCCCGCCTCGACTGGGGCCTGTAGGCAGGGCGGCTCTCCCGGCGGCCGCCGGCCCAGGGCCGTACGGGCCGGCAGCGCCAACGTCCGCACAACAGCCGCAACCGGCCCAACACCGCTCCGGCGTCTTTTCCAGGGGAAAGGGGATCAGGCCCCGGCGGGGCCGATCAGGGCCTCGACCTTGGCAAGGAGCGTCGCCTCGCCAAACGGTTTTTCCAGCACGTCGTCGGCCCCGAAGATGGTGGCGTGGCCGAGCAGGTCCATGCCGATCTTGGCCGAGCCGCCGGAAATGGCCATGACCCGGCAGGTGCGGCAACGCTCGCGCAGCACCTGCAAGACTTCCAGGCCGTCCATCTCCGGCATGAAGATATCCAGGACCACGAGGTCCACGTCGTCTCCGCTGAGGGTCTGCATGGCCCGACGTCCGTCGGCAGCCTCGATCACGGCGTATCCCTCGCCCTCCAGATACAGCCGGATCAGGGCGCGCATACTCGGATCGTCGTCCACGACCAGAATGGTTTTCACGGCGCTTGCCCTCCGGGTTCTCAATGCACGCCGCCCCAATGCGCAAAGGGGCGGTCCATGGTCTCAAATAGAAGGCATCGGCGCCGGCGTCAAGCGGATCAAAACCGCAGCCCCGGGCCGGTCAGGCCCTCAGGCGAAATCGTACATGTCCAGCAGGGCGCCGTCGCGGCCCACGAGCAGCGGATCGAGCATGTTCTTGCCCCGGGAATCCCCGGTTTCCATGGACATGGTCCGGCCGTCGTAGACCATCCCGGTAATGACGGCCTCCTCGCTGTAGAGGTCGGAAAGGCGGTCCACGTGGATGACGAGCCTGTCCGGGTCAAAGGGGCCGGCAAAGTCCGCCAGGGTGAAGACCATCTCGCCCTTGTCCACGGCCCCGAGCAGGGCCGCCACCTCGTCCTCGCCCAGCCGGCCCAGGATGTCGGCCAGACGGGGGCGGTTCTCCCGGACGGCCACGCCCACGGAAGAAATGGTCGACGCGCCGCCCTGGCCGTCGTCCACCGCCAGGGTCAGGCCGTGTTCGTGGCAGGCTCCCATTTTATGGTAGAACTTGTCGGCCAGCAGCCAGCCCCGCCAGTCGAATCCGACGTCCTCGCCGTATTTGCGGGCCAGCCGCTCGTCGAAATACAGCACGCCCCTGAAACAGTTGCCGGCGAAATACGGGGTGTTGTTCTTGCCCCAGCAGTGGCGATAGATCTTTTGCACGAAGGCGCGCGGCAGCGACGACACGACAATCTGGTCGATGTCGCCGTGGGTGGTGATGTGAAGAGCCATGGCGGTGGGTCCCCCCGGTTAGGTCATGATTGTCTTCATTCCTATCCCGGGGGGGATTTTTCGGCAAGTCGGCCGGCCGGCCGGACAAGCGACGACCGGGCCGCCGGCCCTGCCGGGGGGGCGGGCGCCCGCCTGTCACAGTCCGAAAAAGGCCCGGGCGTTGTCCCCGGTTTCCCGCCACAGCACGGCCGGATCGAGCCCGAGCAGCCCGGCCACCTTCAGGGCCGTAAAAACGAGAAACGCCGGCTCGTTGCGCTTGCCCCGCCAGGGTTCCGGGGCAAGATAGGGCGAGTCGGTCTCAAGGAGCAGCCGCGACCGGTCGAGCCCGGCCACGGCCTCGGCCAGGGCGGTGTTTTTGGCATAGGTCACCGGACCGGGAACGGAGACGTAAAACCCCCGGGACTGCACCTCTCGGGCCAGGGCGGCGTCGCCGCCGAAGCAGTGCCACACCAGGGGGCGGCCTTTAAAGCCCATGTCGTCAAGAATGGCCAGGGTGTCGGCCTCGGCCTGCCGGCTGTGGACGGCAACCGGAACACCGAGGTCCCGGGCCAGGGCCAGCTGGTCGCGAAACGCCTGCTGCTGGACGGCGGCCGTGCCCGCATCCCAGTAATAATCGAGCCCGATCTCGCCCATGGCCCGGAGCCGGGCGTCGGCCCGGAAGGCCGCCTCCATGGCCGGCAGATCGCCCGGCCCCATCCTGGCGGCATCGCAGGGATGCACGCCGAGCAGGAAAAAGACCTCCGGCCGGGCCTCGAAACACCCCTTGCGGGCGGCGTAGGCCGCCGGCCCCAGAAAGACGTTGCCGACCCGGTCCACCCCGGCCGCCGCCGCCCGGTCGAGGACCAGGGCGATTTCCCCGGGCGCATACTCCCCCATGTCCAGATGGGCATGGCTCTCGACGCCCGTCCGGGGCAGGCCGAAGCCGGCCGGATCGGGACGCTCCCGCTTTTTCTTTGACACCGTCGCCCTACCTCCCAGGATTTCCCGCCGCGTTGACGCCGGGCCGCCGGCCACGTAGGAGGGGAAAAACAGACCAAGGAGCTGCCCTTTTGCCCGCTGGTTCCCTTTCCCTTTCCATCATCCCTCCCGACATCGGCCACAACCTGCTTTCCATCGGCCTGGGGCTGGCCGGCCTGCTGGCCGCCTTCACGGTCCTGTCGATGGCAACCGCCCTGTTGTGCCGGCGGGGGTTCATTAGCTGCTCGCTCGGGGGCCTCGTCAAGTGGCTTGCCACCCTGGGCCTGATCTGGGCGCTGCGCCTGTACCTGCCGGCGGCCGTCATCGACGACGCCGACAAGGCCTTCACCATCGCCTCCCTGGCCGCCGCCTGGATGGCCGCCCGCCACGGCGTGGACTTCCTGTACGCCAAGTTCGTCCCGGGCCGGGTCAGCGGCAAACCCGGCCGCCACATCCTTCAGGACTGCCTCAAATTCCTGATCCTGGTCGTGCTGGCCGGCTGGGGGCTCAAGCAGCTGCTCGACGTGCAGATCGGCTCCCTGCTCACCTCCTCGGCCATCCTCACCGCCGTCATCGGCCTGTCCATGCAGGACACCATCGGCAGCCTGTTTTCCGGCCTCCTGCTCCAGATCGAAAAACCTTTCGAGGAAGGCGACTGGATCAAGGCCGGCGACGTGGAGGGGCAGGTCTCGGAAGCCACCTGGCGCTATACCAAGGTCGTCAGCCTTGACGGCAACGAGGTGCTTTTGCCCAACAACGGCGTGGCCAAGGAACGCCTCGTCAACTACAGCCGGCCCGAGCCCACCCTGCGCCAGGTGCTCTACGTGCCGGCCCCGCCGGAAACGCCGCCGGTCAAGGTCAAGTCGGCCATTCTGACGGCCCTTGGCCGGGCCGAGGGCGTGGTCCGGTGTCCGGCTCCGGCCGTGCGGCTGCACGAAATCCAGGGCGACCGCATCGTCTATGCCGCCGTGTTTTCCGTCACCGGCTTCAACGCCCGCCTCGCCGCGGCCGACGCCGTGCTCTCGGCCGTGTGGTACCAGTTCCTGGAGCGCGACATCATGCTGCCGCCCCCGGCCCGCCGGGTCTTCATGGAAGAACGCGCCGAGCGGCGGGGAATTGCCGACAATCTGGCCGCCCTGGCCAATGTGGAGATGCTTTCCGGCATGAGCGAGGGCGACCTGGAAATGCTGGCCCGGGCCTCGGTGCCCCGCCGCTTCTCCCCGGGCCAGACCGTCATGGCCAAAGGCGAGTCCGGCGCCACCATGTGCATCATCCTGTCGGGGCTGGTGGCCGTCTTTGTCGGCGGCAAGGAAGTGGCCCGGCTCTCGCCCGGCCAGATCTTCGGCGAGATGGCGCTTCTGACCGGCGAACCCCGGCAGGCCGACGTGCGCGCCGTGGAGCCGACAACCTGCCTGGAAGTGGACCGCGAGGGCTTTCGCATGGCCCTGGCCAAACATCCCGTCATCGTCGACCGGGTGCGGGCCATCTTCACCGCCCGGGCGGCGGCCAACCACAAGGCCTCGGCCCCGGACGCCTCGGCCGAAGCCGGCACCCTGTTTGCCCGCTTCCGGAAACTCTTCCTATGACGCGACACGACGTTCCCGCCGGGCGGCCCCTGCCGGCGGCCATCGCCTTCGGCTTTGTCGGGGCCGCCCTGGCCTGCCTGCTTGCCCGGGAAACGCTGGCGGTATTTTGCGGCAACGAAGCCGCCCTGGCCGCTGCCGCGGCCGTCCTGCCGCTGGCCGTCCTGGCCGGCATGGCGCTGGCCCGGCGCATCGCCCCCGGCCGCGATCCGGCCGATCTGCTGGCCCCGATGCTGGCCGCCACGGCCCTGCTGTTGCCGGCAAGCCTGCTGTTGGCGCGGCTGGCCCGGCCGGCGCTCGGCATCGCCGCCGACGCGCCCCTGCCTGTCCTGGCCATCCCCGGCATGGGGCTGGCCGCCTTCGCGCCGCTGGGCCTGTGCCTGGGCCTGGGGCTGGCCTGGACCGCCGCCGTGGCCGCCCGCCAGACGCCGCCCCCGGCCAGACCCTTCAGCCTGCCGGCCGCCCTGGCCGCCGCCGCCACCCTCGGCGCGCTCTTCGTCCAGTTCGTGGCCATCCCCAAGCTGACCGCCACCAACGCCGCCCTGGACATGGGCATCGGCTGCCTCGCCGCCGGGCTCCTGTGCGCCACGGCCGCGCCGTCCGGCCGCAACATGGAAACCTGGCTGTCGCTGCTGGCCCTGGCCTTCGTGCTCCTGCTGCCCATCTCGGGCCTGATCGACGCCAATATCCAGGCCTGGCAGTGGCAATGCCCCGTGGACGCCGTTCCGTCCAGCCCCGACGCCAGCCGCTCCGTCCTGGCCCGGACGGCCCGGTCCGTGCCGCTGCCGCTGGCCATCGCCCTGGCCGGCGCCGGGCTGGCCGCCCTTTTCGCCGCCAGACGCGCCGACGCCGGCCAGGGCGACGACACCCTCCGGACGGCAGCCGCCGCCATGGCCGAAACCCTGGCCCTTTTTGCCGTCCTTTTCGCCGCCCAGACCCTCGCCGGCGCGCTCTACGCCCGGCTGCCGGGCCTTGTCGCCGCCTTCCTGGCCGGCCAGACCCTGGCCCTGCGCACCCCCGGCCCAAACGACAGCCCCGCCCCCCGGCCGGCCGCCCTGGCCGGCTCAGCCGCGGCCTGCCTGCTTGCCGCGTTGGCGGTGTAGGGGGTGTTCACAATTGTGGTCGACGCGAAGGGAAACGAAAGGCTGCCTCCGGCGGCCGGGGGGAATCATTCCCCCCGGACCCCCTGGATAAAGGGGGATGGCTCGGCCCTTACCCTGCTTTTCCGTCCGGGAGGGTCCGGGAGGGGATGATCCCCTCCCGGCCGCCGGAGGCGCTCTTGTGAACAGCCCCTAGGGAAATGGCGGAAAAAAAACAACCGGGGCGCTGCCCCAGGCCCCGCCGGGGCGATCACTCGCCGCCGGCTTCGGTGGTCGCGGCGGCGTCCAGGGCCGGCAGCGCGGCCCCGCCTGCCGGGCGTTCGCTCAGGATCTCCAGGCGCGGCCCGTCCTCGCGGCCGGGGCGCAGGGCGAACACCCGGCGGGCTTCCAGCGCGAACAGATCGACGGGGTGGTGGCTGATGTAGAGGACCTGGATGCCCAGGCGGTCGGCAATGGCCGCGATCAGGCGCACGAAGCCGGGCACGAGGTCCGGACGCAGCCAGCAGTCCTGCTCGTCGAGGACGAGAAAAGGCCGGTGGCGGGCCGGATCGAGCTGGGACAGGGCCACCAGCCGCAGGCCCACGGACAGGATGTTGCAGACCGAACCGCCCTGGCCGACCAGGACGTCCTCGACCTTGCCGTCCTGCTCCATGTCGAATTCGATGGACAGCCGGTTGTTCCTGACGTCCCGCCGGGAAACGACGGTCCTGTTCTGGCCGAGGATTTCGCGCACGGCATGGGTGAGGTCGGTTTCGATCTCGTCGAGGACCTCGCCGAACAGTTCCCGGGTCAGCTCTTCCAGCCGGGCCGAAGCCTTGGGCGCGATCTCCAGGAAACCCGCCACCTCGGCCAAAGCCGCCCGGGCCGCGACGTATTCGCGCACCCATCCCGCCGCCTCGCCCGAAAGCCGGTCCAGCCGCCGCTCCAACTGCCGCCGCTGCCCGGCCAGTTCCGACAACCCCGCCTCGTCTTCAAACATGCCTGTCTCTCTCCCGTATCTTTGTTGGCCTCTCCCCTTTCCCCCGTCGAGGGGGTCCGGGGGGGATCATCCCCCCCGGCCGCCGGAGGCCCTCTTCCCTCTTCACTCTTCTCTCCTCGCTCTTACGCCTTGCCTCCCCCGCCGAACTCCTCTTCCACCTTTTCCAGGTCCTGGCGCACGGCGGCGATATGGTCGCGGTAGCCGGCCACGAGGCGGGCGTTCTCCTGGCGTTTTTGCGCCAGCAGGGCCTTGAGGGCTTCGGGATCGGACGTGCCGTATTCGGCCAGAGCCTTGGCTTCCAGTTCCGCGAGCTGGTTTTGCAGGTGGGTAAGGTCCTGTTCGGTGCGCACCTTGTCGTCGCGCAGGCGTTCGTATTCGGCCTTGAGTCCGGCCAGTTCGCGTTCCAGGCGGGCGTCGGCGTCGGCATTGGGAGCAGCGGCGTTATTTTGGGGCATGGGTGACCTCGCGGTAGAATTCCCAGATGATGTCCGTTTCCGGGTGTTCGGGGTTGAGGTTGGCGCGCAGGAATTCGTGCAGCCCGGCCCCTTCGCGGGTGCGTTTCCAGGCCAGCCGGGCCAGCCCTTCCAGGAACCGGGACTGGACGTCCTGTGTTTCGGCCTCCTCGGGCGGGAATTCCTGATCCGGGAAGACCTCGGCAAAGGGGCGGCAGGGCACGGTCCAG
>Ga0209639_1002054_pt1 | contig 17114 bp, 16 predicted proteins | sample EPASupsiteHSE605_FD_187268 | JGI IMG/M metagenome (GOLD analysis project Ga0209639, IMG submission 187268) | Bioremediated contaminated groundwater from EPA Superfund site, New Mexico - Sample HSE6-05 (SPAdes) (version 2) | ecosystem: Environmental > Aquatic > Deep subsurface > Groundwater >...
CTCCTCCGATTAGTGTGCCCATGATCATCCCTGCCACCACTGCCGCACCGGCTCGACGTCCCCCCAGAGAAAAATCCTTCGGTGACTTGACCATACTTCCGGCGTAAATTCCCATTGCAGTGGTTACTAAAAGGGTAATTACAATTCCAACAATGTGACCGGTTGTCAGGGACAAATTCATTGCAACCAAGCCCCTCCCGCTATAATCCAATATTTCTAGAAACGCTTGTAGTTAACTCTAAAATACATGCTGCTTGTAGGTTTTGGCTGTAAAAAACGACAGGAAATATTATATAGCACCTTTAGTACGGGCAGGCAAGGTTTGCATATTTGGCGGTGGACATGTGGCGCAAGATCTCGTTCAAATATTAACCCATATCGGCTTCCGCTGCGTGGTTATTGAAGACCGTCCGGACTTTGCGAATAAAAGAATTTTCCCACAGGCAGAAACCTATCTGAGCGATTTTAACAATATCGGTGCAAGCGTACAAATTGAACCAAACGATTATGTCATAATCATGACCAGAGGACATCAGTATGATTATACGGTGCTTGTACAGGCTTTACATACGGATGCTCTCTATATAGGCATGATAGGCAGCAAAACAAAATTATCTGCTATATTCAGAAAACTGGTTGATGTGGATGGATTCACACAAGATGATATCCAAAGGATCTATTCGCCGATTGGTTTGGACATTCAAGCGGAAACTCCAGCGGAAATCGCCATCTGTATTGCAGGCCAATTAATAGAGGTTCGCGCCAGCAATAGGCAAATCAGAACCTTGTAACCAAGGAAGAAATGAATGTGAGGCATTTTTATTTGTCTCGCTCTCCCACTAAACTTCACAATCTATGCTTGGTTCATCAAATGTTAGTTAATAAGTAGAAATGATTAATGCAATTACAAACAAATATTTCAATTAATTTTCTTTTAGGGATAGAATATCATTAGAAGAGAACTTATTTATAATTATAAGATTGGTGTGAGTTTAGAATTGAAAAAAAGTATAATTGACTTTCATGTTCACCTAGCAGAATACGAGTCTTTTGGTGAAGATGCCTTTAATTTCTTTGCAAGTGCTTTCCCCTCCAAAGAGGAATATGTAAATTTTTGCAAAATACATAGCGATCCCGATGCCTTCTTGCAGTTGATGGATCAAAATGGAGTAGATTATTCCGTTATATTAGCAGAAATTTCGCCTTTGTCAACTGGTATTTGCACAAACGAAATGGTAGAAGCTTTTTGTCAGGTAAGCCCGAGATTAATACCTTTTTGCACGCTAAATCCTTATCTGCACCCGAATATGGGCGAAATATTAGAGGATTTATGCTTAAATCATGGCTTCAAGGGGCTCAAGCTTCTTCCCCCATACAATTACTTTTATCCCAATGACAGTTTCATTTATCCATTGTATGCCGTAGCGGAAAGAATTGGGATACCTGTGCTTTTCCATACGGGATCTTCAATTTTTTCAGGCGTCCGTATAAAGTATGCGAATCCCATTTTTTTTGATGATGTGGCTGTAGACTTTCCAAATATGAAAATCATTATGGCACACGGTGGTCGGGGCCTGTGGTACGATGAAGCATTAACCATGGTTCGCCTTCACAAGAATGTTTATATCGAAGTTTCAGGGTTACCCCCTAAAAAGCTTATAGGATTCTTCCCTGATATCGAACGATTTGCCCACAAGTTTATTTTTGGGACTGATTGGCCTAGCGTAAACGTTAAAAAGAACATTGAAATAATTAAAACCTTAAATATTTCACAAGAGGCAGTTTCCAAAATCCTAGGAGAAAACGCTAAACAGCTCCTAGGATTAGTTTGATGGGGCAGTCGTAATTTGCACGGCTTTATTAGTAACGGTAAAAAGGAAGGAGACTGAAACAGATGAAAGAGTTGTGTCGATTAGAAAGTGAACCTTTTGAAGTTATTCTAAAACCTTTTCGCGAATACTTAAAAAAGGCTTGGAAAACAGGATATTATTGTCCAATGGCGGATTTGGGTGATTTCAAAACTTCCGCTCAGTTAATTTTTGGGGAATTGGCCATAACACCTAAAGATTTACATTACGATAGAAGCCTTAAAGTTTTACAAGCAAAGATTTATGTATATGATGAACAAGTCTGGGAGGTCCGTATTACTGACAGTCAGGAAATGAAATATGAATTCACCAACGGCATGGAAGACTACAAGCTATTAACCGAAGAAGAAATAGATAATCTTTTAAAATTATAAAGCTAGGCATCAAAATAAATAAAATTGTGGAAGAAGTAATTAATAACTTATCTGAGGAAAGTCGTAGACTAACGTATAGCAGAAATTAACAAAGCTCTTGCTGGAAAATGAACTAAACCCGGAAATTACGGTGGAATAAAGCACCTCCTTGAAAATATTATGATAAACCGGATGGACACCAAATTAAGAAAAAAAGGGAGAGTTTATGGGCAGAAAAAGTTATGAACGTAAATTTAAGATTGCTGCAGTAAAGTTAGTTATGGAAGAAAATATGTCAGTTTCCCAAGTAGCTAAGGAATTAGCTATACATTACCATAGCCTGTACCGTTGGATAAGTGAATACGTAGAATATGGGGAAAGTGCGTTTCCTGGCCATGGAAGCGCACTTTATAATTCTCAATATCAAATAAAAAAGCTCAACGGAAAAATGATGAGCCTAGAGCAGAGCTAGATGATTTTCCTTATTTCCCGGGAGAGAACGTAAATTACTTTGTGTGAATGGTTAAACTCACCACAAAGGAGATGACCATTTATGCAAAGTAATTTACGTTCTCTATAAAAAGAAAAAGGGCCAACCTTTTAAGTCACCCTTTATAACCGGCAGAACCCCGCCAAGTTCATAGACCCTGGAGCGCCAGTTTAGACTCACTATAGCGTCTGCACTGATGTTGCCTTCTGTGTATGTAACCACATCTGCCTTCCTCATTTAATATTTCGAGGCTCAATCACTTCAGTGTTCGCTTTCAACCCTTTATCTTGACGTCCTACACTTAAATTGCCTGAGGGTCTCCAAGGACTGCCTACAGGGCTGCTGGTTAGGTATTTACCCTAGTGGAACTCCAACAATAGAATTAGCAACCTATGATTGTTTTCGCTTTGCTTCATCCAACGCTCTTAAAGCCACACGATCCGGTTTATCTAAGGAAGTTCTCGGCAATTGGCCGATGAATTCCAGTATTTTCGGCGCCTTGTAAGGAGCCAACCGTTCCCTGCAGTAATCTATAAGTTTTTGCTCAGTTATGGTTTCTCCGGGTTTTAGGATTACATAAGATTTGACCGTCTCACCCCGTTTTTCGTCTGGAACACCTATCGTGCAAGCTTCGAAAACCTTGGGGTTGGTGTAAAGTACTTCATCAATCTCCCTCGGGTAGACATTGAAGCCGCTGCAAAGGAGCACATCCTTTTTCCTGTCTACAATAAAGATATACCCATCCTCGTCCATATAACCGATATCTCCCGTGTACAGCCAGCCATCTCTCAGGACATTGGCGGTCTCTTCGGGGTTATGCCAGTAACCAGACATGATCCGGGGTGTTTTAAAAATGATTTCTCCAGGCTCGCCAGTTGGCATATCTTTTGTACCATTCTCCAAATCTACGATGCGGATATCGACATAAGGCATGGGCACACCCACACTACCCGGCTTGTGAACCCCATTAACAGGGTTGTAAGCAATAGCATATGGGACTTCGGACATACCTAGTCCCTCAATAATTGGAGCTCCGGACAGTTCTTCAAATCTCATCAAGATTTCTACAGCCAGAGAAGACCCTCCACTGAGTACTTCTTTCACAGACCCGATTTTAGATTTACTTGCATCAGGATGGTTGATAATACCATGTATCATCGCTGGGACTGCTGCCCAGATGTTTGGCTCATGCTGGTTAACGGCCTCCAGGATATTATCCGCTGTGGGCTGAGTCACCAAAACGATGGTTCCAGCAGAAAAAAGGGCTAAATCTATATTGCACGCCCTGCCATAGGAGTGATACAGGGGTATCGTAGCCAAAGTCCGGATTTGGCCAGAGGGAATCCCGGCGCCGTACCACAAGGCAACTTGTTTAGCCGCAACTGCCATGTCGGCATGGGTTATGATGCAGCCTTTGGGAACCCCGGTAGTCCCTCCTGTATACTGCAGCACCGCGATATTCTCCGGTTCGACAACGATATCCGGTTCCTGGTCTTCACTTTCCGCTAACAATACATCGTAGTCGAGTGTCGCAGGTACGCTCTCCAAAACGCTGCTGGAACCCGGACCCGGCACGGCGATTATTCTTTTGACTGAGGTGCTTCCAGCATCCCGGATTTTAATTGCCTTCTCGGCAAAAGAGGACACTACCACTACGGTTTCTGTTCCGCTGTCCTTGAACTGGCCGGTAAGCTCATGGACGGTAAACTGGGGGTTGGTCGGCACAGCAATAGCCCCTATTTTGTAGCAGGCCAGTAGTGTAAGCGGGTATTGGGGAATATTGGGCATCATCAGAGTCACCCGGTCCCCTTTTTTGACCCCTAACCTGAGCAGTCCGTTGGCCAACCTGCAGGCCATAGAGTTACACTCATGGTAAACGAGTTTTTCTTCATTAAATATTAAAAACGGTTTGTCCGGGTGGTTCTTTGCATTACGCTTAAAAAGTTCATTTGGTATTGGCATTGGATACATAATTGTTTTTGGTACATCTTGATCATAAAAGGCATACCAGGGTCTCTCCACTTCTGCTGCCTCCAATCGTTGTTATCCGGTGCTGAGGGTTAAAAATTATGGCACACTTTGTCGAAAACAACATTTCATTATTATACAACTTTTCATTAGCTCGTTCACTTGCAAATTACAACGCAGCAATTACTTTGTGCGGTATATACAGTGGCTTAAACTTAATGATGAGGGTGCGATTTCAATCGTACCCTCATCATTTTTGCATTAGTGTATAAGGCGGGTTATACGCTTTTTCTTCCATGACCACCGGTAGTACGAATATTGTAAAGCTAGACTGACCAGGAATGCCGCCGGGTAACCGATCCAGATCCCCTGGATACCCAGACTGGTGTAGTGAGACAGCGCGTAGGCCACTGGAACTTCAACAAACCAGATGGATACAATACTGAACACCGTCGGCCAAAGCACCGTTCCACTAGCGCGCATCGTTGCGGTTATAATCTGCGCATGGCCAAAAATCAAATAGCTCCATAAAGTGATCATCAGGAGGCTGTGTGCAATATCGAGTGTGTTTTGGCTGGTTATGAACCAGGACAAAATATTTTTAGAAAACAGGTAGATCAATAGGATTAAAACCCCACCAATAATGTAGTTGAGTAAAATCCCCGCCCGAATCACATCTTTAACCCGGTCAAGCCGGTTGGCCCCGATAGACTGCGAGGCGAAAATCGATACCGCCATGCCAAGACTGACTGCCGGCATCTGTACATAACTTGCAACCTGGTTTACAGCGCCGTAAGCTGCGGTAGCATCAGAGCCAAAAGCATTTACAAAGGAAATAACAGCAATCTCAGAAAGCGACACCAGAATCATATTGACACTTGATGGGATACCAAGACGCAGCAGCAGCTTTAACAAACCGTAATCTAACCGCAGGTGCTGCCGTACGGAGATGTCAAATTGTAATGGATGTTTGATTTTCTTAAGATAAATAAGCATCAGGAAAAACGTAACCACTATAGATATCACTGCTGCGTATGCCGCACCATATATTCCAAACTCGGGCAAGCCCCACCACCCGAAGATTAGGAATGGTAACAGGAGCAGGTTCAGTACGGTGCTCACAATAAGAGTGTAAAGTGGTGTCTTGGAGTCCCCCGTGCCGCGCATGAAAGTTGTGTAGGCAAAATACAAAAACATGACCGGCATTGACCAAAACAAGATTCGTGCATAGTGGGCGCTGACGTCAATAATATTGGCAGGGGTGCTAATTAAGCTCAGTATATCCCAGGTAAACATGCCACCAATTATTGCCAGCGCCAGGCCGACCAGGAAAGACGTTGTGAGCGTTGTCCCGACGATGGCCTTCATCCTCTCATCATTACGCGCGCCATAGGCCTGCCCAATCAGGATTGAGCTGCCTGCCCCAATACCAATGGTAAAGGAAACAATCAAAAAGAATAGCGGAAAGAAGGCTGAAATTGCGGCTAATGCGTCTACACCGAGCCACCTGCCGACAACAATGCTGCCGGCCAGCTGGCCCACCGACTGCAGCGCGTTACTAAGAATCAGCGGTATGAGAAAAACAAGCATTGGGCGCCAAACCGGTTGATTGTCCAAGTGTTGCTGATCATGATCAGATTCCCTGCTTTTTTCCGGTGTCAATTTTACCGCTGAAGAAGTGTTGGTAAGATTCCCCTCCATAGTTCTGCTCTCCCCTTACAAAATTCCCGAATGTATTTTTCCCTTAAATTCTTCATCTGATTTTTCTTAATTGTGGTAATGGATACAAAAAAGTCCACATCCCTTACTGCACCTGGGATTGCGGACCTTTTACAAGTCTTCACAAGTACATTTTTAACTGGGCTCCTGCCCAGTTACCTATTTTTTATTCGGTTGATGATAGCCACGCTCTCCAAAGGGCTGCAGCTTTTCAATCCACTTTACGTGCAATTTTTTCAATTCATCCGCTTTATCAAAGAAACCCTCTTCCTTCTCTTCTAAAACCTCAAGCACTTCAAATACGAAGGCCTCTTGTCCAAATTGATTATATTCCTCTTGAAGCTGTCTGTTTTTATGTCCGCCCCTTAACAACTCAATTTGTCTTCCGTTGATGGTTTTTAAATTTGGAGTCGCAACTACAAAAACCTTTTGATTTTTTATGTTTCTGATCTGGTAAACCCCGCCTTCGGTTTTCATTTCCTTATATTGTTGCTTCAATTCTTTTTTACGATCCATTTCTTCCATCCTCCAATCTATGCTAATCTTCTTTTAACCAATACTGGCTGCCATCAGGTTTTCTGTCCATGAAGCCATACTCAATTAGATACCTGCGCAAAGTGACAAAATCATCATGAGCGGTTTTCAGTATTTCGTTAACTTCCTTCTCAGTATATAATTTCTCAGCTTCAAATCTCTTTGTTATTTCCCCAAGCAGCACCAGTCTGTTTTTTTCTTTCATGGCTAAAGTCTTTAATAGACCGTTTGCACCTTCAGGAAAGTAGTTCTTAATAATTCTAGCCCTTTCTTCCTGAGTAATATTGTAGCGGTCATCAATCACTCTGGACGTTTTTTGTGGAGGCAAATGGTCTGGTGAGCGCTTATTTTGCTCCTTCAAGAGTTCCATTAGCACCAGAAATACCTTGGCCTGACGCTCTTTTTCTTTTAATACAAAACGATGATTGCGGATGGTAGAAGAACTGCCGATGCCCATTTCCTGTTGAACCTCTACATCATTTTTCCCCTGGTAAAAAAGCTGCAGGAGGCTTTTCTGGTGGTCGGTAAGACCTGTGAGCCGTTTATCCAACTGGAGCAGGTGCTCAAACACCGATACGTGGCTCTTTTCAATATGAACGCGGATATACCTTTCGGCTTCATAGAGAACGCCTTCCCCGGGGTAAACAACCCCCTTCTCAATTTTTTTACCACAGATAAGGCATATATAACGATCCTCTTCTTCGATATATCCCTTTTTGAGTTCCTCTAATGATGCACTCCAAAACCGATCAGAAATTTTCACTTACAAACACGACCTTTATGTGATAGTTTAATTACAAACATATTACGTTTTTGTTTGGATTTTGTCAACCTTCAGCAAGGGATATTGGGGGAAATAAAAATCCAGATCTCTAAGTTAGTGGAGTTCTGGATTTTACTATTGGCGCACCTACATTTTTTGGGGATGTGCTCCGTAAGCGATGGCACTGACTCCCTCAAACTTTTCATTTACAAACACTACCTGTTTATGATAGTTTAATTACAAACAATTTTATATATTGTTTGGGGATGGTGAAAATGAGCTTATTAGTGCTTGAAAATATTGTTAAAGAATATAGAAATCAATGCGTATTAATTGGTGTGAGTTTAAGGGTTGAAAGAGGAGAGCGGCTAGCACTGGTCGGGCCTAACGGCGCCGGTAAAACCACGCTGCTTAATATTGCCATGGGGCTTGAGCATAGCGATAGAGGAAGTGCTATCACAGCTCGTAATATTAAGGTGGGACATCTCAGTCAGGATTTGAAGGATATTGAAGCCGGGGAAAACAAAATAGATACGGCTCTTCATTATGAAAAGGTCTTTAGGCTGGAGAGGAAGCTTAGGGCACTGGAAAAACAAATGGACGCGCAGAGCAAAGACTCAGGCTCAACTTTATATAAGCGTTTATTGGACGATTATGCAAAACTGATTATCAGATACGAAGCTATGGATGGATATACTGTTGAAACCAAAATAAAGAAAATACTTCTTGGCCTGGGCCTACGCCAGGAAACTCTAGGTACTCCGCTTAACAGGATGAGTGGAGGAGAAAGAATGCGTGTTGCCATTGCCAGGATCCTTTTAGAGGAACCAGACCTTTTGATACTTGATGAGCCAACAAATCATCTTGATATCTATTCAACCGAGTGGTTCGAAAGCTTTCTTAAAAACTTTAAAGGCGGCATACTCTTCGTATCCCATGATCGATATTTTCTTGACCGAGTTGCAACAAGAGTGGCCGAGCTGGAAAATGGCAGTATTTCTATAAGAAGCGGCAACTATTCAAACTATCTTGAGCATAAAAAGCAGTTGAGCCAATATGTAGCAAATGAGCAAAGACGCTTAAGATGGACGATCAGAAATACGAACGAAATAGTACAGGGACTGAAGAGCCGAGGCAAGGTAAAAGCATCAAAAAGCCGGAAAAAGGGCATCAAGAAGTTTAATGATGAGCTGAGAATAAGCCTTGGAGCAGTTAAAAAACAGGAGCATCTAAACAGGGCAGATGGCCCCAAAGTAAAATTTAAAAAAATACGACATGTCAGCAAAGAAATCGCGTGGGCTGAAAACTTAAGGAAATGTTTTGGAGATGTGACTTTATTCTCAGGCGCCAGCTTTCATATCAGTGGAGGAGAAAGCGTAGGCATAATCGGCCCCAATGGCTGCGGTAAGACTACACTTATCAATATGCTGCTTCGAAAGGACGAAAATTATGAAGGCTTACTAAGGCTTGGTGAATGGGTCAAATACTCCTACATGGGACAGGAAGTATTATTTGAAAATGATAGCTTAACCATGCTCCAGCTTATAGCCTCCAAAAGTGACCTGCAAGAAGCTGAGGCACGGGACTATCTGGCGCGGTTTCAATTTTACGGGGATGAGGTTGAAAAAAGCATCGAGGTTTTAAGCGGCGGCGAGCGTGTAAGACTTTATCTTGCCTGTGTAATGCTGGAGGACGCAGACTGCCTGATCCTTGACGAACCGACCAATCATCTTGATATGCCGGCAAGAGACGCTGTTGAAGCAGCCCTAAAGGATTTCAAGGGGACCATTATAGCAGTTACCCATGACAGGTACTACTTAACTCATTGTGTTGGGAAAATATTTGAAATCGAAAACGGCAAAATAACTACCTATGAAGGCAACTATGATTTCTATAAAAAGCTCAAATACGGCATTGATGAGGAAACTGTAAAGAAAGAGTCTAAACCCGCTGAACGCCCGGGTAAAAATACTATCAGTAAAAAACCTGTAAGCGCTAAAGGCCCAAGCCCTGAAAAACAAAGGCAGGAATTTGAGTCTCAAATAATCAGTTGTGAGGAAAAAATCAAAGCAATGGAAGGCTCCTTTGATGAGTCAACCCCCAGGGAAAAGTATCAAGAATACAGTGAGTTATTGAATGAAGTTAACAGTCTGTATAGCAAGTGGAATGACCTGATCACCTAGCTGCACTTCATGGCCTTATTTTCCAGGTACTCATCATAGGTCATTTGCACATCTACTATTCCATTTGATGTTATTTCGATGATGCGGTTGGCAATGGTCTGATTAAATTGATGATCCTGGGATACAAACAAAATGGTCCCATCAAATCTGATTAACCCGTTATTGAGGGCAGTAATTGACTCTAAATCCAGGTGGTTAGTAGGTTCATCCAAGAGTAAAACATTGGCCCCGTTGAGCATCATCCTGGCCAGCATACAGCGTACTTTTTCTCCCCCGGAGAGTACCCGTGCGCTTTTCTGGGTTTCTTCACCTGAAAATAGCATGCGCCCCAAGAAACCTCTGACAAAAGATTCTTCCTGATCTCTGGAATATTGACGCATCCAATCCACCAGGTTTAAGTCAACATCAAAATAGTCAGCATTATCCTTGGGGAAATAAGCTTGGGAAGTGGACACACCCCATTTATAACTGCCATTATCAGGCTTAAGTTCCCCCACTAATATTTTAAATAGCGTGGTTTTGTCCAACCCGTTAGGACTAACAAAGGCAATCTTATCCCCTTTGTTTACTGTAAAACTCATATTCTTGAGAATCTGCTCTCCATCAAGGTTAACACTTAAGTCTTCCACTGTTAGAAGCTGGTCTCCCGCTTCCCGTTCTGGTTTAAAATCAATATAGGGGTATTTACGGGAGGATGGTTTAATATCTTCCAGTGTCAATTTTTCCAGCTGTTTTTTCCGTGATGTAGCCTGTTTAGCCTTTGACGCGTTAGAACTAAATCTTTCGATGAAGCGCTGCAGGTCTTTTATTTTATCTTCTTTCTTCCTATTGGCATCTCTGGCTAACTGCAGCGCCAGTTGGCTGGATTCCAACCAAAAATCATAGTTGCCCACATACAATTGAATGTTGCCAAAATCAATATCCGCAATATGGGTGCACACCTTATTTAAAAAGTGGCGATCGTGGGATACCACAATAACCGTGTTATTAAAATTATAAAGAAAATCTTCCACCCAGGTAATGGCTTCAACATCTAAGTGGTTGGTCGGTTCATCCAACAATAAAATATCAGGGTTACCGAACAAAGCCCTGGCCAATAGGACTTTAAACTTTTCCACTGCTTCTAAATCCTTCATTTGCTTAATATGCAGCTCTTCTTTAATCCCCAATCCATTTAATAAGCGAGCCGCTTCTGTTTCAGCATCCCAACCATTTAGCTCAGCAAATTCACATTCCAACTCGGACGCTCTGAGCCCATCTGCATCAGAAAAATCATCTTTAGCATACAGTGTGTCTTTTTCCTCCATGATTTCATAAAGCCTGGCATGTCCCATAATAACTACTTTGAGCGCTTCAAACTCATCAAACTCATAATGATCCTGTTTTAAGACAGCTATACGCTCACCTTTGGTCACGATAACGTCTCCTGCACTTGGGTCAATTTCACCGTCGAGAATTTTTAAAAGCGTAGATTTACCGGCCCCATTGGCGCCAATTAAGCCATAACAATTGCCGGGTGTAAATTTTATATTGACATCCTCAAATAAGGCACGTTTACCAAATTGCAGGGTTAAGCCATTTGTACTAATCATCTGGAAAATACCATCTTTCATAATATTTATGAATCAACAAAATCGTATTATATCACATAAACCTGCTGAACGTCTGCTTGTAATTTTTCAAGAATAGGTTTTATGTCATATTCCTTAATTTATGTTATAATGTAAATGTTTTATATCACGACACATGGAAAACCCCCAAAGCTTTATGTATCGGGGGTTTTCTCCTCAGTAAAAAGGAGGTATTGCAAATGGGAGAAAAAATTATTAAGAAGGAAAAAAAGAAACCTAAAACCAAAACAAAGAAAGTTACCCCTATAGTGACTACAATAAAATCGGAATAAAAATACAAAGCTTCTAAAGGGAAGGACAGCTCAACTGCTCTTCCCTTTAGAAATGGCTGGCATCGGATATTCATCTGTGATTCTAATTCTACTAGCTCAGAGTTGAATATCTTAATACTGCTTGAGATAATATTCAATGTTGTTTTGCACCTGTGAGGCCGGTTGGTAAACCCCGAAATGCCCCTCACAAAGGATATCGGCTTTCAGTGCAAGAAGCTTCTTCATTGAATCTCTCCATTGATCCATATCCGACCCCCAGGAAGGATCAAAGGGACCGTGTATATCCTGACCAAATAAAATCCTGGTTCCTTTTAAGTCCAGATACGGACTGATTCCGCCAGGGGTATGCCCGGGAGTAAGGGGACAATGCAGAGTCATAGTACCCACTAACAGGTCCTGCTTTTCACCACTCAGCACTACATCAACGGGTACCGGCTGATATTCTACGCCGTAGTACAAGGCGCCAGTCAGTTCGGCACGGCCTTCCGCAACAGCCCCTCTTTCCAGCTCATGGCAGACCACTTTTGCTCCCATAGCTTGAAAGTAATGGAGTCCACCGATGTGGTCAATGTGACCGTGGGTAGCCACCACATACTTTAACAATAAAGGGTCCAGGCCAAGAATCCGGATATTTTCTACAATCGCATCACTTGAGTTGCCAACCCCGGCGTCCACCAGAGCAAGCTCGTCCCCTCCATCTACAAGGTAGACACAGCAATCTCGCTCCTCTGTTATCTCTGGTCCTCCGACCAGGTAGACACTTTCAAAGATTTTATACGGCTTACGCATGATTCCACTCCTTCATTTAGACAAATATGTCGCTGTCGTAGTATAACTGCTTTTCTTTGGGTCTGTGCGAATGAATTCGCACCCACATTTTTTGGGTATGGCCGGGAAGGTGCTTTCTTTTCAGGGTCGAAAAGATAAATTGTAGGGTTCGTACCAAGCCAGGATATTTCGTAAAGACAGCAAAGAGGTAGTAAAATGTTATGGCGATTTATTGAAACTTTGTTAGTGTCTTTAACCGGCGGGCTGCTTTTCCGCCTATTGCACATGCCCTTACCGTGGTTGCTCGGGTCTTTAACAGCCACCATGATCTGGAATTTGGCTGCCAGGAGAAGTTTATTGTGGCCGGTACAACTTCGCAACTCCGGCTTGATCATCCTTGGTTATATGCTGGGTAGTTCATTTACCCTAGAGACAGGCCTGCAAATCATCAAACAGCTGCCGGCCATGATGCTTGCCACTTCGTCAACAATCCTGTTTAGCCTTTTCATCGGCTACATTACCTATCGTGGTACGGGGATAAGCCTCGCCACCGGCATAATTGGAAGTGTTCCGGGTGGACTAACGCAGATGGTTGTTCTCGGTGAAGAGATTGCGGATACTGACCTAACAGTTGTCACTTTTATGCAAACCCTGCGGTTACTGTCTGCGGTTTTTATTATACCCTTTTTAGTTATCCATGGGTTGGCCAGTGACAACCAGCAGGCAATCGCCACCAATATTCCAGAAGTCTATAACAGTGTAGTCCATGCCCCTTGGATTGCATTATTATTTACCGGCGCAGTCCTCATAGCAGCATGGATTGCTGTAAGAATAAACCTACCTACTCCTTTCCTGCTGGGACCACTGCTTGGAGCTGCCGTCCTGGTTCTTACTGGTTTCCAAGCACCGACTACACCATCATTCCTTGTTTTTATCTCACAGTTATGTATCGGCACTTATTTAGGGTTAACTATCAACCCTACCAGTCTTGAAAATTGGAAAAAGCTGTTGCCCTACGCTCTTGGAGGAAGTATCCTGGTGGTATTCTTCTCCCTTGGGGTTGGTTATTTGCTGACGCGCTTGCACTCTTTGGACTTAATCAGCGCTTTCCTTGGTACTTCTCCCGGCGGCATGGGGGAAATGGGATTAACAGCGGTCCTGGTACGTGCCAATGTTTCTCTGGTGACCGCGTATCAAATGTTCCGGCTTTTGTTTATCCTATTTGTTATGCCGTTCCTCTTAAAGTGGCATTTCGGAAGAGCTACGTCAAGGGAAAAAACTACACATACCGGATGAGCAGCAACTGGTTGGAAGACTCATAGGTGGGAACAGCCAGCTACTTGAAAATATTTCAAATTTTTTTATGACAAATTTCAAAGGGTAAAGTACTAAACTGTAGAACTTACTAAGCTTGGGTTAAACTAACCGACTATTATATGCAAAAGAGGTCGCATCAATGCTGGACATATTTGCCCGCTGTAACAGCTGGCTGTCACGGCGCATGTTTTTCGTAGTGCTGTCGGCCCTGCTGATCGGCTTCACGACACCCTTGCCGCAGGCGCCGCTTTTGAACACAATAGCAGTGGTCTTGTTTGCCTACATGACTTTCATCACTGCCCTAGAAACAAATTATAAAAACTTTATCCACGTGCTTACCAAACCCTGGGTCACCCTCTGGATGCTGCTGCTGATTCACGGAGTAATGCCCCTGGTAGCCTGGTTGATCGGGCTGTTGTTCTACCCGCACAGCGACTTAACACGCTTGGGCTTTTTAATCGGCGCCTCCATCCCGATCGGAGTTACTTCCGTCATCTGGACCTCGATAACAAGGGGTGATGTGTCCCTAGCCTTGGTAGCGGTTACTGCGGATACACTGCTCAGCCCCTTTTTGCTGCCGGTGTTTATCGTCCTGGTGGCCGGACAAACGGTACACATTCAATACGGTCATATGCTGGTGGAGCTGTTATTGATGGTGACCATTCCCAGTTTCCTGGGCATGGCGGTAAATTCTCTGACCCATGGCAGGCTGGTGGGTTTTTCCCGTTCCGCAGGCGGCTTCACTTCCAAGCTGGCATTGTTCGTGGTGATCCTGATCAACGCCAGCGCCATAGCACCGGAAATCAGCTGGAATTCATCAGTGATTAAAATGCTCCTGACCATCCTGATTATATCGGTAAGTGGCTACTACCTCGGTTACGCCGGCTCTTACGCCTTAAAAGATCGTCGCCGTGACACGATGGCCACCATGGTCTACAACGTGGGTATGCGCAACATCAGTTTCGGTTCGGTGCTGGCGGTCACATATTTCCCCCCCGCCGTAGCAATTCCGGTAACCCTGGCCATGCTCTATCAGCAGCCTCTGGCTGCCGTGGTGTCATATTTGTTCCAACGTTTCGACCGTCTGCGCCTGCGCTCCCAGTAATTGTGGAAATGTCAATGTGCGTTGCTTGTGACATACTTGGTCATTGTATGATAGACTGTCTCTGAGGGGGGATTGGCTGTGACAAATAAGTGGCGTAATTTTTTGAGAACCTCCGGCTTCATTTTTATCCTGGCAGGGGTTTTAACAGGAATTTTTTCAGAACTACCGTCCACCTGGTCCACAATCCTGGCGTTTTTGGGCCTTGGACAATTACTGGCGGCAGGCGGCTCTGGCTGAAGTAGTTGCTAGAGTTGGTTCAACTCTTAAAGTGTACAGAAATGAGACAGGTGACGCTTCCCTGTCTCATTTGTTTTGCTCACTCTCAATTACCCACTAAACAATACCTAATTGCGCTCTCCACATGGATCTTCGTAGTATTTAGGAACGCAATGCCAAACTCATCCTTGGTTAGAATAAGCGGTAATTCTGTACATCCAAGAATCAATTCAAGCTCATCCACTAGCCCCAGGAGTTTATCATAAATATAGCATGACATATCACGGCACAGCGAAAAGATAATTAAATAAATCTTTTTAATTAATATCAGAATTGACATTATAGCATAGGGGGGTATACTATAATCGAAATGGACAACTATTAAATCTAAAGGTGGTGCTCATATGGATGAGATAGATGTTTCTTGCCCGGTCTGTCATGAGGGCACAGAAAATGGTGAACGGCATAGCCATCATAGTGAAAAAACTATCCGCGAACTTGTCAGCAGGATGAATCGTATTGAAGGTCAAATTCGCGGCATTAAGGGTATGATCGAGCGACAAGTGTATTGTGATGATATTTTAAACCAGATTTCCTCCGCCCAGTCAGCTTTACATGGAGCAGCCAAGCTACTATTAGAAAAGCATATGAAATCCTGTGTTACAGAGCAGCTGCAGGCTGGGGACGAGCATGTGATAGATGAAGTCCTAAAAACTATCTTCAAGTTAATTAAATAGGTTGGTAAGAGCAATAGTTTTGTAATTGAATTTATAATCAGCGATTGAGATATTCTATAGTCGTACTTATGGAGGTGCTACTATGGAACAGATTGAGCTTCCCGTTTACGGCATGACTTGTGAGCATTGTGTCCGGCGGGTCACCAAAGCACTTGAAATATTACCGGGTGTAGAAAGTGTTCGGGTCTCTTTGACTGACAATAAAGCTTTACTTGCCTTTGATAGAAACCAGATAGGGCTAGACGACATAGACCATGCTATTGAAGAAGCCGGATATTCAACCAAGCCTACTCCTGATGAAGGAGCAGCTGAGCAAACCCCCTCTGAAGCGGTCGGGCTACCTGACCCATTGATACTGCCTACTGCTATCAATAACGAACCTTCAATTGACCTGGTCGAACCTGCTCAAAAGAAGCAGTTTAAAGTTAGTGGGATGACCTGTGCCAACTGTGCCTTAACCATTGAGAAGAAGCTTCTAAGGACTCCCGGTGTACACATGGCCTCAGTGAACTTTGCCAATGAGACGGTGACTGTTGAATTTGCTCCCCGGACGGTAAATTTAAGCGCTATCTTTGACCAAGTAAAAGATGCCGGCTATATTCCTCTGGAGAATATGGATGAAGATCAAGATGACCGTAATGCGATTATTCAGCGCAATTGGCTCATTTTTAGTGCGCTTCTATCTTTGCCAATTATGCCGCTCATGTTTCTCCCCATGGCGAGAACTTTTATGTATACGATTCTTGCTTTGGCTACCATTGTGCAATTTACAGCTGGTTGGACCTTTTATCGCGGCGCTTACCACGCCTTGAAAAACCGCTCGGCCAATATGGATGTACTGGTTGCCATGGGGATTACAGCTGCTTATGGGTATAGTGTGATGACGACTTTCCATATGTTCTTCCCGGAGCTTTTCTTCGAGGGGCCTAATTTCTTTGATACATCAGCTCTACTCATTACCTTTGTGCGTTTCGGGAAATACCTGGAGGCCAAAGCCAAAGGACGGGCAGGTCAAGCGTTAAAACGGCTGTTAGAGTTACAGGCCGATAAAGCGCGCCTGCTTGTCAACGGTGAAGAAAAGGAAGTAGCCGCGACTGATCTAAAAACCGGTGACGTGTGTATTGTAAAACCAGGAGAAAGAATACCGGTCGACGGCGAGATTTTGGAAGGACAGGCTAGCATCGACGAGT
>Ga0209639_1002055_pt1 | contig 17110 bp, 16 predicted proteins | sample EPASupsiteHSE605_FD_187268 | JGI IMG/M metagenome (GOLD analysis project Ga0209639, IMG submission 187268) | Bioremediated contaminated groundwater from EPA Superfund site, New Mexico - Sample HSE6-05 (SPAdes) (version 2) | ecosystem: Environmental > Aquatic > Deep subsurface > Groundwater >...
TAGCACGTCTTGGAGCGCTTATTTCCTACGTATTCTGTACTAGGAATTTCCCTCAGTAAACACCCTTAGAAAACACCCCTAATTAGAACCACATCTACACTTCCTATGTATATCTTAAATGGTCTTTCAGCTGGCTGATTTCATACTGAAATGAAGGTTGTTCTGTATACTTCGTCTGTATATTTCTGGGGTTCATTTGGTGGGCATAGGGCAAGGAATTTTTATTATATATAAATATATGAGCTATGATTCTTATGGGTATCAAGATGAGTTTACTCAGTTAAGATATAGAGCATATGATCCACTAGTACTTAATAAGATTTTATATGATCAGAATATACATCTGTGTGATAAGAATGAGAAATACATTAGAGATTATTATGGTATAATTTCCATATTTCAAGAAGACCTAACAGATAAGGTCAGTTTATATAAAAACAAGTCTATATATTATTATTATGTGGATAGTTATTATAAGAGTTTTACTAGTATAGAGAGTGTCAATGAGTATATAGAGAAGAATTATACAGGATTATGCTGCTATACAGATGACCAATTAAGGAAACACGTGAGAATAAATATTCCATGTTCTAAAGATCTTATTATATATAGGGATGATGATGTGATCAGATTTGTTACACCATACTAGAGTAGTAAAAATATGTTTTTGTTCTAGATAAATGAGTGATTCAGATGATGAACAATCTATACCAACCAATTATGATGAAGAGTTCTTTAAAAATAGAGCCCGTTCATGGGTTAATGAGGATTTATACCATCTAGATGACTCAGGTAATTATATGACCAGGAGTAAACAGTGGGTTGTATCACACATTCAGCCATATGATCCAGATTATCTACTGGATTATACACAGATTTATGATCATTATCTATCATTGTTGAAGAAAGAGAGAGCAGTTATAGAAGAGTTACTTTCTGAGCTAGTAAAAATTCCTCCTGAAGATATTAAAACCAATGTATTACTGAAAGAGGTTATTCACAAGCTGAAGTTTGTCAGAGTGTATAGAGACAAGCCTGACTTCCTGAAATTCATCAGGATAAGACTCCCCAAGCATAAGCCTCAACCATTTATTGGTCCTAAACCCTCTAGAGAAGTAGTTACTGATGAACAGATCATTAATATATACCTAGAGAATGATTTACAGATAATTCAGACAGAAAAGCTCCCTGATTTTCAGAAAGCTAGTGAACTAGGAGAGTACTTTATTAATAGAGGTCCTATAAAAGGAGTTTCCACTGTTAGACCATCTGTTAAGCATAAGATGTCTGATGGGAGATCATATCAGAAGACTTTATATGATGAGTATGTTAAGAAAAGAGCCTTGGATGAACAGAAAGAGGTTATTCCAGAGAAGAAACCCTCTAAAGAGGATCTGAAATACCCATTTAAGACTAAAAAGCTACAGTCCATGGTAATTCATGGAGTGAAAGAGACCTTACCAGATTATAAGATGAAAATATATAAGAAAGGTATGATGAAACCTATATTTAATAATGAGAGAGGTGGTTACCAACTGGATTTATTATCACTAGGTACAGATGAAGAAGGTTCAGTGAAAGGATTCATTATGTTCCTCATTGGAACTAACACCAGATATGTTATCACTAAGTATCTCAGAGGAAAATCTGTGGAAGATATCTTTCCAGGACTTATTAAGGCTTTCCAGAGGTTATCCACAATGAATGTTCCTATAAACAGTATTAAATCTGATGCAGAAAGTGCTCTAGTAAGTATGTTTAAGAATCCAGCATATGAGAAAGACCTGAAAGGTATTAAATTACACTGGAGTGGCTCCCCACACACTAATCATGTAAGAATAGTAGACAGAGTAATGAAGACATTTAGAGATGCTTTAGGCCCAGATTATGATAATACATTGTTCGAAGATTATGGTACAGTAAAGCAGCTGAAGGATTATTACAATGATACTCCACACAAGAGTCTGAAGATAGATGGTCAGTATTTTACTCCCACAGATTTTATGGAGGAACCAGAATTAGAGTTCATCTATATAAGACAGTGTCATAAGAAGCTGAAGAAGGTAGAAGAGAACCTTCGTCAGAAGGGGTTACTAGATATGAAACCTGGGAACATTGTCCAGGTAGCTATGTCATATGGTAAGACCAAGAAGAGTTTCATGAAGAAAAGGAGGACTTTTAACACACTAGCTATGTTTATGAAATACCAGAATGGGAATGCAGTGATTAGGGTTCTTCATCCAATGGAAGATGAGTATACAGATGTTCCTCTCTACACTGTTAATATTATAGCTAGAAACATGAAGAGTCTGGAAGGTGGGCTAGGAATCCTTGTAGAAAACACCTTTAACTGTAGCATTCATAGAATCCTAAAAGGTCTTGAAAAAGAAGGTAAATATCCAGGATGGTTAGGAAAGTGAATTTGGTTTACTATATAATTAAGGGTCTGTTTTTTATCTCTTAAGAAATGTTGTCGTCTCCCGCCCCCATAATGGAGGACCTCCTTGAGACCCCAGAGAACAGGATTGTTATGAGAAATCCTGATGAAGTCATCATTCAACATCATCTTCAGAAGTATGGTTGTCCAAACCCACAGGTTGTTCATACATACCTTAAACAGAAGGTTATCTGTCCAGGAAGTAAAGATACTAAGGATTGTAAGGATAAGAACCACTACTTTACAGTCTGCAGAATCACTAACTTCCTTCATGAGAGGATTCCTGACCTGAAAGACCTTAGGATTATTACCAATAAGTACTTTGAGAGTGAGTATTCAGAGTACTCTGTCATCAGTAAGATATTCTATAATGGTTCTAACAGGTTCCCCACAGAGAAGTTGGTCCAAGGAAGCCTTATGATGAAGTTCCTACAGATAAATAAGGGACAGTTTCAGACCTTTAAGAAGGGTCATAAGCAGTATGAAGTAAAGATAGACCCCTCAGTAGTGAAGTATGATAAAGCTGGCAGACAGGTTAATTATTATAAGTATACTGTAGACCCAGTGAAGCCCTTCTGAAGTTTATTTTTACAGAAATATGTATAGAAGAATCTCTCAGGCTGATAAGAACCTGATAAAGGTGCTCAGAGAGAAGCAGTCTAGTGGAAATCAGACAGAAATCTCTCCTATAAATAACCAGAGCCTCCTCTATTACAACTCAGTGAACCTTGCTGTGGGTAAACAAGGAAGTGGAAAGTCATTATTGTTCTTAAGGGAGATTATGAATATTCAGAATGAGAAGAACATCCATTTGTTTATTTATGTTACACCTAATGGGGACATAAATGATAGTACAATGTTGGCTATTAAGCCTTGTCTCACAGTTCCCTTGTTAGTAGTTGCTGAAGAAGACCTCCAAGAGGTTGTGGAAGGGATAGTGAACCTGAAAAATATTTATAATGATATGGTTAGAGATAATATGGTAGATAAATTAGATCTTGAACAGAAGCAGGAGATCTTATCTCTGTTACATCTAAAGGAATTTCCCTTAGATGTGTACAATACAAGACTCCACACATTACTTCTGTTCGATGATGCAGCCTTTAGTAGTCTCTTTAAGAAGGATGACAGCTACTTTAACAAGTTCATCACTAGATGTAGACATAATAATTTCATCTGTATGTTCGCCACCCAGAAGTTTAAGGGTCTGAGCATGCCAGTGAAGTCTCAGGCTACTACAGTGATGATATATAAAGGGTTTACTCCTCAGGAGGTTAGTTATATCTTCCATAATGCCACCATAAATGGGTTCTCATATCAGGAATTTAAGGAACTGTATAGTCGGCTGGAACAAGACCATGTTCTTTACTGTAATAGTCAGAGTGGACAAATGAGGATCATTGATCTGAGTCATATTAGAGCTCTGGTTCACTCTGTTCCTCATGTTCAGACTGGTCATTAATCCAGTTCAGGATATCCTGAAGTGTTTTTTTTATGTTCTTATGGTCTAATTTTATGCTCTGGACCACCTCCCATAGGTTCTCTAAGTTATTTACCTTCAGAGTGTCCTCCAGTTCACAGATCTTAGTCTCTATCATGGATGGTTTGTCTACATATGGTTTCAGAGTAATGGTCTTCTTATACCTCCTGAATTTATAACCAGGAACTTTAATTGTCCTATTCAGAGCAGATGTGGATGTTCCATCTATTTTAAGTCTATTTTTCTGGTAGTACTCATTAAATTCCTCAGGGGTTGTGAACAACTGTACTTCATCCTCAGTACTATTCTTCAGACTCTTAACTATGACCACATCTTTCTTAGAACCCTCTTCCAACTCCTTTTTCAGTTTAGAGATGCATGTTATCTCCATTTCATGGGTGGAAAAATATATTTCAGTGATTACTCTTCATCATCCAGTTCATCATCCACATCCACAGGAAATCTTGGTTTCATAGTCTTAGCTGACTTATAACCAGCTACATCCCCAAACTTGGTTGTGTATGTGTCTACCTTTTTACTGATGTCATTTACTTTCTCTACATACTTTCCATACTTAGTTCCCTCTAACAGAGGTTTAGCCATCTCCACCACTTTATTTACAGTGGGAAGTGCTGTGTTCTTAACAAAGTCATAGCTTTTCCTAGCTCCATCCTGAATCTTCTTAAAGATACCCCAGGCCATCTTGTTTCAGTATAGATAAAAATAATGTTACCTACCTTTTATTTCATACTCAGTTCCTGTGAGACCCATCTGGTCATTCATCTTCTGAACTTCTGGTGTCCACACTTTATCATAGAATGTGTTCACAGCATCCATTCCAGGTAGATGTTTCAGGATCTTATTTTTAGAAATAATCTGTGGAGATGTAAGTATAGAATTAAATGTCCTTGGCAGCATACTAACAATCTTCTTCTGAAAGTTCCCCCATGCCATTTCTAGAGTGTTAAACAAATTATGTGGTCAGGATTTTTATTCCTAATGAAACCCCCTAGATGAATCGTCTTAATAATTCGAACTCTAAGAATCTTCCCCAGAATGGAAACATCCTGGATGGATTCAAGGCTTTACAGTCCCTAATCCCAGTGAACGATGGTACAAGGAACTTTACACAGCTATCTGCTGATGCATATGGCAACCCATGTCCCATTAATGGTACTCTCACAGAGTCCACATTAGATATCACTCATGCTGATCATGACATAAGTCAGATTAATGACTCATTCATATCAGTTGTCCAGACAATTACCCTCCAGATTCCACAATTAAGTGCCACAGCATTCCCCTCCAGTGGTTCACCCACTACAACTCCAATGTATTTCTTTGGAGTGAAGAGTAGTAACCAACTCATCCACCAGATGAAGATCCTTCATGATGGTAAGAATACAGCTTATCTATCACAACAATGTATCAGAGAAGGTTTTTCCTTCAGTAACTTGAAGGGAGCTATAGAGAAGAGAGGTAAGAAAGGAATTCACTCTACATATGGTATGGTAAGTGAATTTAGTCCTGAAATCTGTGGTGTATACATCTCAGCTGACAGGTTTAAGAATGGCTCCAAGACAGCCACCATAGAAATGAAGAGCCTGATTCCTATAAGTGACCTTCTTCCATTCCAATCATTCAGTATGTACCCAGCTAACATTGTTGGGCAGCTGGCTATTAAGGTTCTATTCAGTACAGCAGCATTTGTATGGTGCCAGGTACCTCCTGAGACAGTTATTGAAGCAGATAACTATATGAATAACACTAGTAATGAGCTCAATGCTGATTTCAAGGCTCTATCCACTTATGATAGGTTCTTCCATCAGATTGGTGACCAAGGATATGTCTGTGATTATGTTACTAATGCATATGCCAGAGTACAGGTCACACCTATTATACAATCCATCAGTACTACACAGTTTAGGTCTCACACAATGGGTTTTGGAGTTAGACCAGAGACCCTCCAAGCAATTTCTCAGATGTTAGCTTCTTCACCACTCATCCTCCCAGCACAAGAATTAGATTATGTAGCCTACTCAGCTACTCCTAATGCTGGTGGTTTGGATACCAGCATCCAATACACCTATGATAATGTGGAAAGTATCTCACTCATGTTCCCAACAACTACTAATCAGCAGACAGTCTTCTATAATCCTAACTTAACAGGTTTACAACTGACTATTGACAACAAACAGTTCCCTCCAAATGCTATTAGCACCAATGTGAATGAGTCACCAGAGTTCCTTGTCTTCCAACTTAATGCCAGTGATCTTGATGGCACCATAGAACCAACTAAATCATGGTTATACTCCATTACACAACCTAGACACAACACTTCTGGTACCAGATTAGCTAATACCATCTATGATAACTCAGACTTCATGTGTAATTTCTCCTTGGAGAGATCTCAGGGAGGACATGTCTTCGATGGCTACACCACAAGTGCTGGAGTAAATACTAAACTTAAGTTTGGGCCACTCTTCTCAGGAGCTAATGATGTCTACTTTATCCCTGACCCAGCTAATCCAGGTATACATCCTCCATCTCCTGAGCTCTGGATGTGTAGGGATACATTCTGGGTACTTGGTAACAAATCCATTCAGTATGTAAATAAGGGAAGCCCAAGATGAACATAAGGTTATTTTTGTCTGACTGAAATATGGAGAATCAATATGCTGACATTCCAGAGGAACCATGCCTAAAGAAGTGCTCAGGAAACATAGAGGGGTTATTATTCCTACTTACATTCGTTGGTGGAGGAGCTACAGTGTATGTTCTGAATCTTTATCTTAGATGAAAGATGGTTAAGAGATATTTCACTGTTAACACTAAGGCCTTTAGGCTTCCAGAAGAGTTCATCTCTAGTAGAGAGAAGAAGTACATACATTTTATTCACTGCAGACTGGAGTACCAGAACCAACTGGTTGGCAATGCCTCTGTACATGGTGACTGGATAGTGGAGATGCCATGTCTGAACAAGTTTGTTGGCTGGGCTAATGTGGACATTGCTAAGAGATTTAAGTGGGAGGTACTTCATAATCCCAAGATCTGTAGGATATGGTTTATGGAGAATGCCTCTGAAGAACTTACTGTACCAGATGGAAGCTTTGTGTTACAGCTGATGCTAGAATTCTGAGTGGAAAAATTATTTTTAGTGAATCTTAAATGACACTAGTGACAATATATCAGGCTAACAACCCTGAGACATTACCTGTAATGATTAATGAACCAGAACTTGTTCTGGAGAGTGAGCTCCCTGAGAGACTATCAGGAATAAATTCTAGAGTAGATACCTTAGAGAGTAAGACAGACAAGATTTCCAGAGATGGTGACCAGACCATCATACCAAACATATTGACAGCTGATGTTGGAATCAGAAATAATGGACCAGATTCTAATCTGAGGGTATGCTCCATAGAAGGACAAGCCATTATGAACATATGGAATAGTACTAAGCTAGTAGAGTGTCATGGAGCACTCACTGCTAACAATGTTACCTCTACCAATAAGACAGACATAGAGAATCTTCAGACTAAGACACAGAATATTAATGCTAGTGGGACAACTCTAAGCAACATTACCACCATTAATGGTAGGAAGATTGGTGTACCACATGGCTGGAACTTTGTTTACTGGGACTATGCTCCATATATCCCTGTCTGTAATGCCTTTAATGGTTCCATGACAATAGGACATACTATTATCTTTAAAGATGAATATGGAGAAGACTATGCAGGAGCTATTCTCATGTGTAATGCTAGAGGACAATTAGAAATCATGGGTAGATTCAGTGCTGACATGTATAAAACAGATGTGGGCTTCGCCCTGAGGCAGTATAAGAACACTTCCATGAAGTTTATGAAGTATGATGACACAACCAGTATGCTTACACTAAATTCTCTAGATGACACAGCCACATTTCTTGGAAATGTAGTAGCACCTAACATAACTTCTCTGGAAAATAAATTAGCTTACATTGATGCAGATGAGTTTAACATATATCTTAACTCTACTGTCAGATTCACTAGAATGAAGATACAATCTGGGTCAACAGTCATAGTAGATCATAATGAATCACCTATTATGGAGATATTTAATGATAAACTGGTAGAATTCTTTGGTCCTCTCAGATGTAATTGGTTAGACACACAGTTAGCACATATGAGAGCTATTACTTATGATGAAGAAGGTAATAAGACCATCATAGCCAATACTACAGAGACTGGTAACTTAAAAGTAACTTATGAAACAGAGACTTATACACTTACTGTAGGTAGTCATGCTACATTTAGTGGCACAGCTTTCTTCAGCAGTACTGTTAATGGATATAGTTTAGATACATAGTTCACTAAATTACTGTACTTGTCTGTTAGTGAAGAAGAAACCATTGTATCTGGAACATTTAGAGCAGCTAACCTAGTAGGGATAGCCAATGACAGTAACCTCAACACAACTTTCTTTAGTGGTAACCTTTCTAGTCCTAACATTAGTGCTCTGTCCATGAAACTGAGTGGAATCACATATGATGAAAACCTGAAGACTCTAATTGAGGGTAACAGAGTAGGTGCTCCAGATATATTTAGGTATGATGCTGTTACACCTTTCATTCCTGTAGTTGGTTCAGATGGAGTAATAGAGGTTGGAAACAGAATAGACTTTCACAGAGTTACTAATGAGGAAGATTATACTGTAGGTCTACAGGTTGCTGGTTTAAACAGACTGTCCATTAGACATAATAACACAGCATATGCTGGTGATATAGAATTAGGAACTGTTTTCTTAAAAAATCTTTCTGGAATATGTCAGTTACAATCCAATCAGCATTCTAATATCATGTGGTATAATACTGGTGGTACTTTAATATGGATAATGGATGCTGTCAGCCCAAATGAAAGGTGGTCTACCACTAGAGATAATGCTCTAGCAGCATTCACAAGAACCACTGGTATGACTTATACAGCAGATCCAGCCCTAACAACTTTTAGTAATAATATTTCCGCACCTAATCTCACTGGAATCTCTTATAACAATAATTTCCTGCTACAATCCACTGATTACACTACTGCCACTGTCATTAGTAACCACCTTCATGTGGACCTTACTAGTATAACATATAAATCCCTTATGGGAATGAGAGCATATAAAGGAGACCTGACTACAGGACAAGAAATGATGCTCCAAGTTGGTAAGAATCATACAGCAGCTATATCATTTGTCTATAAACATAATGACACACAAGCTAATTGTGAATACAGAATAGACCATCCAGGAAGAGTTGCTTACAGATGTTACTATGGATCTACTAAGACAGAACATGAGGTTAGGGGCAACCTAAAGGTCTTTGGGACTATAACTGAGAATGCTTCTAAGACTATAACACACTATACACAGTATGAGGGTGAACTCCAACCAGGATTCTTTGTGGAAAGTACTGGACAGGTCTTTCATAATGGACAACCTTCATATGAAAATTGTATGGTGACTGTTAAACAGGCTACTACATTCAGTAATAACATCATTGGAGTCTGTGTGGAGGTAATGAATGAGGAAATTACTGATGAATATGGTAATGTAAACCAACTAGCAGGAAAATTCTGTAGGATAGCCACTCATGGAGACTGTCTTATTAAGTGTGTCTCTGATACATATCATCTTGTTGACATAATAATTCCATCCTCCAGTGGTGGGTATGGAAAGAAGGGTTCTTCCATGGAAATCATAGATTGTATGACTCATATGGTACCAAGACTAAAGATTACTAGCCTAGAAACAGATGAGATAGACCCTGAGTGTGTGGTAGGATTCATCTCCATCTAAATTCACTAAGAGGATTTTTTTATTCTACCTAAACAATGAATCGACAAGATGAAATTGATGCTAAGTCACAGGCTGAACTCCAGAAGTTAATCGAAGAGATTAAATCTGGGGAGGTTCAGGTGACTGATCTTAAGGATCTCAGGAGAAATGTTAATGACAGACTCAGAAAGGTGGATCCATCAGCTGTTGGGAAGAGAGCTGTTCAGACTATTAATGCTATGGCTGCTCTTAAAGAGATTAAGAAACAAGGTAAGGACCTGAAACAGGTTCAGTGGGGTAACTCTATGGAGTCTGCTAGGTATGTATTAGATAAGGATGAGACTCTACCAGAAAATAAAAGGAGATTTAAAGGATGGGATGTTATACAGGAAGACTTGGATGGAGATAAGTACATGGATACCATAGTGAAAGATGGAGCTGGTAATCCAAGAATTATTAATGGTTGGACAGTAACCAAGACCAAGTACCCAGAGAGGAACATGTATACCAAGAAACATCCTGAAAGTGGAGATAGGAGAGCCATCAGGGATGAAGATGGAAACATTATTAATGAAGGACATTTCACTAAGTTTGGTGACTTCAAGAAGGCTAATAGAAAACTAAAGGTTCATGATGATGGACATGTGGAATATGAAGTGGAAGACATGAGACAACTTAAGAAGCCACTCACTCCATACCAGAAATTCACTAAAGTTGTCTTGGAGCCATTCTGGGCATGGTATAAAGAAGACATTCCTAAGCCAAAGAGAATGAATGCATATGGTAAGATTAAGAAACTGATTTGGGATGAACTTAAGTTCCAGATTTATAAGGAAGACCTTGGAATACCAGTGCCACAATCAGAAGCCCAAAGAGCTGACATAGAGAAACAAAACAGATTTAAGACAGCACTAGACAACAGAGTTACTAATCTGGTTAGGAATGGTTCTGAAAGGAATATTCCTCTGTTCAGAAACTTCTTGGAGGAATCATTCAATGCTGAATATGATAGACCTAAGGTTGGGTATGTACCAGGTGATGAAGAATTCTATGAGTAAAAATATATTTTTGGGGTCACCTTACAAAAGTATCCTCTCTAAGAACACTTTTTACAAAAGTATTCTGCTCCTTCAGAGGATGATTTTCCTAAAGTAAAATCCTATCCATACACACATGGTAATCATCCTTAAGTGTATTATAAGCAGAATTATACATGAGTTTAAAGTCCCTGGACTTAATTCTGATGTTCTCTACTCCCTGAAACATAGTCACAGCCTTACAGAAGCATCCTCCACTGGGTTCTGGTGGGAGTAAAATTCACAGAGACATCTCCAGCAGGACATCCTAGGAAAAGACTAATGACATACTTCAGCTCTTCTATTGTGAAGAGTATCCTCTTAGATTGGTCTATGATGTTACCTAACAGCTTATAGTCATTCATTGTAAGAAGGTGTACCACCATTTTATTAAACTGAATGGTGAACTCTGGGTTGATACTGGTTAGTTGTATATCAGAGTATGGATTAGGTTCTATAAACTTACCATCATCCTCTGGAGGACTACCATTATTAATAGTAATATTATTGTTCACCACAGGTTGATTAGTGGTATCACCACTGCCTGTTAATGCTTTCAGAGCTACACAAGAAATAGTTTTAGCTATCATGATTTCAGAGGAATAAAAATCAGTTATCACCATTAGAGAATGGATTCTCTTCTACAGCTTCATTAATAGTCTGAAATATGACATCACATGCTATTATAAGCTCTACAGGCATTTTACTAACAGTCTTAATGATCAGCTCTAACAGATCATCATTACAATAGTTATCTGGGATCAGATCTCTGAGATAAATAAGTTGTTTACCATACATATTAAATTTCTCCTCACCAAATCGAGTAAGAATCCTATTAATCTTATTCCTTATAGTACCCATCTGACTCTGAAACTGATTTTCCAGAGTATAATATACTGAAGAAGAGTCTTCTTCTTGTTTGGTCTGTGGTAATGGGTCTCTAGAAGCACCAAGCACATTTCTTATTTCTTCTGAAGCATCTAATTTCTTACTAACATACCTCTCCCAATCATCAATGTCATTACTAGCTTTCTCTTCCATAGCCATTCTCCTCCAATATCCCTCTGGATCTCTCACAGGGTCTTGTCTAATCTTGTCTACTAAGTTAAATGTCCAGTTAAGCTCTGACTGTAGCCTTGGAGTAACATTAACATCCTTATTCTTAGAATAGTTATAGCTCAAATTTACATAAAAATAAATTTAGAACTCTGTAAGTGGGAATGGTAAGCATGAGTGGTCACTCTGAACAATCATTTTGGTGTGTCGACCACTAAGAGCTACCTTCAGTAAAGTAACTTTGTGCATATCTCCTGCTAAGAACTGTAAGTGAGAGGTATAATCAGAATAATTCTGACCATAAAGTGCATCAGAGTATGTCTGGCATGTTACTCCAGCTGTCTTAATAGGGAATCCCTTGGACTTCTGAGTAGGTTTCTTGTCACCAAGACTCCACAGAGTATAACACTTTGGTCCTAAACAGATCATGTTCTCTCCTTCATGCTCATAGCATGCTCCTAACAACTTCTTCTTATGAACCATCTTCTCCAACTTGTCTGTGATGCTCTCATCTGGTAAGAACAGGTGATAGTTCTTATTATAGTACTCTTGGTCCTTAACTATCCAATCAAGACCCTGCTTAATTCCCATCTCTGGGTTCCCACTCACTGAAAAGTACATGGAATCTGTATCCCCTTCACAGAAGTGGAACCTGTTTTGGTCTAAACACCTGTTCATAAAGTTATAAATGAAATTTAGGTACCATACCTTAGCTATATCTAGTGTAAAGAAACCTTCTTGGAGTGGTGTATCACATCCATAGCTCTTCTTGGTAGAGATAACCTGGTACTTATCTTCTGTAAGTTGTAATTCACTCCTGAATTCAGGTTGCATGTGCTTCTGAAAGAGAGTGTCCTTGTGTACTATGTCTACTGAGGTAAAGTGTTCATCATTCTTAATGTCATACCCATAACAACCATTCATCATGATCTTAAGGGTCATCTGCATAGCATCATCCTTTCTGAGGATGGCTTCCTGTCTTCTCTTAGTTAACTCACTGACAAATGGATTGAATGCAGTGTGCTTATTAAATGTGGTCATGTTTCCTACCTCTGTAATCTTAAAGTCGAACATATCCATAAGGAATATCAGGTAATAGTTAGTGAATGACATCATGGTGCCCATGGTGGAACTTAGATTAGTAAGCTTCTTCTCTGTCTTCTGACCCTTGTTGTCCTTAATCTGCTTATACATGTATGGTCCAATGGTCTCTTTATTAAGATTAATCTCATAATTCCTCAGAATTGGTGGGAAATTAGCTACATCATTAAGTCTCTCTTCAGGAATGTAACCTTTAACCTCTACTACATATAAGTTTTCATACTCCTGTCTCTTATTAATGATACTTAGAATCCTTTTCTCATCAGAGATCTCTTCCAAGACTCTCCCAGGCATATAGAACCTACCATCAGCCCAACCAAGCTCTCTAGAGATATGTTCATGAGGATGACTACTGAATGCACTAGGATACAGACTATTAAAGTCAATCCCTGAGATGTGTGTCTGTACATATGGTGTGTTATAACTTTCATAGCTCTTCTTCTGAGAGTTCCATCTGAACTTGTTAATATGAGTCTGTCCCATGAGATTCTCTCTATGGAACACATTAGACAACCCTCCAGTAATACCTTTCCTGAGCATATGATAACTAACAGAGTGTTCCTTAGAGATGTTACATGGAAGATTCTTGTAGTGACAGTAGTTATCTAGTTGGATCCACAACCTCATAAGGTGTTCATCCTTATTACTCTTCAGTACATTACATCTGCAACAACATGGCTGACAGTTATCTATGGTGTGTGGCTTATCATTATCTATTCTGTCTAGTGTTGGGATGAATCTCCCACTCTTAGTAAATTTCTGTCCACACATACAGCATGATCCATTCTGGAACCACTCCTTTACAGTCTCATAGTCCTTCATACTCACATCATTCTCTATGGGAAGCTTCTTCTTCATGTCCTGACTAACATAACCAGCACACTTTCTCTGGAAATGTTCCTTGGTAAGATAAAACCTCTCTTTTTCATCCTCCATAAGCATATTATAGCATCCATCTATGGAGAAATCCTGATAACACATAGCATACTTCACACTACAGGCATAACTGCTGAGGGAAATTTATTGGAGAAGGTCTATTCCAAACTCTCTAACCATCTGAATGTAGTTATCTAGGGCTGGAATCATGATCTGAGTATCTTTCTCATTATATTTCTGAAGATAATCCCACATGCACTTACCTTTAGAGACCATTTCTGTGTATTCAGTAACATACTCATTGTACTCATTCTCAGGAAGAGGTTCCTTCTTAAGACTGTTGTAGAAAACCTCTCTAGGATAAATAATGTTACCTCCTAAAACCTCCTTGTAGTTAGTTGTGTTCAGTAAATCATATGGGAATACTCCTTTGGACTCCTGTTGGAGACCTTTAGGAGAGAAATCCTTACAGAATTGTTTCAGTGGGATTCCAGGACCTAAGTAATTCATAGCATCTACAAAAGTAATGGAGACATTATCATAAGCCTTATGGAGAACCTTAATGGATTTCATTGCTGATGATGATCCTATGGTGTGTTTAATAGAGCAGTTCCCTGTCATGAGATGTCTAAGAAGAAAATGACTGTCGAACTTACTAGAGTTGTATCCAAGAACCTTCACATTACAGAAGAACTTATAAATAGAGGCTATACCAGCTACATCCTCTTGTTCATCTAAGTATTTATAGAGAGCACATGTCTGAAGGTTATACTTCTTAACAAGAAGAGCTTGTCTGAAGAGTTCATCCAAGAATTGTTCTATAAAATCATCTCCATTTCTAAGATCATAGTAGAATGTCTGTGTAGTCTCTGTCTTAACAGTCATAGCTATGCTCAGAGCTCTAAGAGTGGAAGCATCAATGGTATGTTTCACTGGTAACCTTGTCTTAGTATCTATAGCAATAGCCTCATCATTGTACTCCTCCATAGTTTCAAAGTCATATGTGATATATCCCTGAGTAACAGTGAATGGAATCTCTCCTGTGGGGAGTGCCTTCCCCATAAGGTCACAGTGCTTATGGCTAACAAGGTATTGGAGCACTTTATTCTTCAGAATGTGTGGGAGGTAGAATTTAGCATGATTCTGAAGCTGTAACTTAGCTGAACTAACTCCTTTACAGTTCTTCATATGATTTTCCATCTCTCTAACAGCATTCTTACCTGTACAGAAGAAGTTATGGCACTGTGAGCACCATTTCTTACCTGTGAGTCCATCTAAGTTGGTAATAAGCATCATATGAGTACCTGTTTTCTTAGGGTTAGCCTTAAGAGGTCCAGAGATCATGAGAAGTCTCATTGTTGGAGCATCATTATTGTAGATATGTCTCTTTACAAGCTTAAAGGTCTTGTTATCTAGAGTCTCATAGATGAGAACATTATGCTTATGCATGTCCATATACCTCTGGATGTCTTTCATGAGATCGAATCCTGGATATTCTCTGAGAAATCTACTGATAACTCCTCTGTCAATGTGTGTAGCCTTAGGGTTACTGAATTTATAGCACATATTCTTAACATCATTAGTCATTCTTTCTAACCTTCTTTCATCACTGGTAGTAAACTTATAGGCAGCGAACCAGAAACAGAGATTAAATTCAGGATCCTGATGAGTGTCTATATGCTTATTCTTATCCATAATCTCTTGTGGGATCACTATGGGACCAGCAAGATGACTTACAAGGTATACTAAGAGAATAGCCTTGTAAACACATACAGGTTTTACAGAGGAGGTCTGATAATCTATCTCATAGAGGTGTAACAGATCATCTTGAATCTTGTTATTAAATGTCTGGAGGTTATCTTCAGCATGTTCCTTTCTGATAAACATAGGTGCTCTTAACTGTCTAAGAGGGTTTGGAGTCACATTAATGTAATTATATGGTCCATCCTCTGTGGGTTGCTCTAAAGTATAACCAAACACAAGATTCATCTTAAATAATTGGTGGTTATTCAGTTCTTCATTAGCTATTCTGGTAACTTCTCCTTGGAGTTGTTCCAGAGAGGTGATATTAATAGAATAATGATGTGTGGCAGCATCTCTCTTTATTCTATGTGTAAGTTTACTCTTAGAAAGTCCTTTGGTAAGAACCTCTGAATGTTCCTGGAGGTCATGTGGTATGTTTAACCAGATGTGATCATCTCCAAGACCAACTGGGAGTGATTTATCCTTAACAACAGCATGCTCAGCCTGTCTTTCTCTATCTATATAGTTAAAGATAACCTGATGCTTAGAAACAGCCTTATACTTCTTATAATCAGCTAACTCTTTATGCTTCCTGAACTCAGTAGTAGCCATTCTTTCTTCATACTCTCTATCCTTCCTCTCTTGTTCCTCAATGAAAGCTTGTTTAGCCTTCTTAACCAAAGATTTCTCTCTCAGATTATTCATTTCTAGTTCTCTGAGGGACTTATCTTTCTGTATAAGTGGTAACATAGCTTTTTCTTGGGCTTTGGAGAAGTCTATCATTTCAGCCTCTACATATTCTATGATAAAAGCATCCTTAAGGTCTTCTGTACTGAAGAGTATAAAGAAATACAGTGAGTAATCATCTAAAACAAGCTTCTTTAAGAGATATCCTTTAACAGACCTCTTAAGAGATACATCCATGAACTGTTCATTGATGATGGCAGCTGAATCATAACCATTAATGATCTTGGCTAGTGTTAACCAGAGATCTATAGGCTTCTGAGTCATCATTAGGACATCATTAAGAAATATCTCCATGATGTTATAGTCTGACCAGTCTATTCTGAGTAAATCAGGGGTTAACTGGGTGGCTTCTATGTATGTAGAGAGCCTTTCTTTAGTACTCACTGGACTATCAGTAGTAAGAAAGTACTTGGTATAGAATTTATTCACAATTCCAGAGAGAAATTCTCTAAAAAGTCCCTTAGATCTGAGTTGATCGATGATCTGGGTGATGTGTTCCATTTAGGTAAAAATAAAAAAATTATTATGATGGAAAATTAACTGAGTTAGTTTCCCGACCGATTTCCCTCCACCAACCCTCCTTGCCCTATGCCCACCAAACCAACCCCAAAAATATACAGACAAAGTATACAGAACAACCTTCATTTCAGTATGAAATCAGCCAGCTAAAAGACCATTTAAGATATACATAGGAAGTGTAGATGTGGTTCTAATTAGGGGTGTTTTCTAAGGGTGTTTACTGAGGGAAATTCCTAGTACAGAATACGTAGGAAATAAGCGCTCCAAGACGTGCTA
>Ga0209639_1002057_pt1 | contig 17097 bp, 13 predicted proteins | sample EPASupsiteHSE605_FD_187268 | JGI IMG/M metagenome (GOLD analysis project Ga0209639, IMG submission 187268) | Bioremediated contaminated groundwater from EPA Superfund site, New Mexico - Sample HSE6-05 (SPAdes) (version 2) | ecosystem: Environmental > Aquatic > Deep subsurface > Groundwater >...
GAGGAAAACACCCAATTTGTTGATAGCATCTTTATGGATATAACGGCCTGGAGTACGGCTCACGGATATGGAATCCAATTTACGAAAGTGAAAGGATACGTTGACCGCGGTTCTCAAATTAAAAAAATACCTGAATTAACAAGCAGTGTAAGCCAAAAATCGGATTATGCTTATGTTTTTAGCTACAATGACTATCTGGCTTCGAAAGCGTTGTATTATTTATTGGATAAAGGTGTAATTGCAAAAGTAGCATATAAAGATTTTTCAACCAAAGTGGGAGATAAAGTCTACGAATTTAACAAAGGAACAGTTGTTATACCGGTAAAGTACCAAAAGATATCTTCGGATGACCTATACAAAATTGTTCAGGAAGCATCATTACTTACCCATATTGATGTGGTTGGTGTTACATCTGGATTTAGCATAAGTGGAATTGATCTGGGAAGCAATAACATACGGTCAGTTAATAAGCCTGTTGTGGCAACATTTACTGGCGAAGGTATTGATTGGACAAATGTTGGAGAAAATTGGTTTCTTTTAGGTAACCGACTCAATATTCCTTTATCAAAAATAGATATAAAAGATGCTTTAAATACAAATCTGAACAGGTACACTTCCATTATTCTTTCAAATGGAGACTACAAAAATTTAACTTCTCAACTTATTTCGCAAATACAACAATGGATAGAAAACGGGGGAACCTTAATAACAATTGGAGGGGCTTCGGAGTGGGCCGTAAAACAAAAAATAGTTAGTGGATTTGCTGTTGACACACTTTCCATTGCCAAAGAAAAGGTAAAACGACTCGACTATATTTCACAACGGGAAAATGAAGGGCCTCAACGAATTGGAGGCGCCATTTTCAAGGCAGATCTGGATTTAACAAATCCGCTATCTTTTGGGTTTTCGCAACGAGAGTTTTATGCAATAAAAAGTGGAAATTTTATTCTTCCCTCGGTAAAAAGTGGGTATGCTTCAGTTTTGCAGCTTACTGAGAAGCCTCAAATAAGTGGTTATGTTTCTAAAAGTAATCAGGAAAAACTAAAAAACGCGCCCTTAGTTGTTTTTGAAAAACGAGGACAAGGAACAATTGTGCTATTCAGCGAATCTCCAACATTCAGAGGTTATTGGCTAAGTACAGGAAGAATTCTGACAAATGCATTATTTTTTGGCAATAATTTGTCATTAGGAGGAAGATACAGACCGTAATTTGATGTGCCTATTGTCTTTGATTAACTATCGGAAACGTTGAAAAACTGTTCATATATACCTGAATTTTATAAGAACAAGATGATTCAAAAATCCGATAGTTATCTTTTTATTCTGAATGAATTAATTTAAGCAGAGAACAGGATTTATTTAATACAAATTGAGACAGAGTTTAGTTAAATGATACTATTAAAACATATTACGAAAATATATAATCATAAGGGGAGTGTTACAACGGCATTAAGTGATGTATCACTAACTGTTCCCAAAGGGAAAATCATGGGAGTAATTGGAGAGTCCGGAGCCGGAAAAAGCACCTTAATACGGTGTGTTAATTTACTTGAGCGGCCAGATTCAGGAGAAATATGGGTAGATGGCAAAAATTTACTGAATTTATCATCCGCTCAGCTTACACAAACAAGACGAAATATAGGAATGATTTTTCAGCACTTTAATCTTTTGTCATCACGCACCGTTTTTGAAAATATTGCATTTCCACTGGAACTGGACAAAACTCCGAAAGCTGAAATTGAAAGTAGGGTCTCCTGTTTACTTAAATTAGTTGGGCTCGAACATAAAGCAAACGAATACCCTGCCAAGCTTTCAGGAGGACAGAAGCAACGAGTTGCTATCGCCAGGACACTGGCATGCAATCCGGCAGTTTTGCTTTGCGACGAGGCAACCAGCGCCCTGGACCCTGTTACAACTCGTTCTATTTTATCGCTGCTGAAAGATATCAATAAACAACTAAACATCACCATCCTTCTAATTACACACGAAATGGATGTAGTTAAGGAAATATGTGATGAAGTGGCTGTTATGTGTAATGGAGAATTAGTAGAACAAGGTTCTATTTCCCATATTTTTTCTCATCCGAAACACGAATTGACAAAACAATTTATCTCTTCCTCCATTCGCATACATATTCCTTTGGATTACAAGGAAAGGCTTTGTCCTGTTTTTCAGGAAGGAAAGCATCTACTGATCACATTGGAAATATCTGGACAATCTTTTGCAAATTCGGCTTTGTCTCAAGCTGCCAGACAGTTCCATACCAACAGCAATATTGTTAGTGCGCAGATGGATTATGTCGGCGGTATAAAATTTGGAATAATGTTGATAGAGCTTATTGGCTCATCAGCAAAGGAACGAAAGGTTGTTGAGTTTTTTAAGCGAAAAAATATTAATGTAAATGTAGTTGGATATGTCTGATGTTATGATTGAATTATTTATCAAAGGAGTTTGGGAAACAATTGTAATGACATTCTTTTCCGGCTTTCTGGGGTTTGTTTTGGGGTTGCCCGTAGGGATAGCCTTGTTTATTACAAGTAATGGTCAGATGAAGGAAAATAGAAAACTAAACGTGGCCATTTCTTTATGGGTAAATATATTCAGAGCAATTCCATTTATTATGCTCATTGTATGGATGACCCCTTTCACCCGCATGGTCGTAGGGACCTCGATCGGTGTTGAAGCCGCGTTAATCCCCCTGAGTGTTGGTGCAGCTCCATTTATTGCCCGGATGGTTGAAAACAGCCTACGGGAAGTGCCTGGCGGATTAATTGAAGCATCGCGAGCCATGGGCGCAACTCCTTTTCAGATTGTTAAAAAGGTACTGCTTCCTGAAGCATTACCTTCGCTTATAAACTGCTGTACCATCACATTGATTACACTGGTTGGATATTCTGCCATGGGAGGTGCTGTTGGAGCAGGAGGACTTGGTCAGATTGGGTATCAATATGGATATGTAGGATACAATCTGACTGTGATGAATATAGTCTTGATCTTACTGGTCGCACTTGTATTTGGCATTCAGTCGGTTGGCAATTATCTTTCTAAAAAAGTAAATCATCGTTAAATAAAGATAAGTATGACAATTAATTATGCTTCGTTTGTGTTGACTGGCATTGCTTCTGTATTATTATTAGTTACGTCATGTCACGAAAATAAGAAAAATGATCCTAATTATATAAAAGTAGGAGTAGAATCTGGCCCCGAGTATGTAGTTGCAGAAGTTGCTAAAAAAGTTGCCAAAGAAAAATACGGACTGGAAGTCGAACTAGTTCAATTCAATGATTATATAATGCCCAATACGGCTTTAGAACAAGGAGATATTGATGTTAATGCCTATCAATCCGGGCCATTTCTTGAGGAACAAATTAAACAGAGGGGATATAAATTTGTGTCTGTTGGAAATACGTTTATTTATCCCCTTGCCGGTTATTCAAATAAAATCAAATCGTTGGGAGAGTTAAAGGATGGGAGCACAATTGTTATTCCAAACGATGCGACCAACCTGGGAAGATCACTGCTTTTGCTTCAAAAATTTGGTCTGATAAGGCTGAAAAAACAAAATGGTATCTCTCCCCGTTTGGTAGATATATCTCACAATCCCCGAAACTTCAAAATTATTGAACTTGAAGCTCCTCAACTTCCCAGAGTATTAGATGATAATAATGTAACCATTGCACTTATTAACAACAATTTTGCAGCTCAAGCGGGGATTTTGTTGAAAGACGGGTTATTCGCAGAAGACAAGGATTCGCCGTATGTAAATTTGATCGTTGCCCGGGCAGATAATAAAGAAGAAGATAAGGTTAAGAGATTTGTCAAAGCTTTTCAATCAGATGAAGTAGTACAAATCGCCGAATTAGAATTTAAAGGAGGAGCTGTTAAAGGCTGGTAATTGGCCAATAAAGCAGAACTACATTCTTTATCCCATATTTATAACTTGTATTAAATTAACTCATTAGATGGCAAATACTCAAGACAGAAATGAATTAAAGAAAAAAATTATACACAAAGCCCGACAATTGGGAGCCGATCTGATAGGATTTGCGTCCATTAACCAATGGCAAGAGCATCAGGATGTAAAACCGGAATTCTATCCTCAACACCTGTTCTCTTTTACAAAAACAGTTATTGTATTAGGTATCCCGATTTTAAGTCCGATGTTAGACACCACCCCTTCAATTGTCTATTCAGAATTATACAATACGACGAATCGGTTGCTTGATGATATTGCCTATCAACTCTCTGTTTATTTAAATAAACAAACCTATCGGACAGTTTTTTTCCCCCGCGATGCTTACGGTGATATTTCTATCTTGGTCAAAAAGCCTGAGGCAGCATTTTCTCATGTAATTGCAGGAAAATATGCCGGAATCGGCACCATAGGTTATAATCATACACTACTAACAAAAGAATATGGCCCCAGAGTCAGACTTGTATCAATCTTTACAGATGCAGAAATCACTCCAGATAATCTGATTGAAAAAGAATTATGCATTAAATGCGAATTATGCGGCAAATGTTGTCCCACTTCGGCTTTTACAACTACTGCGAATTTAATAGCGAATATGGATAAATTCAAATGTGCCGAATATCATGCCCAATTGAAAAATGAATATCATTATCCTTGCGGTGTATGTATAAAGGTGTGTCCCATTGGCAAAGACAAAAAGCTATATGGAAACAACAGCATTAAATATCTGAATGAAAAGAATGAATTAAATCAAGATCCGTCTGCCAATAAATACTCTGATTGGGTACATATACGCAGTTTTGGTTCTAAGTCTAAAAACAAGTAAATAAATCATGGAAAAAAGTTTTGCTTCAAAGCTCATACATCTGGGCGAAAAATATCCCGAATCTGTATCACGATCAAAATCATTACCAATAACAATGACCTCGGTTTTTGCATTCGATGATGTCGAAACCCTTGACAAGGTTTACGAAGGTGAGGCGAAAGGATATATTTATACGCGTAACGGGAATCCTGTTCACGATGCATTATCGGAAATCATGTTCAACATTGAAGAAGGAGAAGATGCTTTAGTGTACTCTTCGGGGATGGCAGCCATTGCGCTGAGTCTTATTTCTCAACTAAAAACAGGCGATCATATAATTGCGGCTAATGTTCTCTATGGGGGAAGCTTCCAGTTTATCAAAACAGAATTAGCCAGATTCAATATTGAGGTTTCTTTTGTTGATATAATTAATGAGGATATTACCGAATACTTCAGACCGAATACAAAGGTTGTGTATGTTGAGACCATCTCGAACCCACTAATGGAAGCTGTTGATTTAGAAAAACTAGCAGATATAACGCATCAGAATAACGCAAAGCTGATTGTTGACAATACATTTGCCACACCTATTATATGCCAACCGTTACTTCTCGGTGCGGATATTGTAGCCTATAGTGCAACTAAGTACTTGTGCGGACATAGTGACGTAACAGCTGGTATTATAGTTGCAAATAAAGAAACAATTAGAAAAATATATGCTTCCGGGTTGTTATATGGCCCAACGATGAGTCCATTTGATGCATGGCTTGTCGTGAGAAGCTTGCGAACTTTGGAATTACGAGTTAAACAGCACTCTGAGAATGCCTTAAAACTGGCTCAATATTTAGAAGGAAATTCTAAAATAAGCAAGGTGTATTATCCAGGATTATCGTCATCTCCTACTTTCGGGGTTGCCAAACGATTATTCAATAACAACCTGTTCGGTGGTATGCTTAGCATCGATCTTGCAGGCGGAGAAAAAGGAGCATATGAGCTTTTACGGAATCTGGAAACAATCAATTTTGTACCTAGTTTGGCTGGTGTATCAACTTCTACATCCTATCCGGCTAAAACATCTCATCGCTCTCTGAATGATGAAGAACTTAGAAAAGCAAATATATCTAAAGGGCTGATTCGTATTTCAACAGGGCTTGAGAGTATTCATGATATTATTGAAGAATTTGATATGGCATTAGCAAAAATATAGACTCATTTTTCAGTCACTCTGTTATTGAGCAAACTAAAAAAATCCGACATGAAATGAATCATAGTCGGATTTTTTAGTTGAGTTCCGGCTATTAAAGCCGGGTATGGGTGAAATGAATCAAATGAAGTAGTCAACCGGAACTCTTTTTTCGTATTGAACGCTATTCTTCCGCATCACTTAAACGTCCACCTGACAGTTGATTTCCAAAGAACACTGAATTAATTAATAACCTGTCTGTTCCGTGCCAATAGTGCCTGTAAACAGGATCTTCGGAAAATAAAATAACATTTCCGCGTCCTGATGAAGATACAAGTATAGCTGCAGAATCCTTAATTTTTGAGATATTTTCTTTAGAGACGTATCCGCTAATGTAAGGATTTGAAGAATATTTAGCCACTGTTGCGTATTTATTATTACTCTCCTGCAAAATGAAACTTAGTAACCGGGATTTTGTGTAACATCCGGATCAGATAATATATCGGAATAAGGTATTGGAAACAGCCAGTAGTTTGTGTTTGTTAATCCCAAAACTTCTCCGGCTCTTTTGGTTCTGACCAAATCAAACCAGCGGTGAGATTCAAAAGCAAACTCTACACTGTTTTCATTTTCAATTGCTTGAATAATCTCTGTCTTATTCTGACTTTCAAAAACAGATATATCCGCTCTGGAACGCACAGCATTCAAATCATTCAAAGCCCCTTGCAGATCAGGCTTGCTTTTTTTTGCCCGGGCTTCGGCTCTGATCAAGTAAAGTTCTGCGATACGAATCACATACGTAGGGTCGGTACTTGACGAAATTGTATTATAAAGCACACCGTAAACAGTGCTTCCCGTACCGGCAATAATGGCTTTACGGGTACCACCTATGTTGGGGTCATTCAATTTAGCAATTAACGGATCCGAAGGCTTTAATGTGAATTGCCCTCCCACTGTGCTTGGATACCAAAGGTTCCAGAAACTATTTTTGTCATTGGTTGTAAAAGATAATTCGAAAACAGATTCGGACGACAAAAATGGTGAGGTAAAAAACGTTTTGAATGGTTTTACCAATGAATACTTTGAATTACCAAGTACCAGTGTTGCATATTTTTCTGCATCATCCCATTGTTCCCGGTAAAGGTGAAGCCTTGCCCTTAATGCTAAAGCAGTACTTTTCTGGGCCCGATTACGCGTGGAAGTATCTTCGGGTAATAGCGATTCCGCCAACTCTAAATCGGATAAAACCTGATCATACGTTTCATTAACGCTGCTTCTTTTTATCCCTTTAAGGGCACTCAGATCGGTCGTTGGTTTTAATTGCAGCTGCACTCCTCCCCAGCCTCTGGCTAAATCAAAATAGCTTAGAGCACGAATAAAATACGCTTCTCCCAAAATTTTGTTCTTTTCAGCTTCTGTAAGAAGCGGATCGGTAACATTACCGACACTTGCAATTACTGAATTTGCGGAATTTATAGCTTCGTAAATCCTTTTATAAGCATCGACAGTTATAACATTGTCGGTTGGAATTGCATTCTGATCCAGTTGTAAATATTGACTTAACGTTCCATTAAAAATAACATTATCGGCCGTAATCGTTCCTAAAGTTGGGTAGCTTGAAGCGTAATAACCTTGAACAGCATTGTATGTTCCAATTATTGCAGCCCTGGCAGTTCCGGCATCCGTTATTGCTTTTTCGGAAGGAATTGCATCTGTGGGTGATTCGTCCAGATAACCTTCGCATGAAGTAGAAAAGAACCCTAATAATAGGGCGTAAATGGCTATGGGATATTTATATAAAAGTTTCATTTTGTTTCTTTATTAAATTGTTAGAAAGTCGCATTTAATCCAATCTGTATAGTTCTGGGTTGTGGAACTGTTGCCCAATCATAGCCTGCTGTATTCTGGTTCCCACTTTGCGAGCTAACCTCCGGATCAAGACCATTATATTTTGTCAGCGTAAATAAATTGGATACAGAAATAGAAGCTCTTAGTTTACTTAAGTTCCATTTCGATACGATAGATTGAGGAACCGAATAGCTTAGGCTTATATTTTTAAGCCGGATAAAAGAGGCGTCTTCCATGTATCTGCTGCTTAAGTTAGCCACGTTCCCTCCATAGTTATTTGCAGAACCTCCATTGACTGCAGGATCGCCACTGAACGTTGTAACTCTTGGTATATCAGTAATATCACCCGGGGTCTGCCATCTTTCCAACTGGCGTGGAACAAAGCCTATATTCTTCTGGGTACCTCCGTGAACAAGGAAGAAGTCATGCATGTTTACAATCTTATTTCCTTGTTGGAAGTAGATAAAAATATTCAGATTGAAATTCTTATATGAAAGATCATTTGTTAAACCTCCGGTAAATTTTGGCAAAGCATTTCCAACAATCTGTCTGTCGGCCGATGTGATCAAACCATCTTTGTTTACATCATCGTAAACTGCATTACCCGTTTGGGGATCCACATACAATTGTTTATACAACTGGAACGAGTTAACTGAATAACCTTCACGAAGAATGGATATATTCCTCCCCGATGCTCCTAAAGATATATCCGATGCCAACTTCTCAATTTTGTTTCTGTTGGCCGATATATTGAAATCGGTTGTCCAGCTAATATACTTGTTCTTGACGTTAACAGACTGAATATCCAGCTCAACACCCTTATTACTAACCGATCCATAATTTTGCAGATACGCTCCAAAGCCAGAGCGATAAGGAACCGGAACATTGAGTAAAAGATCATAGGTGTATTTATTATAATAGTCAATGCTAAAATTCAGACGGTTCTTAAGAATAGAAAATTCTGTTCCAAAATCGATCTGCCGTGTTGTTTCCCAGGTAAGATCAGGATTAGCTAGCTGCGAAGGAGCAGTACCGGCTGATTCCAAATAGTTATATCCTGCCGACCATAATCCGAGTGCTGCATACGAACTAATACCATTTTGATTACCTGAATAACCGGCACTGGCCCTGAATTTTAACACATCAAATATAGCCAGGTTATTTATAAAAGTTTCCTGTCCTGCATTCCATGTTATACCTGCTGATGGAAAATATCCCCATCTGTTGTTTTTACCGAACTTTGAAGAAGCATCTGCTCTGATACTCCCATCAATGGTATATTTATTATCGTATGTATAACTGGCTTTCCCAAAAAATGAAACCAATTTACTTTGTGAGCTAGAAGAAGACCCGGATTTGGTAGCTGCAACAGAAATATCTTTTAAGTCGTTTGTAGCAAAACCTGTTCCAGATGCGCTTGTATATCGTTCCTGTACCGTATTCAATGTATTACCAATCAATGCATTGATATTGTGCTTGTTTTTTGAACCGAAAGACTTAATATAGGTAAGCAGCTGTTCTGCTGTATAAACAATATTCTGAGTTCTGTAGGCACTTGCGGATCCATTGGTAGCAATACCAGCACTTATGAGCGTACTGGAATAACTATTTTCGGATATATCGTTATTGTCTAAACTCCAGCTACTCTTAAACTTCAAATCTGGTAAAATAGCATACTCTGCAAATAGGTTACCAATAGTTCTCCAGCTTTCTGCCTTATTATCAAGATGATCAATTAATGCTAGATGATTATCAAAGCTTCCATAACGGGCATAGCTCCCATCTTCATTAAATACTGGAAGATACGAACGAACAAATATAGCCGAATTTATAACCCCCTTGGGATTATTATCGTTACTGCTTATATTTCGTCCGGTCCGGGTTATATTAATACTTGTCCCTATCTTTAATTTATCAGTAAGATTGCTATCGTAATTCAATCGTCCCGAATAACGTTCAAAATCCGATGGTTTTACAATTGACTCTTGTTTTAGATAACCCAATCCAACATAGTACGTACTTTTGGCAGTTCCTCCTTGTGCTGAAACCTCATAGTTCGAAGTAGAAGCCGTACGGAATAAATCAGAGACTCTATCGTATGAAGGCAAATTCTCTGCATCGGGGAAAGGTAAAACAACGGATGATGGATTCTGTCCATTGTCGACTGCCGTATTATAAGTAGATTCATTTACAAGTTCGCCTGTCTGAGGCCCGTCTGTAACTTTAAATTTCTTGATTGCAGAAGACCAACCATGCGCTATGTTAAGTGATATCTTGGCATTAGTGTTCAGCTTCCCTCTTTTTGTTGTGATAATTATTACCCCGTTGGCTCCTAAAGATCCATAAATAGCTGTGGCATTTGCGTCCTTTAGTATGACCAGATTTTCTATATCGGCCGGATTAATATCAGCTAAAGGATTGGATGCAGCCTGATTTCCCATTCCTGTACGAATAGGATCGTTACTGCTGATAAACACACCATCAACAATATACAGAGGTTCTACTGCAGCATTAATTGAATTACTACCTCGCACTCTGAATGTTACACTTCCTCCTGGAACACCCGTGTTTGATAAAACCTGAACCCCGGATGCTTTTCCTTGTAACATCTGATTAAATCCGGATGCGGGAATATCTTTCAATGATTCAGCCGCATTCAACGAAACAATAGATCCACTTATGGATTTCCTTTGTTGCGTAGTGTAACCGGTAACAACAATCTCGTCCAAAAAATTTGAGTTTTCCGATAAAGCAACAACGACAGGCTCATCTGCATCGTATACATCAATTTCCTGTGTCCTATAGCCTATAAGATTCACATTAAGTGATATCGGTAGTTGTTTGGGTGAATTTATTTCAAAACGCCCCTCATAGTTTGTTGCAACCCCTATTGTAGTCGATTTAATTATCACAGTAGCACCTATAATAGGTTCCTTGGTTTTTTCATCTATAACCTGCCCTTTAATTATTGTCTGAGCATAAATTCCGGTCGAAAAAAGCATCAGTACTAAAAAAATATAAAAACACTTCTTTGGCCTTAGAAACAGCCCGGTGCTTCTAAGAATTATCAATATATTTGTCATATTCGCTTTTTTTAATAAACACTTCCAATACCAATTGCCGTCGGAGGAGGGAGTGTTTATTTTTGTTTGGTAATAAACAGATTTGTTATTTGTTTCCTTTTTTTTGCAACTTAGAGAAGGATACTCTTTGAAGAAAACTTGCGTGTGGAAATTTTAGTTGTATATACAACAACACATTCGCATGGTTATGCGGGAGGTAGGATGGTAAACTGACGGCGACATCGCAGGTATGAACGCAGATTGATTTAAACTAATCGAGGATCCTCGATTTTTGAATATCCAGGCTAAGGATATACTTTGCAGCTTTTCTGTTTTAATTAGAATCTTCATTTCCATTTATTATTAAATGTATTCATAATTTATAAAATTTATGTGATACAAAGTTACGGATGATCAAATAGCTGTAAATACCATAGATATGGTATTTTAAACTCCAACCACATTGACTATCATAATATTCAGGCAAAAAATGCCATATATATGGTATTTTTTGCCTGAATATTAAACGCTAAATTTGCCATATAATAAATACAATCTAACTGGTGTTGAATTAATAAAATGATCTTATGAAAGATTTACCAGAAAAAAAAATCGACTTTTACCCTTCAGCCATTATTCATTATTTGGCAGGAAAAACGGGCAATGCGTTTATTCAATGTATTATCGTTGAGACAATGATCAATGTAGTTGCAATCAATCTTTCTTCTTCAAGACGAATGTGCTGCTGTTAATGTAACTATTACTTATCCATCTTTTTTCTCTATCTATCTCATTTAAACTAAAATTCACTTCAAATATGAAAAATATAAGATTAATACAACTGATATTCATTGGATTGTTAACTATTTCGACCGTTTCAACTCAAAATAAAACTAAAGATTATATATATATTAAAGGGGTTAAATTCGTATCTCCATTACTGGAAAAATGGATAACCGAATACGGGAAAGTCAATCCGCTAGTCCAAATTAAAATTGCGGATAAGCAAACATCAGAAAAAGAGATCGATTTAAATCTCTTCGTTAACGAATTTCCGGCAGATTCATTACAGCCAGATTTAAAAATAAACTATGTAGGAAGGTACGCCCTGCTTCCGATTGCTTCCAGAAATAATTTGCATTTTTCTGATTACACAAAAAAAGGAATTAACAAAAAGAAGCTAAAAGAGCTATTTTTCCAGAAAGATCTCCTTGCAGAAGATAAAAAATCTTCTGAGACTGAATATCCCGTAACCATCTATTCGGGTAATACATCTTATTCGGGTGCTAATTCTTTTGCAACTTATTTTGGATACAAGCCGTCCGAAATTAAAGGAAAAAGAATATCAGGAGATGATATTTACTTGATTAGCGCTATTAAAAAAGATTCTAATGGAGTAACATTTAATAATCTTTCCTATATATTCGACATCAATACCCGTCAGATTAAGACAGATATTACTTTACTACCATTAGACATAAAAAAAGAACAGCGGGAAGTCTTGAATTCAGAGAATATTGATCAACTAATAGCTCTTTTGGAAGCAGAATCCATTGATCTTATTCCGGTTCTGCATATTGGATTTATATATACCGATTATCAGAATCCGGAGGTTGGTAAATTTCTTAAGTGGGTTTTGGCCGACGGGCAAAAATTTAATCACACATATGGATTTCTTAATCCTGATAAAGAAACGCTGGCTTATCAGAAAAGAATGGTTGACGGTGTATTACTTACTTCGATGAGTGTAAAATAAAATCGTTGCTGTCCACTTAAAGTAAACTACAAAGGTTATCTATATATTTGCTAAAAAAAGGAACAAACGCTACTTGAATTTATGTTCCTGAATTAAACAGAAATCTCCGGATAAAATAGTTATTTTATCCGGAGCATCTCATTATATAATTACAGGATTAATTAATAGGTATTCAACGCTTGTTTCAAATCCTGTATAAGATCTTTACTATCTTCTACTCCAACAGACAACCGGATCAACGTGTCTTTAATACCAATAGCTTCGCGTGATTCTTTAGGTATAGAAGCATGCGTCATCAATGCAGGCACTTCAATAAGAGATTCTACCCCTCCGAGACTTTCGGCTAAAGCAAAAAGATGAAGAGACTCCAGAAATCGTTGGGCATCGCTCAATTCTCCTTTAATTTCAAACGAGATAACACCTCCAGAACCTCGTGTTTGCTTTTTCGCTAGCTCATATTGCGGGTGACTTATTAACCCCGGATAAATAACTTTTGTTACCTTAGGATGATTTTCAAGAAACTCGCCTATCTGTAATGCATTTTTTTCATGTCTTTGCATTCGTAATTCCAATGTTTTAATTCCACGTATGGTGAGATACGAATCAAAAGGAGACAAAACAGCACCCACTGCATTCTGATGATATTGCAGCTTCTCATAAAGCCCCTGATCAGATACCATTACAGCCCCCCCCAGGACATCACTGTGTCCTCCAATGTATTTGGTAGAACTATGCAAAACAATGTCTGCACCTAAATCCAACGGATTCTGAAAATATGGAGAAAGAAATGTGTTATCCACAACCAGTATTAAACCTTCATCCCTTGTAATATCGGATACCGCTTTAATATCGGTAAGTTTCAATAATGGATTAGAAGGAGACTCAAGCCATATCATACGTGTATTTGGACGAAAGGCCTTTTTCAAGTCGACAGGGTTCTCTGCATTTATATATGAAATCTCAATTCCATAGTTCGAAAAGATTTTATTGAACAATCTTTTGGTTCCACCATATAAATCGTCGGAAGCCACAATATGATCTCCAGATTTTAGTAATGCAAGAATTACAGTGGATTCTGCAGCCAGTCCCGAACTGAAAGCCAATGCAAATTTACTATTTTCTAAGGAAGCTAATTTACTTTCCAAAGCCTTTCTCGTAGGATTTAGTGACCGGGTATATTCGTAACCAGCAGTAGGTTCTTCTATTTTCTTTCGGGCAAAAGTTGTTGACAAATGAATTGGCACAACAACATCTCCGGTTGCTCCATCTCTAAAATCAGGTTCTTCTCCTATATGGATTGCATTTGTTGCAAATCCGTATTTACTATTTTCTGTACTCATTTTATTTTTTTATTTACAATATAGTTTTTATTAATCCAACTTTCAATCCAATATCCAATTTTGGGGAACAGTAATAATCATCTTTCATTAATTGTTTATTATTATGATACTCAGAAAAATATGAATAATTAGAAACAGATGTAAATCCATATCCCCACTGTTCAATTTCTTCTAATTGGTCATTTCCCCATTTGAAAGGAGCCTGTGATAAATCAATACTCTGATGAATGGCTAAAGAGGTAAAACTAAAAGGTACCATGTCGAACACAATAAAGCTATCACGAAAATGAGAAGCAATTATTTCGAATATGGATTTAACCTTCTCTTCGTCCAGATACATTAAAACCCCTTCTATAATGAACAAAACATTATTCTTTTCTTCAATAAAATTGATCCACGAAAAGTCTAAAATACTTTTCGTTATGTTGATTGAAGAATCTTCAAAAAAGGTTTTTCTTAAATGCATAGGAACCTCTAAGTCCAGATGATACCATTTAGCCGTATTATATCTTAATTGCCGGGTGTCTAATCCAGCACCAAGATTTACAATAACCGGATGGCTTGTTTTTCCAATATAATCTCTGGCAATACGATCAATTATACTGGTCCTTAATGTTATAGCCAATTGAGTATCCCGGTCATTTTTCATGCGGCTGAAATCATAATCAAGTTGATTTATTATTTTAACTGCGGCATGGTCTTGAATTATACCTCCTTCTAAAGTCTCAACAGCCCTAAAATACAAAGGAACTAATAACGTCTCCGATATATCTGTCAAATCGGAAACTGAAGTCGTTTTATTTGATTTATTCATTACAGGTCTCAATTCAAAAATTTCACTTCAGTATCATTATTAAGTCTGGTAAGGACATCAATCTTTGTAATCAAGCCTCCAAATACACCCTGAGGACCTTCAAGAATAGCTGTAAACCCATCATTTAGTATTTTGATAAGTTGATCATAGCTTGCTGTAATAGGTATAGTTATCAATTGAGTCGTCATTACTTTCTGTACTTGTGTATTACTATTGTACCCCTTGATATATGCTTGTAGTAAATCCGACTCATCGATAATCCCCACAGCTTTGTTATTTTTCAGGATAGGCAATTGAGATATATCATAAAGCTTTAATTTTTTGTATGCGGACATGAGTGTATCGGTTGGGTTAGCGTAAACAATGGAATTATCTTCGAATCGTCTTGAAACAAAGTCCCGTAGATCGTGAAGTACTTCTCTTTGTGCTAATCCATTGTCAAGAAGCCAATAACTATTATACATCTTAGATAAATATTTATTTCCACTATCACAAACGAAAGTAACAACGCGTTTTGGCTCTGTTTGCTCCCTGCAGTACTTCAATGCGGCAGATATGAGTGTTCCGGACGATGATCCAGCCAGAACGCCTTCTTTGTTCAGCAGCTCATAAACTGTGTCAAAACTTTCCTGATCAGATATCGTATATGCTTTTTTAGTCAATGAAAAATCGGCAATTGACGGAATAAAATCTTCTCCAATTCCTTCTACGAGCCATGACCCTGCATCAGTTCGAACAACACCTTTATTAATGTAATCGGCAAGAATAGATCCATGAGGATCCGCAAGAACAAATTCTGTCTTATCCGAAACTTTTTGAAAAAAATGAGTCAGTCCAGTTAATGTTCCCGACGATCCAACCCCTACTACAACTGCATCCACATCATGCTCAAGTTGATCCCAAATTTCAGGCCCTGTGGTGGTTTCATGAGCTAGCGGGTTGGCTAGGTTTTCGAACTGATTTACGTAATAAGCTCCTGTTTCTCGGGCTATTCTTTGCGCATAATCCTGGTAATATTCCGGATGACCTTTGCCAACATCCGAACGGGTAATAATCACCTCAACACCTAAAGCCCGGAGATGATTAATTTTTTCCTGGCTCATCTTATCAGGTATAACAAGTCTCAGCTTATACCCTTTCATCCTGGCTATTAATGCAAGTCCTAAACCTGTATTTCCAGCAGTTGCCTCAACAATTGTATCTCCGGGTTTCAGACATCCTTCATTCTCTGCTACTGTTATCATTGATAATCCAATGCGATCTTTTATTGAACCACCAGGATTCTGGTTTTCAAGCTTGACAAATAAACGGCATTTACCAGTGTCTATTTTTGTAATTTCTATAATAGGAGTATTACCTATTGTCTCTAATATATTTTCAACGATACGGTTGTTTTTAGTTGTTTTCATGAAATAAATTGAATGAATGTTGTTTAATTCTATCAGTAAATACGTTGTAATGATTTACAAATAACAACATCGTACCGAAAAATTTTCCACATTTGAAAACATCTTGCTTATGGCAATAAAATATCCTTGAAGATAGGATTTAATGTAATGAAAGAAGGAGGCATGTTTACGCTCTGGCATAAACATGCCTCCTTCATCGGATGATTCGTCTTGATTTTCTTTTTTCATATATATATAAATAATAAGTGAGTAAAAACATCGTATATGTCTACAAGCTGAGTGTTGAATCTTACAATAAAATCTTTTACTGTAAATTACATTCAGACATAAAAAATATATGGTGAAAACTAATGTAAATGAGATTGACCAGAAGACCTCTGGATTATAGAGATAGTAAAATTAGTTGCAACAACAGCAACACAGGCTTAAAGAAGGTACAGGAGAACTAAACAAGGATAAGTTGGGAGTAAAAAAGTTTTCTCCATCCAAAAAAGAATAAGTCAGCATGTCGGAGACTAGAATCGTTTGCCTCCTAAACTTTATTTCTACTTGTTTTATCATAACTATTAATTTAGTATTTTTATCCTATCGATAATTTTCACCTGCAAAGTTACAGAGTACAAGCTTGCTTGCAATACCATAAATACGGTATTTAATACTTCATTTTTACGAAAGAGTTCCTTTACAAAAGTTTTTCAAGTAAAAAAATTGCTAAAGGAAGTCGGGAATAAATTCAGATGAACAAAATAATACAAGCAAATAATCCTTTTAATGAGAATAGCATCCGGCAAAAATAAATATCTTTGCTGCTCATTAAATGCGTACCTGTGAGAAAAAAGATACTTTTCATATCAAAGGTTTTGCTGATACTTCTTTTTGTAAGTTATTACGGAGCAGTAACAGCATT
>Ga0209639_1002063_pt1 | contig 17045 bp, 20 predicted proteins | sample EPASupsiteHSE605_FD_187268 | JGI IMG/M metagenome (GOLD analysis project Ga0209639, IMG submission 187268) | Bioremediated contaminated groundwater from EPA Superfund site, New Mexico - Sample HSE6-05 (SPAdes) (version 2) | ecosystem: Environmental > Aquatic > Deep subsurface > Groundwater >...
TGCTCGGGGCAGCGTATGCAGGTTGGCCGGCTGGTAACGATTATGGGTATCGAACAGGGCATCAAGGTCAATCGTGGTTGCTTTCTGCTGAAGCTCCTTGGTGATGTCCTGCTCGACAATGGGATAGATCCGTCCCACGGGTTCCAGCCGGGTGTGCGCTGCCCAAACCTGGGTGGCACAGGTGATGATCCATAGGGTGGAGAGAAGTTTAGAGTCCATCCTTCTCCCTCCGGGCAACCATCTCCAGGATGGCTTCGTGATAGCTGAGACCATTCTTGACCATGGCCTCGATGGCGGCAATTTCGGCGGGTTTGGAGGTGTAGATGAAATAGTCGTAGTCGTTGACCACCAAGCGGGCCACGCCGAGGCCAAAGGGGGTATCGAAAAAGATCTCCGAGTATTTGGGCGGATTGGATTTAACGCTTTTGAGGAGCTGGAGCACAAAGTCGTCATACTCGATCAATCCCAGCTTGCGGGCCTGATCAAAATCCGAGGATTCAAGGTAGATCTTGAAGGCCGAGTTGCCGTTGATCACCCGGCCCACCTCGCCGAAGCTGTCGAGATCGAGGATCGACTGGGTGATGATCATGAAGCTGCCGTTGTACTTCCGCGCCCTCCGATAGCCCTCGTTGATCACCGGCCCCAGCATGGCAGCCTTGCCCAGAAACTGCCAGGCCTCGTCAAAGATGACCAGCCGGGAACGGGACCGGTCGGAAAGGTAGAGATCCTGGGTGACCGCATTGAGCACCAGCAGGGTGACCACACGGTACAGATCGGGCTGGATCTTGAGATTCTCCAGCTCCAGAACCACGAAGGCATCGCGGTGGATGTCAAAGGTGGAGGGACCGGTGAAGAACTTGCCGTGAAAGCCGTGGCTGGTGAACTCACGGATGTTGAAGGCCAGCTTACGCGACACCTCGACCAGGGCCGGATTGTCGCTCATCGAGTCGAAGTCCGCTGCCGGTACCTCGGGAAAGGTGGCCAGGAACTCATAGACCGTGTCGGCATCGGCCGCCTGTGCCTGCTGCTGCCAGGCCCAGCGGACCGCATTGCGGATCATGTTCAGCTCGGTATCATCGCACTTCTCTGTATCCGAGTTGGAATAGGCCATCTGGGCAAAGACGGCGGTGACCGACTTGAGTTCCTCCTCCGGTTCCTGGATGGAGGTGAAGGGGTTAAGACAGACGGCTGTTCCCGGCTGGAAGTCGAGATAGCGGGCGCCGAGCATGTTGGCGATTTTTTTATACGAGCCGCCGATGTCGATGATCCGCACCAGGGAGCCGCAGGCGTAGTAATTGAAGGCCAGGAAGTTGACCAGGAAGGATTTGCCTGAGCCGGTGGTGGCGCAGCAGACGGTGTTGTGGTTGGGCGCTCCCTTGGCAAAGAAATCCAGGCTGACCAGTTGGCCTTTGCGGCCGGTGAAGATCAGTTTCGGCACGCCGCCGGTGCCGGCGAAGTCGCCTTGGACAGGAAGCAAGGGAGTCACCGAGGGCACCGAGGCAATGAAATCCCGTTCCAGGTTGTCGACGTTCCTGCCGGTGGCGTAGAGACCGAAGGGTAAGGCCGAGAGGAAAAGGATTTTAAGGATAAAAGAATCCTGCTGCATGACATAGCCGTTATCCTCCCAGATCCTTCTGGCCCGGGTGCAGGACTCGCGAGCCCCTTCCAGATCCCGGTCCCAGACCAGGAGGATGGGGATGATGCGAACGAACTTGACTCCGTGCTCCAGTGCATCGGTGGCCTCCAGATGCTCTTCCTGTTTTCGTCGCAGCAAGGGCGAGAGCGAACCGACCGCCTGCTGATTGAGCAGCAGGTTGCATTTGGCGTGGATCTTGGTCTCCAGTCCCTGCTCAAAGAGGATGTTGAGGGTGTAGAGGAAGCCGGTTTTGATCTGATCCATGTCCGAGACCAGGCCCCAGATGCCGCCAAAGAGCGCATTGGTCTGCAGGGGGTCGACCTGGGTGGGAATGATCTTGGGGGTGGTGCAGCAGAAAAAATTATCCCCCACCTGGAGGTGATCTCCCTTCTCTTTGACGATCGTGTCCGCATTGAGGATCTGCTTACGCAGGGGGATGGTATCGTTGTAGCTGGTGAAGTTGTGCTCCGGGTACCCCGGTGGGTAGTGGTTGAACAACCGCCGCGCCCATTCAAGCAGGTCACCCGGCTGCAGGGAGCGTGGGGACAGCAGCGCCGCCTTCAAGGTTTCAGTGATCTGCCGTTTGATGTCCTGCAGGGGTTTAGCTTTCTCCCGGTCGATGAAATCCTCGGGGTTCGGCGCCTCCGGCATGTTGCCGGGCAGCTTGACCGCAACGATCAAACGAAAATTACGCACCGGGATGTTGGAGCAGGCGACAAGGCCCCGCCTCCCCTGCTCCATGAAATCAATGATCTGGTCCGTGCTGGTACGGACAATGATATCATCCACTGTTCGACTTTCCCGGTAGGCCTCCAGAATCGGAGCGATATGGGAGTCGGCATGGAGGATCAGTTGGAGCACGCTCCCCTTGGGCAGGCCGGCCCGGAATAACCCCTCCAGCGAAGTCAGGGCTTTGGGACCGGCAAAGGTCAGGGGGGTGCATTCCCAGAGCATGCTCAGACTGCAATCCTGGTTGAGGTAGATATCGAGGTTGTAGTCGTAGGCCAGATAGTTCAGGTAGGCGGAGAACGGATGCCGGCTGGTCATCCGCTCAAGGTCCGCCTGCTTGAGGTATGCACCTGGGCCAATGCCTATTTTTTCCAGCAGGGCAATCATGGCTTCTTCTCACTGACCTCGGTCAGCACCCATTGGGAGGGCTCGATCTCCAGGTAGGCATACCGGGTCATGAACAGTTCGTTGTTTTCCCCTTTGTAGGGCAACAGGAGAACCCGAAGGATCTTGGGCGGGTTGAGCACCGGGGTTTCCGGTGCTTCCAGCAGATCGGCCAGGGCTTTGTAACGGCTGGTCTGGGCCTCGATCTGGGAAGCGTTGGATGTTGCCTCGTTTGTTTGACCGTCAGGAAGCCGGGCTTCCTTGTAGGCCGTTGGTGTGTCGAGGCATTTGCCCTCACTGTCCTTGGCCTTGCAGCGGAAGTTTTCCTCATAGGGATTCACCGCATCCTTGACTCCGGCACAGCCAGAGGCGTAGAGGAGAATCAAAATACCGGCGAGCAGTTGTTTCATACCTTCCTCACTGTTGCGCAAACTCATTGTTCTTGATGTCCCTGATCTCCATCTCCTTGCCCTCGGAGATGATGACCGTGATTTTCTTGGCTGCACCGACCTCGATCACCGGGGTGGTCTGCTTGACCAGTTCGAGGTAGAAATCGCTCATGCTCTGGGAGCCCTGGGAAAGGCCAGTGCCTAGTGTCGACTTGCCGACCTGGGAGCCGTCGATGGTCGAGGTGGAGCCCAGAGCAGAGGTTGAGGTGGTCGTAGCCGAGGCCTTGAGGGCATCGCCGGCACCTTCGAACAGACCGGCGACAATGGCCCGGACCGTGGCCGCGCCCATGCGCGAGACCACCCGGCCGGAGAGCCCGACCTTGGAATCCGAGTCGGTGACAAAGCCTTTGACCTGGGCATCGATCACCGCCTTGCCCTCGTTGCTCAGGCAGGAGAGCGAGACCAGCCGGACATCAGCCCGCTCCTTATCGAGCCGGCCGACTGCCTCGGCGACCACAAAACAGCCCGAGAGTTCAGCCTTGATGTCATTGGGCAGGACCGCCGGGGTCTTGATCCGCAGCAGCAGCGGTTCCGGACTGTTCTTGCTGGTGCCCGAGGTGGCGGCGTCAAAGCCGGTCAGCAGGTTGGCCTCCATGAATGAGGGCGGCAGGTAGACGGTGCGCCCCTTCTTCTTGGCATCTCCCTTGGGCAAGGAGTCGTTCTTGACCACTGTGATCTTGCCGATCCGCTTTTTGTCCTTCTGGTTGCCGGTCGGTGCGATATGCGGATTCTCCTCACCTCCGGTTGCCGGCTGCTGCGGGGGTGGCGGGAAGGCGGCATTGCCCCGCTCGATCTCGCCGGCTTCGGGTATCTTGGGCAGATCTTCTTTGCTGACCGGATCTCGCTTACTTTTTTCAGCGGCTTCCAAATCCTTCCGACCCCGTTCCAGATCCCGCTGCAGGGTGGAGACATGCCCTTCGAGTTCTTCCAGCTTGCGGCGGTACTCGCGGACAATGGTCTTCTCCATCAGATCCGGGTCAAGCCGGGTGTTCTGGCCGCGCTCATTGCTGTGGTCGGGCTGGTCTGTCGACCGGGAGTTGTAGCCGGTCACCACGATCACCAGGAGGACAGCGCCCAGCAGCGACCAGATGACGATCTTCTTGCGTGCCGGTGTGAGCCGATGGAACCGTTCGGTGATCTTCATGGCTCGGCTCCGGCATCCAGGGTGGTCATGGTTCCTGCGGGCAGATCCTTGCGCTCCACCACAAAGACCCGGGTCGATTGTGTGGGCCTGAGGGTATGCTGCTCAATCGCCACCGCCAGAATCGGGTTGCCGACAGCGGCGGTGAGAAAGGTCTTCTCGGCCAGCTCCAGATCCGTGGCCAGCCGGGAGGTGGCCTTGAAGGCTTTGAGCCGCAGGCCGACACCGTCGATCTCGACCACCTGCTGCCGAACCAGGTCAAGATCCGGGCAGAGGCGAACAGGTTGGTTTTGGTCGGTCACCTGATAGCTGGAGGGAAAGACGCCGTCATAGGCCTCCTTGATGAGCTGCAGGGCCTGTTTCTCCAGGGGCATGTTCTTGTAGCGGGCGATGTTCTTTTCCACGGTCTCGCTCTTGGGCAGGGCAAGCCGGACCGTGACCGCATTGATCTCCGCCGGGGCGCCGATGATGGTGTAGACCGCACCGTTGCAGACCGCATAGATCTCGCTGGGTTCCTTGCTGTACCTGAGTTTGCCGCCCACCTCCTCGGCGGTGAACTTGATAAAGGCATTGTTGCCGGAGAAGTGGCCGGTCAGCCCCTTCTCCTCGGAAAAGATCAAATCGCTCATCTGCCCTGGGCAGACGATGCGGTTGATCTCCCGGCCTGAGAGTTCCACCAGGGTGGGCACCTCGGCGGGAACGCCTTCGCCGGCCATGGCAGGACCAGCAGTAAACACAAGGCAGCATGCTGAAAAGAATACTCTCTTCATTTGTCACTCCTCTCTTCTCCGGATTTATCCTTCTCCTTGAAGGCCAGCAGGGAAAACCGGCCGTCCCTGATCTGGTAGTCGAGGAAATAGGTCCGGGTCGTGTTTTCCAGCCGGGTGTTGCCGGTGTACTGCTTCAGGTCGCCAAACACCTCGATGCGGTTGTCCTTCATGGTCAGGGTCTGCGGATAGAAGACCGAGCTGACCTGAGACTCCTCGATCCGCCCTGCCAGGGAGTACCAGAGGGTGGAGGCCTCGGGGTAGGATTCCGGCGCGTAGTAGACCAGCAACTCGTTGAACTGCTTGCGGGCCGTACTGGGCGAGTAGGTGGTGGCCAGGCTGACGATCCGCCGGCCGAGGTCCTGGATGTACGCCTCGGTCGGCCTACCCTGGACAAACTCCACGGTGCCGGTCATCTGCGGCGGAATGAGGATCACCTTCTGGTAGCGCACCGCCCGGTAGGTCATGAAGGAGGTGAACACCAGACAGGCGGCCAAGACGATGACCACAAACCGGAGCAACCGGTTGCGGGCATAGAGGTTGCTGCTCTGTTGGACATAGGTGTTGAGTTTCACTCGTGGAACTCCTGTTCAAAGTAACCGGGGTAGTTTTTCATCTGCAGCAATCCTGTGGCGTACAGCAGGTGCTTGAGAAAGCCCCGGGGTTTGCTCCGTTTGGTCCGGGTGTAGCCGTACTGGATGCCGACAAAGACGATCCAGGCCAGGCCGCCATAGATCAGGGCCACCGTGAGGGTGAACAGAAAAATGGCCAGCTCATCGACCTCAAACCACAGCACCTGGAAGGGTCGGGACAGATACTGCGGAAATTTGCGGGATAAGCCGGCCATGGTCCCCTCAACAGATTAAGGCGCCGATGGTCTCAACCACGGTGTTGGCCCGGAGCAGGAAAGCCCCGCCTAACACCACACCGGCTGCCGGCAGGATCATCTGCCGGATGGCCAGAATCGCGGCTACGCACATACAGGCCACTCCGCCGGTGAAACCCACCGGGCCAAGCAGGATCTGGTTGACGCCGATGTCGTAGAGGTCATAGGCAAAGGAGCCTGCGGCCGGTACGGTCATGGCCAAGGCGTTGCCCGCCTTCATCAGAGAAAGCAGCACAGCGGCCATCCAGGTGGTCATGTTCATTTGTTTGCGGAAGCGTTTCATCTCGGTCTCCTCCAAAGAGTGTTTGAAATATCTGCCGTTCTGGCAGGTTATGGCTGGATAAAGGCGAGTTCGACTCGCCGGTTGCTGGCCAGGTGCTCGTTGCCAGGTAGGGGTTGCTGCGAGCCCATGGCCGCTACTTCGGCGACGGTGTAGCCATGCCAACGAAGAACCGCTGCCACCTGTTCCGCCCGCTCTCGGGAGAGGGTGCGGTTGCGCTCTTCCGTGCCCAGCGAACAAGTATGGCCGGTGACAGTGAGCCCGATTCCAGGAACGATGGTGCAGTGGGCCAGAGCTGTCAGCAGCGAGGTCTGTTCGGTATGCGACAGCTCGGCGCTGCCGAGGTGGAAATGCACCACCGGCAGCTCACAGCCATCCGTGGCTTCTGTAACTTTCCTGCCGCAAGCCGTTTGGCGGTGATTCGGTGTGCTGGTCAGGACAAAGGTCTCCCGGTCCGTTACCTGCACAATCTCACTCAGCATGGAGAAGCGTTCCTGACGAATCTCCCGGGCCATGAGCGGTGAGCCGCTCAGGAGCAGGACGGTTATCAGGATGGGAATCAGGTGGGCGTTCATGGGGTGCTCGTTCTCTTTTTTCCGAACTGTTGATTTGGTTGGTTGACCATTTCGTTGCAGAGCTTTTTAGGTCGATTCTGTCATCATCAAGAAACGTTGTTTCTTACTTCTTAGTTGGCGCGATGTAAGAAATCTCCTGGGCCTTTTTTCTCATGTCCCGGTACCGGGCGACCTGGGCTTTTGAGCGAATATTGCGGATCCGGCTGACCTGTTTCTTGGTCAGCTCAAAACGAAAGGTGGTCTGGATTTCTGCAATGACCTGTTGCAGGGAAAGACGGCTTCCCGGCTCCTGGTTGAAGTAGCGGGAATAGGCATAGCGCTCCCATTTGCTGTTCAAGGCCACGGTCCGTATGAACTTCTCCCTGGCGAGACGGGACATCCGGGAGATCTGCGGACGAAGCACATTCCTGTCCCCCCAGACCTGTTCCAAAACACGCAGACCGATCTGGTCCTCCGTGGTCAGTGGATCCTGGATGATCTCCTTGCGCTTCAGGAGCAGGAGGATTTTCCGGGGGAGCGGTGACTTGCGGGAAAACTCGGTGATGGTAGGTAGTTTGGGCTGCATGTTTCGTTGTTGTTGAATGATGTGGTTGATGGTGCTCTGAACGATACGACAGACCTGTCGCCGGCTGAGGTTGAAGTGGCAAGCCGTCTCTTCGGTGGAGACCGGGAATGGTTGCTCAAGGATCCACCAGCAAATCTGCCGGTCTCGATCCTCGACTCGTTGCATGGCGTGCTCGATCTCCTCGGATTGTGGTTCGGGACGGTATTCCGCCTCTTCCCGAGAAGCAGTGCAGACCAGGTACTCGTAGGAAAACTGTGCTGGTCGGAGACCAATGGCCATCTTCAGGCACTGCGTTCTGAAGATGGTCCGAAAATAGGTGATCAACCGCTGAGGGTCTTGGTTCTGAACCTCAATCAGTGCCTTGAAAGCAGCTATGATGGCCTCCTGGAACAGATCGTCGTCATCTCCTGCCATGTAGGGAATAAAGGGGGCTGCCTCCCAACGGACCACATGGGTATGGGCTTGGACCCATTGCGTGGCGGCGAGCCAGTTGAGCTGGCTTGCGGTGATGTGGATGGCGCTCGGTGCTGTCATGGTGGTTGTGGAGTTGGTCCGCCCTTCTTTTAAGATTAAAAAAAGATTAAAGATGATTAGAGGGCTCGGGGCCTCTGGAAAAAATCATGTATTAGCATTGGGTTGCGTGTAAAAAAAATTGAGCAACTGTGAGTGCTATGCCCCCAAAACGTGAGTGCTATGCCCCCTGTTTTGTGAGTGCTATGCCCCCAGGTGTGAGTGCTATGCCCCCTGAGTGTGAGTGCTATGCCCCCCAAGTGTGAGTGCTATGCCCCCTCTTTCTTGTGGTGACTGAGGGTGGCGCACCACGTTCAACTTGTCTTCCGAATCAATGTCCCAACCCTGGACAGCTCCGGCCTGGACCAATTCGCTCATCGCGGATCGTAAACTCCGGCGAAAATCAACCAACCGAGAGCACTCAGACCCGCAGAGATGCTTCAATGTGGTAATTTTTACGGGATAGGGCGCTCGGTGACTCGCATAGAAGCCATGCAGCCACTTGGCGAGGTCGGTCTTGAGTTGGAGCCGCTGTTGCCACTGCACCTGGGTCCAGCCGACATCGAACAGGCCTACCAATTTGGGATTGATCCTGACGATGTAGGACTGGTCTTCATCGCTGAAATAAAATTCGTCGACCAGTGAGCCGGCATAGGAGAAACTCCCCCGGTACGCACCAAGATCGACCTTGATCTCCACGGCGGTGGCTGTCAGGCGTCGGAGTGAATCCTTGAGCCACTCCCGGCCTGATTTCCCGCCTTGACGTCCGATGGCCGCAAGAAAGGGTTTCACCTTGATCCTGAGAAACTGTCGTTTCTCTGGATCGGGCTCTCGGGCTTGAAAATGGAGTGCTTGCGCCAACACGTCAAAATCACCCTGATCCAATCGCCAACCGGTATATTGGATCGTCACCCCTTTGAGCGATGCGATGAGTTCCTTTTTGACGGCTTTTCGTCGCCCTCTTTTGATCACCCCGAACAGAGCGGAACGCAGGCATATATTAGGGATGCCGCGAGTCTTATCAGGCCAGTCGGGTAATAGAGGGATTTGTTCAATAGCTTGTATTTTCTGTCGCATCTCCGGCGAGAGGGAATCAAAGCATCGATTCTGGAGCAGGTTGCTCGCTTCTAGTTTTGTTGGAAAGAATTCGTGTGAAATAACAACCTCCTTTCTTGGAATTGTTGGGATGAAGAAGGTTACCGTTCCCGAATCTCGATGGTTCGACGGGGCCGGCCTGCTTTCACCGCTCGAATGCGCTTGCTCTCAAACCAGGTATTCAGGTCTGCCTCCAGGATCAAAACGGTTTTCCCTGGCTTGTAAGCCGCCAGATCACCTCTTTTAATTGCCCGGTGAATGGTGTGATAGCTGCATTTGGCGAGTTGAGCCGCTTCATCGATCGTGATGGACGTGTTTCGTATCATCGGTACATACCTTGTGAACTGCTGCACGAATCTGCTCAGGAGTGCCCCAGATCCAGATAACCTTGCTGATCCCGGTGACCATTTCGAGGCGAACCGCCACCGCTTTCGGACAAGGTCTTCGGCCGTGGAGGATATGGCTGAGAAAGTCGGGCGATATTTCCGCCTGAAGGGCAATTTGCTTTTGGGTGATCCGCTCTTTGGTTGCACTCATAGTCAACTATTTGGATGAATTTTTGGGTAGAGTCAAGAAAAAAATGTCGGCAATATATTGTTTTTATTCAATAAATTGAGCAATTGCTCAAGAGATGAGCAGGTGCTCATTTTTTCACCGTGTTTCGACGCAAACATCGCCCCCAAAGAAGGCAACGCTGGCGACTGACTACTGATGTGAAATTGTTCCTATGGGGAACAGTTGGGCGGGGTTCGAATCTGGCCGTTTTCCTTCGTGAGAGAGTAGACAAAGGCTGCGAATTTTCCAATGGTGTCGTCTTTTGCAGGGTCGCAACTGGCTGGAACAGGGACGATAGTGGCCTGGAACGCGTCCATCTTGATGCTTTTACCAGGCATAGAAACGCGTATGCATTTTCCTGGAATGACGAAGAAATATGGGGGTAACCCGTCCATCTTTGCAACGGACGGATCAGGGGGCGGTGGTGAAAATTTTTTACTTTCCCGGTATGCTTTCCAATATTCGGGATGTTGTTCCCGCCATCGTTCCTGGCAATCGATTTGGTTTTTTCGGTATTCAGGATCAGTGGCTCTTTTTTTTCGCTGCCATGCTCTTTTTCTGGCTCGCTGGCAGTCGGCACGGTTGCAGTATTGTTGGTTGAGGTTCCTTGGGTTTCCAGGTTGAATTCGTCGACAAGCTTTGCAGCGAAAGGATTTCATGGCAACGGTTCCCTCAAACGCTATTGCGGTATAGGTTCAAAATAACGAGCAAAAAGAAGCTCGCGCCATGAGAATTCACCAAAAGCCAATATCGATGATTTTGCAACCCCCTCACATTTTCGGGATAGTCGTATTCTCGGCTTTTATTTCTTGAGCAAATGCTCTATTGTTTATGACATGAATAACCCAATCGCTGAGCAGTTCCGGGTCGCCTTGAACTTCTTGCTCCATCAGGAGGGAAGGGGTGGCCAGGTGCGTCTTGCCGTGGCCCAAAACATTGATCGAGGCTATCTCAATGCGGTGACCAAGGGGAGAAAACCGGCGGCTGAGGAGATCCGGCTTAAAATTGCCGATCACTTCGGTATGAGGTATGAAGCGATGCTCACTCTCGGTCGGGCAGTTCAGGAAGGAACAGTGGTGCTGGGCCAAGGAGTTTCGCGGCTTGGGCCCTCAAGGGACAACCAGTCCAGCGTTGAAAGCCTTGATCGACAACCGGATAAAACGAAATCCGAAATTCTGCAGCGCACCTTGGAGATGTTCAATGATACCGAGGGCAATTCGATCTTGCGGGTGGTAATCGATGCCTTCTACAAGGCCATGAAAGAAAGACGAGAGAATGTGGAAATTATTAGGAGGTTGGAGGCGCTGGAAGAGAGGTTGGCGAAATTAGAACGGATTATGAGTGGTGAGTAATGTCTGGCACAATTAAGTCTTTTTGATTGCAGCGCGACTAAATTTGCGACTAATTATTATAATTTATTGATTTTATTAATTTTGTTCTACCTTGAGGGGGTAGTGGCCCACGGTCGTGCGAGTTCGAGTCTCGCCTTCGGCACCAATAAATATAAGGATTTCAAGAGCTTATTTCATAAGCACCTGAAATCCTTTTTTTATTTCCAAAGGTCGAGCTCGCAAGGTTTCATCGTCAAGCATACAACCTTTCTATCTTGTACACTTTCGTGTACAAATCTAAAAAGTCGCATTTTCGCAACCTTAGATTTTTCGAGGAGTAGAGATGCGCGTTCCCACCTATCTTTTTCAAAGTTTGAAATCCACCTATTATTTTCGGATGCATGTTCCAACCGAACTTCAGCCAGTATTGAAACGTACTGAATTGAAGAAATCGTTGAGAACCAAAAACCGATCTGCTGCCTTGCGACTATGCCGCGCCTATATCACGCAAGCTGAGCAGCTATTCCAGAGACTGCGACTCGATATGGTTGCTTCTGACGGGTTCGGCTTAGTTGATGCTGGTATTCACGTATCCCATCGAAACGGTAAAGCAGCCTCCATCAAAGCTGTAACCGAAGTACTCTCCGCCAAAGCAGAGCCGGTAGCTCAACCCAGACGATGTATCTCGTTGAGAGAGTTGATCACTTTGTATGTTTCCGAAATTATCTCTCAACGAGGCGAGACCGTTGCCAGAGGTATCGAGAAGAATCTGTTACGGTTTATGGAAATAGTGACCGATAAACCGCTTGATCAATACACCGTCAAAGACAAGCTCCGTTACCGAGATTGCCTTCAGCGGATGCCGAAGTGTATCAATCGAAAAGAATACCATGGCATGTCAATCGAAGAGATCGTCAAAATGGAACGACCAGCGGAAGAACTGCTCTCCGTCAAAACCGTCAACATGCGGTTGATCGACGCTGCCACTCTGTTCAATTGGGCTGTCGCAAACTCCATAATCACAAGCCATCCATTCAAACGAGCTGTTTTAAAGATTCAAAAAAACAACGACGCTGAACGACCGGCGGTATCTGATGACGATATACGTACCATCATCGAAAAGTTACCGATGAGCAAAGCTGAACCTTCGGCATACTGGATACCGCTCATTGCCTGCTTTACCGGTATGCGCCAGAGCGAGATAGCCCAATTAGACGGTGACGACATCATAAATATGGACGGCACCTGGTGCATTGACGTCAATGACCGTGGCGATAAGCGTTTGAAAAATCCGAACGCCAAACGAATTGTTCCGCTGCATCCGATGCTCATAAAGGCCGGATTGGTTGGATTCTCTCAACCTCGGAACGGTTTGAAATTATTTGAAGATGTGAAGCCATATCTCGGAAAATATGGTCATCAGGTATCGAAAGATTTCGCAAAATTCCTTAGAAGAATTGGTCTCGATAAAGACGGCCAAACATTTCATGGGCTCAGACACTCCGTTATAACCAAGCTCTGGTCAGCCGGTATTCCAGAGGCCCACACGGCAGCAGTTGTCGGCCACCGAAGAGGCGACCGTGAAAGCTATACCCGGTATGCGAAAAAAAATGACCTTCGGCCACTCTTGCAAGCGATTGAAGCCATTGATTATGGAAGCATCAAATTGCGGTCCTGGATTGGAAAATGAAGCGCCACCTTTACCGTTAGCTCAACCGACTAAAATATCTGAAAAAATAAAAAAAATCATAACATGTTACGTCTTCTCGCTATCTTTCATTAACGCCAAGTAACTATAAATTTAAGTTGTAAAGTTATGAAAAACCCAAAACCGAATTTTCGCCGTGTGCTTCTTGACTGCTCCACGTAGTCACTGAGCAAGAAACGGCTTCAAAATCTAGCGCTCCGACACGACTTAAAGGGTTTCTTGGCGGAAATTTTCATAATGTAGGAGCGCGAACAAAAGAGCCGACAGGTTTCGATCTGTCGGCTTTCTTTTTCGATCAGCAACATCAGAATATTCTGAGTGTCAATCTTGCTCGGCAAGCCGTTATTCGGGAGCTTGTCCGGCTCGATGTGCGCCATTTCCATTGGCAACGCTATCATCTCACGGTTTCGACCCGAAACGCAGAGCACGACGAACTGTATTTGAAGCTGTTTTTTAAACGCTGGCGCTCATTTTGTGAAATGCGGCATGTAAAGTTCGTTAGCTACAACCAGGATAACACGGAGCATCTGCATATTGCCATTTGGTCGACAAAAGCCTTTGATCTCAATTTCGCTATTCCATTCAATAATTCAGTCTTGAACTTGCAGCCGGTTGAGGACGGTTGGAAAAGCGGCAGCAATAACAAGTTTTCGCAGTTCTGCTTGAAGCCGCACAATTCAGCCGAGAATTTGTTTTCGTACATTCTTGGAGACGAAAATTTCAATCTCAGTCAGCTCCGTAATTCTGGCCGTCATTATTACGCAGCGTCTCGTGGAATCAACACCGAAGCCTTAAAGCGTGCATACCGCCGATTCTGCACAATCTCTGATTCCGTCAAGAAGTCCTCGGAACAATTAGAAACGGTGCTCTCAAAATTAGAAAATTCAGAAACTCAATCTGAATCCGTGAAATCGTTCATCGCCGAACTTTTCGGTGTTTCCCGCGACGACGCCCGCGGTCGTAGTAATAAATGGATCTTATCCCGATACCGTTCTCCTCAGTTAATCACTCCACATACTCCAACCAGACGTAGCGACTACCTCTTTTTTTCTTATGAATATCAACCTTATTCCAAGCCGGAATTGACCTGGATTATTTCGAACATCTCGACGTTCGGCCCAAGGTTTCAAGCCAGGCTGATTCCAAAGTTGCTTTATGACATGGTCTGTCATTCCTGGGTTGCCGATCCATGCCTGTCGATGCCACCAATACCGCTCGAAGACTTCTTTTCCGATGATTTTCTGTATATCGGCTCGAACATATCGCATTCGCTGCCATCGAATCCGGAGTATGAAAAAATACGGCTGAAACAATTGATGATCTCGAAAACGTAATTCCAGATAGAGATCGCGAACTTGACACCAATTCGAGATCTCGGATTTTGACTACAAATGAACATGAAAAAAAGCGTTCGATGTTGACGGCGTGCGTTGGCTTCGGTACCGATGACCTTTTTTTCATGCCGCTTTGTATCCAAGTCATCGGCCATAATCTGATTTTAGCTCACGGCCATCATTAAAAGCGTCACCGGCTTATCATCGGTGTTAGGCACCGGCTATCATCTGAAGTTGGCCAGCTTTCGAATTTACACGTCTAGATTCATAGAATTTTACGGCTTGAATTATTTGAAAGCCTTCAAAGGCTCTTAATGTTCAAGCCTGATTCAGTCAGCGTGCCATCTTGCCTTGAGCAGCTGGCACCATCTCATCACGCTTTCACATACGAGCTTTTCCGGCTTTCATGACAGCGGCGCTCTGAGTTTCCTACTTTATAATAGGTATATGCCACTATCCAAAAATCCGTTTCTTATGATCAGGGACGATTCTGGACATTCCTGGAATACAAAAAAGGCTCGTTCGGCGTGGTGCGAGAGCCTGTTGTGAGATGGTGACGCGCGCACTGAGCGAGCGCGTCACATTGACTGAACAATAGGCTCCAGCACAAGCGACGATAAGAGCTTTTTTAACTCTACACGTGTAGGTTGAGAATTTCTCATTCGGACGGCGGTTGCTGGCGTACTTTTTTGACACTTGCGGAAGTGTCGATAGTTGAAATTGTTTCTTTAACGACATCTTCAGCTGTTTCTTCACCGAACCACATGCGGTTTCGGTGATATTCTCCGGAAATCAGCAATGTCGTTAATTGCGGGTCGGTGAGTCCAGTTACAATCTTTCTTAGAGCTTGCTCCATTGTTTCCGGTTGCCAGAAGTCCGGATTGCGTCGCGCTTGAAGTTTCAACGCCTCGCTCGATGGCGCAATTCCAGTTCTTGAATAGGCTAAAACCATGTCAGCGGAGATAGTGAGTGGCATTGAATCGCCAAGATATGCTTCGACAAGCTTTCTAGCGAGCGGTTTTTCACGGTCGTGAAGTCGGCGGAGGATATTCTGAGCCATGGTATGGCACATCGCGTTAAGAAATTCTAGAGGCGTTTCATAATTAACAATTACATGCTTGTCCCGGATATTGTTTTCTGCGTCCCTCATTCTTACAACTTTTATCGGCCTTGCTTCTAAAGCATTTTCTGCTGAATAAGCGATGCCTTTCTCATGTGCTTGGCGGTCATCGGTACCTCTCGGTCTCGGTTTTTCGAATCGATCTGAGCAAATATGTGCAATGGTTTCCAGTGATTCTTCCGGGAAGAATTGCGTATGTTTTTGGTGGATGGCGGCTAGAGCATATGATCCCAACTTTTTTTCATGTATTTTGATTAATGCTTGTTCAAGTTGGCGAATGGACACGTCGACTTTTACATGGTACGATTTGACAAACACCCACGAATTTTCGACATTTTGCGGATAAAAATCCGTCATTTTAAAGTCGAATGTTGGAGCGGCAGTTCCGACATCGCCAAAACCTTCATTGAAGTTGAAACTTCTAAATCTCATAGTCTTCTCCCTTTACGTATTACCGGTTCTACGGGCATATTTTTGAGTCGTTCAAGTTCTTGTTTTAATTTATTTATCATTTCATCCTGCTCAGCTCCAAGAGCTGGTTCTTTAGTTTTGCTCTCAGCCGCTTGAGGTTTTGGTGCTTCAGCTTGTTGTTCCCGAATCCTAGTCGCTTCAAGTTTTGCTTCTGCTGACATTTCCAGCGTTTTATTGAGATTTTTGCTGACAAATTCCAGATCAAAATTCGATTTCTTCTGGTGTTTTACTGCTTTGATATCAATACACTTCATTGCTAATTCGTAGGCGTATTCATTCAACTGAGGAGAAATGAAGCGTATTCCTGGAATATCATTGCATTTTACATCTAGCCAAAATTGAGGACTATTCAGACGTTTCAGCATGCCTTGATGAGCATCTATTTCACCGGCCTCGATGGCTTGCTTTTTGGCGATACTTCTGACCATTATTTTCGTGCTGCATGAAATCTGGTTCCTGCACTGATTAATCTGGCGTTTGTATCCGAGTTCATTTGTGAAATTGTTCATCACATCGATTAATTTTTCATGAAATGAATCACGGAAATCTTTGGACATCATTGTGCCACCGTCACCATTGACGCCTAGCATGAGATGAAGATGAGGATATTTGTTTCCGGCTCTATTTTGATGATGGAACACGTAGATTTGCGGCATTTCCGGTGGCAACGCTGCACGTACTCGCTCGATTAGTTCGGTGTGCTCCTCTGAAGTCATGGAATATGGCAGATTGCAAAAGACAATGCCTTTACCGAGAAGCCTCACATTTCGGCTCATGGTTCCAGCTCTTTTCGATTCGATGAAATTATCTCGATAGCCTTCCAAGGCTTCGATGATTTCCTTCCTGGTCGAGCCGATATTGCTTACAAAACTTGGAATCTGGCCATCTTCGACCTGATGCCCTTTCGCGATCAAATATTTGAAATGATCCACAAGCCGGTTGCCATCCGGTTTATTATTCAAGCTCATGACTTGAACCTTATTTTTGGAAATTCCTCGAATAGGCATCTTTATACAAACTCCTAAAATTGAGATAGACACGTGAGAGAGTCATTTTTACGAGTACAAAATCAATTTCCTCCGCTGTTTTGAAGGTCCGATTTGAGAGAAAAAACTCCTAGAGACCCTGAAAGCATCATTGAGAGGCTTTTAAACTAATTAAGGATCGTCTAAGTTCAGATCTGAACTTAGGGTGCAGCTCTTGCGAGCTGCCGATCCTGGGAGATGAGCGCCTTTTCTTGCACGCTTCTCCGTGTTCCGTTCTGAGTTTTACGGGTATCAAAGCCTCTCTCACGTGTCTTATTCCGTTCCGAGGTCATCCAGACGCACATTTTCGATCTCCGGATCGATCTGCTTTTCAATCTGCCTACCATCGGTTGAATCACCTGAATCCGTGAGAAACCATCAATAAAAAAGATCTAGTTTTACAGTTAATTAATTGAAATTTTTATCAAATATTTGCAATATCCACCTGTCCGAAAAACTCACTCGACAGGTGCAAACATGAAAC
>Ga0209639_1002064_pt1 | contig 17044 bp, 13 predicted proteins | sample EPASupsiteHSE605_FD_187268 | JGI IMG/M metagenome (GOLD analysis project Ga0209639, IMG submission 187268) | Bioremediated contaminated groundwater from EPA Superfund site, New Mexico - Sample HSE6-05 (SPAdes) (version 2) | ecosystem: Environmental > Aquatic > Deep subsurface > Groundwater >...
ACCGTGCGTCCTCACTGTTTGTCTGCCGTGTGTCTGTTGTGTGTCTTCCCGTAAGGCGCTTGACTATAATATCAAATGCACTCACGATTGTCAACACCTTTTTAAAATCTTTTTTAATTTTTCCTTTGTTTGTGCAAACCCTGCCGGGTGTTTACAAAATCCGACAAAAAAATAAGCCCTTATTTAAGGCTTATCTTTTCAGCATATAGTTGTACTCCGTCTGTTCCTATTTCCTTTAGTTTTGGAGAGAAGAACAGCCCAGGGGCTCTGCCACTTGGATACAAATCTAAAAGCGGTTTTAATACAAATGCCCGCTCTAAAATTTTAGGATGCGGAAGAGCTAGCTCAAATGTCTCCATTCTTACACTGTCATAAATCAGCAAATCAATATCTATCTTCCTTGGACCATCTTTTATATTGCGTACCCTGCCAAGGCAACTTTCAACACCAAGACATGCACCCAAAAGTGCAGATGGCGAAAGGTTTGTTTCTATCATTATATTTGCATTAAGAAAATCATCTTGTTCTAAATATCCAACAGGTTTTGTTTCATAAACATTTGATGCCTGAACAACCTTTGTGCTAGGAAGACGTGAAATTGCTGTTATTGCCTTTCTCAAATTGTTCATTCTATCTCCCATATTGCTTCCAAGACCCAATACTGCATTATTCAAGAGACTCCCTCCCCCTGATTATGCTTATGGCCGTATAATCAAAATCCGCATTAATTGGTGCGTTTGGCTTTTTGATTGTTACTTCTACAAGATCAATCCTGTCATACTCTTCAAGCAGTGCCATTGCAACACGCTGAGCCGCACGTTCAAGCAAAAAATCCTTTTGAGATGTCATTACCCTTTGTGCTGTTTTAAGAATTTTTGCATAGCTTACTGTGTCATCTATATTATCTGTATCGCAAGCTGTATGTAAATTTGCATGTGCTTCTATATCTAATATAAAAAGCTGACCGTTCTCTTGCTCTTCTGGATTTACCCCATGAAAAGCATAAACCTTCAGCCCTTTTACTATAATCTTATCCATTTATGTTCTCCCTCTATATATTACATCTGACATTTTTGCAGCCTGCACACACTGAGCAACATCATGAACTCGTATGAAATCAGTTTTGCCTGCGATTGCGGCTGTATTTGCTGCGATTGTTCCAAACAGTCTGTTCTGTGCCTGCTGTTCTCCCGTTGCGTTACCTATCACACGCTTTCTAGAAAGAGCTGTAAGAAGAGCAACATCGTCCGACTTAAGCTTTGCTATATCTCTTATCAAATTAAGATTGTCCTCGTCACTTTTTCCAAATCCTATTCCCATGTCAAAACAAAGTTGCTGAACGTCAATACCAAATGCTGATGCACGCTGTTTCATAACCTCAAAGAAATCTTTAACATCTGATATTACACCATTACTATAAGTTGCAGGCTCAAGTGGTGTACCGCCACCTGTGTGCATAACAATCCAACCTGCATTATGCTGTTTTATCACATTTGCCATATCAGCATTGAATTTTCCACTAACATCATTTATTATAGCTGCTCCATTTTTAAGTGCGAACTCTGCCACCTGCGGATAATATGTATCAACCGAAATCGGTACAGTAACATTTTTTACAAGCTCATCCCAAATTGGAGCAAGCCTTGCAATCTCTTCTTTCGCTGAAAGTTCCTTGCTACCAGGGCGAGTTGACTGTGCACCAATATCAATTATATCTGCACCCTCATTTTGCATTTCTATAGCGTGGGCTACAGCTTTTTTTGCATCGTTCCAAAGGCCACCGTCCGAAAATGAGTCAGGAGTAACATTGAGTATACCTATTATATATGTACGCAGTCCTAGCTCAAAGCAGAAATTATTACCTTTCCAAAAAGCCATTTATCCTCTGCCTCCCTGCAACAACGCCATTACCTCTGCCCTTGTTCTTGCATCACTTCTCATTGTACCTCTAAGTGCAGAAGTCTGAGTCTTTGCTCCTGCGGCTCTTGCTCCACGCATTGTCATGCACAAATGCTCTGCGTCAACGATAACCGCAACTCCCTTGGGCTGTAACTCTTCCATAAGAAAATCTGCTATCTGTGCAGTAAGTCTTTCTTGTAGCTGAGGACGCTTTGAAAAATCGCTAACAATTCTTGCAAGCTTTGAAAGCCCTATCACCTTACCCTTAGAAGGAAGGTATGCAATATGTGCCTTGCCTATAAACGGCAAAAGATGATGCTCGCACATTGAATAAAGAGGAATGTCCCTTACCACTACCATTTCGTCGTTTTCAGGTTCGCTGAAAATTTTGAGATGACGGAGTGGGTCATCTTGTAATCCTGAGAAAATATCTGCATACATCTGTGCAACTCTGTGCGGAGTTTCAACAAGACCCTCTCTGTTCGGGTCTTCTCCAATAGCTTCCAAAATCTCTTTTACCGCCGCTTCAATTCGTTGTTTGTCTACCATAGTTTAGCTCTTGTCCTTTCGACTTTATAAATTAAAGAATATTCTAATTATATATTTTTCTGACGTATTGGTGTAGTTAACAGCATTATTCCCTATTTTTCTGGATGATTTGAGATTAGCACGGGAGATAAGCCTGTATATTTCCTGACCCTTAAATAACTTTGACATTGCTGTATTGTATGCTTGCTGATTTTCAAATTTGATTTCTATATTGTTTCCGCCATTAGTCGCTTGTTTTGCTAATTCATCAACTATTTTATTTTTAACATTATTATCATAAGTAGAAAAGAGCAAGCCGTTCATTTTATAATAGCTCGCATCATTATATATGCAACCCGAATAATACCTTTCATCTGATGCCTTATGGGTGCTTATTATTTCGCTTGTTGGAATGTTCATATACATATGACTAGGCGGAATGCTTTTGCTAGATATTCCGCTTATTTGGTGGTCATCCCATGTTGCGTCAAAATTATATTCCTTGCCATCAATTGTAACAATATTCCACATATGACCTTCTACTCCGCCCGAACCGTTAGAAGCGTCACCAATAATAACTCTAGTCTTAACCCCAAGCTTGTTTAGCAAAAATTGTGTGCCTCTTGAATAGCCCTCACAGTTCGCTTGTTTGTTAATTATAGCTCCATATACTGTTAGTCGCATCTCTGAACCAGTGTCATTATACTCGCAATTAGTTATCATATAATCATGCACATAAAGCTCTTTTTCATATTCTGACATACCCGCTGTTGCAGATTTGATTCTCTCAAACTCGCCATTAATCTGAGTCATATATTCATTATAAATGTCCTTTGTCATTGTATATTGCGGAACAAAAAAGTGTATATAACCAGAACTCATAAAAGTGCTGGAGTTACCAAGAAAGAAAAACTCGGGATTATCATAAGAAAGTGCTTCAAAAATATGTTCTATTTCATCTCCGCTAACTTTTGTAATTGCGATTTTCTCTGGAAAATTTAAAATAGCCGCATAAATGCTATGGTATGCCTTTTTTTCATTTGTATTTAATTTGTTATACCAATACATATCGTTCGGCACAGACACCTGCTCAGATGTACTGTAACCTTTAAGTTTTGTATAGATTTTTGTAGCCGTTTCATCAATTGGATAAATCATGTAGAAAACAAGACAAACAAAAGCAATTGCAGAAATCGCCTTAACTATCTTTTTTATAAAACCACTTCCCTATTTTTATTCTTTAAAATCTGATATCTCTGCGCTAACAGACGATTGCCTTTTTTCAGACCCAGCATAGCCTTGAATGTAAGGCGAACTTTTTGTGTAATCAACTATAGATATATCGCTGTCAACAATATTTATCAACTGGTTAAATAATTCTTCTCCCTCGTCTATGTTTCTTTCGCACACCATTTGGTCAATCATATCGCAAATTATGCGTGCCTGTGCATCAAGGTATTCTCCACCCTGCTTTTCTTGATAACGAATATAGTGCATAAGCTTGTCCCCAGTTAAAGTTTGCTTACCCTTTACAAGGTTAAGTGAGAAGTCTCCACCGTTATATGTTATTTTTTCATCCAGCGTTAAAGAGTAGTTGCCAAGATACCTTGTAGCTTTTTTAAAGTTCTTTTCTCCAACCGCTACATATCTATCAATTTTTACACCTGTGTATTGATTTGCAGCTTGTACAAGTTGTTTTGCTCCACCTGTTTTAAAATTTTCTTCAAGTGTTGCACTAACATTGCCCACTCGTGCTATTGCACTTGTTGGCAAGCAGCAAACCGAAACCTGCATATTATCAAGATCCGCCTTTATAAGTGCCACAAAATACAACTCGTCCTTATTTGTAGAACTGCCTGTAAGCAAAATAGTGGCACTACCCTCCATCTCGACAGGTTTTGTTGTTGTTTCTTCCTCTCCCTGCACCTTTTCGGTTCCTTGTCCAAACACTTTGGACAAATCATAATCATACGACTTTAAAAAGCATAAGATAGACACTGAGCCAAACAATATAATAAATGCAATAAAGCAACCAAAAATAATCTTCTTTTTTCTTGCCTTCTTTTCTTCTTCAGTCATAAACTTTAGTTTTTTCCTGTTTTTATTGGGACCGATTTCCAAAAAGTACACCCCCAAATTATATTTCTATAATAAATTATGTATTAATATTATAAACTATACTTTAACCACAAACAATGACTTATTTTTTGAAAAAACCCAAACTAACTAATAATTTTATTAATAGTATTATATATTAAAATTAAAGTAAAAACAAATTCATAATCAAAACCGCCCCTGAAATCAGGGACGGTTTTGTATTACTCTGTTTTAATCGCTGAAAGTGCACTTATTTTAACTGCTCTGTTTGCTGGTGCATATCCCGAGATAAGTCCAACTAAAATAGAAAATCCTATTCCCAGCAAAGCCAGCCAAAGAGGTATTTGTGATATGTTTGCAGTTCCCATCATGTCACTAATAAACGATGCTGACACTTTATTAATTGCAAACGATATTATGTAACTAATAACAAGACCAATCACACCGCCCATGAGACCTATTCCGCCTGCCTCCATCAAAAACAGCATTCTAATATTTTTAAGTTCACAGCCCAAAACTTTCATAACACCGATTTCACGAGTACGCTCATAGATTGACATGACCATTGTGTTTGTTATGCCGATTGCGGCAACGATAAGAGATATTCCGCCAAGAGCACCAAGAACAAGCTGAATTGTCTTTGATGTGCTTTTTGCCTGGTCAAGCTCTTGCTTAGCACTGTATGTATCAAATCCAAACGACTTTAGTTTTGCTTCAACCGTTTCAACATTTGCAAAATCATCAACCTTAATCTTTGCACTGCTATACGACTTAAAGGTATCTTTTGTGCCGTTTATCTTGGCATATTGCTTTTGCAAGTTTCTGGCAAAATCTATAGAGATAAAAATTCCGTCCATTGTGTTATAGTCTTTTGCCTGATTTGCTTTAAACTGTCCCATTGTTTTAAGCTTGTCTATTTTTCCGCCAGTTTTGGACGTGATCGGGAGTTCAGCTACTTCTGTTCCTCCCGTACCATCCATTGATCCCGTTCCTTCTGTGCCCCTACTTTTAAGTGAAATTCTTATGTTATCCTTTAAAACATTAACGGGAGGTGGCGAGTCATTATCTTCTCCGTAATAAGACCCTTCACCTTCATTATTTGGGTCATAGAAATTATAGCCACTTCTTTCCCCAACAAGTATTGCAGCTTCTCCGTCATTTTTCGTTGGAGTTGTACCTGTCTTTAACTCATAACCCATTTTGCCAAGCTCTTCCAAGTTCATTGCAACAACCGAGCCCATAAATTGATATCTTCCCGATGATATTTTTATCATCTCGCTATCAAATTGCATTATTGGGCTTACACCATCAACATGAGGCAAAGATGAAATGTATTCAATCGCATCATCATCAAGCTTTACTTGCGGTGTGTCGCCTCCTCCTGCCATTTCTCCTTCTCCGCCATGTTCATTATAAAAAACATCAATCATAGTAATGTCAGCCCATTGTGCTATTTGCTCTGAATATGATTTGTCAAGACCCACTCCCAATGAAACCATAAGAACAATAGAGCAAGTGCCAATTACAACACCAATTACAGTTAAGGCAGTTCGTAGCTTTCGGCGAAACAGATTGTGGAAGCACATTGAAAATAAATCTTTAAATTTCATTTTTGGCCCCTCAATTATAATTCATCATTATCAATATTGTTCTTCTTAGCTTTTTTCTTTTTCACTATAACTGTAGTTACTACTGCTATTACAACAATGCCTGCTGCCGAACCTATGTAAACCCACTTTTTGCTCGATGGCTTTTCCTCTGTAACATCAACTGAGGTATCATCAGCTTCTTCAAATGGGTTTTCATAAACCTTAGCGTCTACTGTAAATTCTTTAACATATTCCTTTTTGTTTGAAAGTTTGTCTTCATACTCAACTTTGAGGGTATATTTATTTTCGCCCTCTTTATTTGGAGTGACTAAAAGCTTTGCCCCATCTTCCATTTGTGCTGATGGCTCAACGCTACCGTAAAAAGAATTTGCAAGAACTTTTCCTTCAGCATCAAGAACGCTTATGTAAACATTTTTAAGTGCTGTTGCACCCGTGTTAACCAACGCAAATGTAACATTTTGCTCTTTATCAACATAAACTTCTTTGCCCATGCCTATGTTGTTAACCGAGAACTTATCCTCTTGAGAAAGCGGAACAGCAATTGATAACTCTGATTTACCTTCACTCTTTTTTTGGTTGTCATAATATTCAAAACTAATGCTAATATCAACTGGATATGTGCCACTGTCTTTATTAACTCCTGCAATAAGGCTTACTGACTTTGAAACAGAACCGTTTGCTGGAATTGAATTGATTTCTGATGTGTCAGAACCGTTAGCTATTGTAAATATCTCTCCACCGCTAACCTTAACAATAACGTTCTGCACTGTTATTGATGAGCTGGTGTTTTTAAGTGTATAGCTAAGATTAAACGCTTTTCCACCACTTACTGAATCTTTTCCAAAGTTATATGAATTAATAATGATATTTGGAGAAAGTGCTTCTGGCTTCTCTTTTTTCAGTTCATCCAACTCTTTTTTTAATTGAGCATTTTCTTCTTTAAGTCGTACATTTTCCTCTATAAGTGTTTGCAAATCATCTGTTTCATCTGCTGCATATGCCATTACTGAAAATGAGCATATTGACATAACAAGTGCAAACAGCAAGCATAATATCTTTTTTTTCATTACATTTCCTCCCTAGGTACTATTGATGTGTTAAGTTTATCGCTATCAACATTCCCGTCAATAATATGCACTATTCTATCTGCATAGAGTGCAATGCTCGGGTCATGCGTTACCAGTATTACTGTTTGATTATGTTCTCTTGAAAGCTTTACGATAAGCTCCATAACCTCTTTTGTCGTCTTGCTGTCAAGGTTACCTGTTGGCTCATCCGCAAAGACTATGTTGGGGTTAGAAACAAACGCTCTTGCAATACCAACACGCTGTTGTTGTCCTCCGCTCATTTGCGTTGGCAAGTGGTTGCATCTTTCACCCAGGCTAACATTTTCAAGCATTTCTTTTGCCCTTCTTGTCCGCTCTTTTTTATCAACGCCTCTAAACATTAGTGGCATTGATACATTTTCTGTTGCGGTTGACTGTGCAATCAAATTATATGATTGAAAGACAAAGCCAATATGCTTTTGCCTGAATTTTGCAAGCTGTGTTTCGTTCATTTTAACAATATCATACTTACCGATTTTAACCTGTCCGCTTGATGGCTTTTCCAGCCCTGCAATCATATTAAGCAAAGTGGATTTACCAGAACCAGATGTTCCAAGAACACAACAAATCTCGCCTCTGCCAATGCTTAAATTGATTTTATCAAGTGCTACAACTTTTTCGTTGCCCACAGTATAAACCTTTCGCAGATTATCAATTTTTATTAACTCATCCATGCCTCTTCCCCTTTCCCAAAATGTGCTACAGCATATATCACACTCTGCATTTTATTGCTAATACAGCTTAAAGTCAATAAAATGCCAAATAATGTAATAATTTCTTAATTAATGTAAGCGTTTTGTAATTTATCAATAGAAAAAAGCATTCTGTAAAAAGGCAATAAAATAGCATCCTAGTTTTTAACATAAAAGAAACCCGATACGAATTACACATCGGGCTCCTCTACTAATTAGAATGGATTGATTTTAATAATCCATTAATACAATTTTCTATTTTGTTACATCTACTTTCTATCAACAAAACCTTTTTCGGGCATCCATTCACATTTGCCGACAAGGTCATAATGACAATTACAGCAGTCATCACCATCGCCAAGGGTTTTGGTTCGAACAAAGCCATTGCCCATAAGACTAGAAAATAAATAATCCATTCGGCAGATTCCAGGTAATAATCCATCTGCATCAAAATCGTGAGCCAACTTTTTTAGTCCGCATTCGGTAATGTCAAGCTCGAAACTGTTTTCATCTATCTCCCTAAAAGCTACATTCCAATCATATGGATGACACTCGTTCCTTTTTTGGCGTTCGACCTGTGAAGCAATTTTTTTACGAAAGCCATTTATATATGGCTTTCCCATAGTATGCATCAATGGGTTTGGAACTGTGGTGAGCATCTTTTCGTTCATCACCCAAATGTTTTCGATTGCTTCGTCTTGTGATAAGCCCAATTCCAAAAAGCTTTTATACCAAGCAATATATGATGGTCCGAATTTATAGTTAAATGAAAATATGCTATCACCAATATCGGGAACTCGGGGTAAAATCTCTTCAAACTTCTTCTTTGAATGTTCTTTGAATTGCACCCAAAAGCTATTACCGTATCTTTTAACGACATATTTTTTACTTCGAGCCATTGCAAGGCTATAAATCATCTTTGTCATATTATAAATTACCTCTTAGTGAGCCTTTTTACAAGCTTTACAACATCATACCAAAGAACAGATATTGCAGCAATTCCAACAGCACTGGAGAATTGGCCAAGTGATAAAGATGCAAGCTTCAAAAAGCCGCTAAGTGGTGTGTAAAGAATTACAAGCAGCCCTATAACCGTGAATATGTTAACTGCCCACATTACTTTATCCTTTTCAAGCCGTGCCACAGCTTTATATGCGAAATCATGGTAAGAGCTATTGACTTGAACAAGGAACAGGTTGGAAACCATAATAATTGCAAGACCCATTGAACGAGCAACAGGTGCGTTGTCAGCATTGCCACCAAGCATCATAAAGTATGTTGAAAAAGAAGCGGCAAAAATAACGAGACCTTGTATAATACTCTTTGATAGCATTTGGACACTTAGTATCTTTTCTTTCGGATTGCGAGGTTTGCGTTCCATAATATCTGTTTCAGCAGGCTGACGCTCCAAAACAATAGAACAAGTTGGGTCAATTATCAACTCAAGTAAAACAACATGTAAAGGCAAAAGCAAAAGAGCCGAAGGAGTAATTCCAAGAATAGGCCCTAAAAGCGAAGAGAATGCAATAGGTATATGAATTGTGAAAACATATCCAACCGCCTTCCGGATGTTGTCATAAATTCTTCTGCCGTCCCTTACGGTTTCCACAATAGTTGTAAAATTATCGTCCATCAAAATGAGGTCAGCCGCTTCACGAGAAACTTCGCTGCCTCGTTTGCCCATTGCAATACCAATATTAGCATATTTTAAAGCTGGTGCATCATTAACTCCATCACCAGTCATTGCAACGATTTCGCCGTTTTCCTTGAGTGCCTTAACGATACGCATTTTGTGCTCAGGAACAACACGAGAGAATATGCTAACATCCTTAACCTTTTCTCTAAGTTCCTCATCACTCATTTCATTTAACATATCGCCTGTAATAATATGGTCACTGTGTGGTATACCGATTTTCTTTGCAATTGCAGCAGCTGTAATGCCGTTATCGCCTGTAATCATAACAACACGGATACCTGCCTTGTTACAAACCGCTATATCATCTTTTACACTTTCTCTTGGAGGGTCAACAAGTCCAACGAGTCCAAGAAGAGTTAATGAACAATCAGTTATCTTATCTGGAACATCTGCTTGCGTTTGCGGCTTCATTGTTGCAATCGCAATAACACGAAGGCCTTCTTGAGACATCTCAGTGATTTTATGCTCTGTAATTTCTCTTTGTTCATCCGTTAAATTACAAATTGTTAAAATGCGTTCAGGAGAACCCTTTGCCGCAATGACAATTTCGCCGTTCCTTTTCCAAACATGCCCCATCATTTTAAGTTCGTTTGTAAAGGCGTATTCAGTAACAAGCTCGCCACTAAATAAATGCTCTTTAGAAATACCAAAGCTATCACAATGAGAAAGCATAGCCTGTTCCATTGGATCATAAGCATCTGTTTCACAGCCAAGCCCCATAGTTTCAACTAGCGTATGGTCATCACCATTTAATGCCCACGTGTCTTGAACTGTCATCTGATTCATAGTGATTGTGCCTGTTTTGTCAACGCAAAGAACAGAAACAGCACCAAGAGTTTCAACTGATGGAAGTTTGCGGACAAGCGAATTTTTCTTTGCCAAACGCCAAGCACCCATTGAAAGAAAAACTGTTAAAATAACAGGGAATTCTTCTGGTATCATTGCCATTGCAAGCGTGATTCCAGAAAGGATACTTTCAACAATTCTGTCTTTAAAAATGTGGTCAGGAATATTGAAGTAAGTAAGCACTCCTACAAGAGCGAAAAGCACAGCGGCAATTCCAGCACACAGCTTTACAAGACTACCTGTTTGCTTTTGAAGTGGTGTATCCTCCTCAGGAGCTGAAATCACATTTGCACCAATTTTACCATATTCGGTTTTTTCGCCGATTTTATCTACCAAAACCATTGCAGTACCTTGAGTTACAAGAGTTCCTGCATAGCAGTAATCTTTTCTCCAGTAATCTTCAGTTGGCTCTGCATTTTCGGTGTTCACCTTCCAAACGCCCTCTGCCTCTCCCGTAAGCGAAGATTCATCCACACAAAGGTCATTGCATTTAACAACAACTCCGTCAGCAGGGATTTTAACTCCCTCATAAATCATCATTAAATCGCCAGGCACAAGATTCGCACTTGCAATCTCAATTTCTTTGCCATCACGAATAACCGTAACATGCGGTGCTGATAAATCCTTTAACGCATTAAGAGTTTTGTCAGTTTTCCACTCTTGAACAACATCAATGCTAATAATACCGATAACAAAAACCAGCATTATTGCACCGTCCCTCGGTTCACCGAGGATAAAATAGATAATAGCAGCAACAATTAACAACAAAAACATAGGCTCGCAAATGATATGAAAAACTTTCTTTAAAAAGCTTTCCTTGTTTTGTGGCGTTAGTTCATTTTTGCCGTATTGCTCCTGCAATTCTTTTGCTTCGGCAGATGTTAATCCTGCCATGTTTGGTTTGCTTGTCATAAAAGTTACCTCCGTTTTTAGCCTTTAGGCATTCGTTTGATAGCTCCATGGCACTCCATTCGTTCAAAGTCGTTTGTTCCTTTAGGTATAAAAAAACACACCTATGGAACATACTACTGTCCCACAGATGTGCAAAAGTTGCAATCTGCTGCCACTCCTATGGTGGCCCGGCCCCATGACCTTTTAATTGCAAAAGCTAAAAGGTTCATCGCCTGCTCAGTTTGTACTGTTGATCTCGCATTTCATATTTGAAATGTAATGCAGCGCAAAGAGAATATTTTTAACATATCACAATTAGACGTCAGTGTCAACAGAAAAATTGCTCTAATTAATAGTTGTTTTTTAATATAGTAACTATAAATTAATTTATTATTGTTAAATGTAATATTTTATACTTATTTTTTTTGTATTTATTTACAAGTAAAAATTTATATATTTGACTTGTATATTATTGCGTAAAATGTTATTATTAAAAAGTAAATTTTGTTGGATTTTAGCAATTATTCGGGGGTGTCATTATGCAATATAGAATGGAAGATGTTTTTGATCTTGATTTTTTACAAAAATTTCAAGATAGTTTTTCAAGAGCTGTAGGTATTTCAAGTATTTCAGTTAACAAGGATGGAACTCCAGTAACAACTCCAAGTGATTTTTCAGAGTTTTGCTTTGATTATACAAGGAAGTCTGAACTGGGACTTAAAAATTGTATGGAGTGCGATAGGCTTGGAGGAGAAAAAGCCAATTCTAAAAAATCTCCTGCAATTTATAAATGTCATTGTAATTTAGTTGATTTTGCAGCTCCAATATTGTTTGATGGCGAACAAATTGGTTCAATATTAGGTGGACAAATTTTAACCGAAGAACCTGATATTGACTTTTATACACAAAAGGCCATTGAATATGACATTGATCCGGACGAGTATGTTGCAGCCGTAAAGAAAGCATATGTTTTAGATATGGACAGAGTACGTGCTGCCGCAAATCTTTTATACATAGTTGCTGGCAAAATTTCATCTATGGCACATCAAAAGATTATCATTGATGAACTAATTAAAGAGGTCAGTGATGGAATAAATCAAATTTCACAAACCATGGAAGAAATCACTGCTGCTTCTTCTATTATTAATAAGAACCAAGCTGAGCTGAGCGAATCCATCAATAAAATCGAAAACGAAAGTAAAGAAATCAGAAAAATTGTTAGCATTATTGATGATATTTCTGCTCAAACAAATCTTCTTGGTATTAATGCAACAATTGAGGCTGCAAGATCAGGTGAAGCTGGAAGAGGCTTTAGCGTTGTTGCTCAAGAAATAAGAAATGTTTCTAACACTACAAGGTCTCATGCTGAAGGAATTGATAAAGCTATTAAAAACATTACTAAAAATGTTGCTAACACCGATAAATTAGCAAAAGGATCACTTGACTCACTTGCAGAGCAAACAAAAGCATTTGAAGATGTAACTGCAAGAATGATGCAAATGAAAGAAAAGTCATTAAAATTTTCTTCTAATTCTAGCAAAAAATAATAACTTCATCTTATATAATTTATAAGGGCAACGTTTTATTTTACTATATAAAACGTTGCCTTTATTATGTTATTTTTTTATATGTAACTCAATTTTCGGGTATTAGTTAAAGGGGTTTTGCATCCACGATTTAAAGACTATTTTTATCTTCTACGCACTGCACAACCTGTTCTAATTCACTCCCCAAGAAAAAGGCGTTCACTCCACACGGAGTAAACGCCTTTTTGTATTTAATGAACAGGGAAGATGCCATTTATAGAGCTACTAATTATTCATACTTATATTATAAGACAAACTTTTAAAATTCATGTAAGAGATTTCGTATTTCTTTTCTTCCATATATGTATAGCAACTATTCCGCAACCTGCAACAGCAATAACAAACATTTGAATTCCAAGCGATAATTGGTTACTGTCACCAGTTTTTGGAATAGAACCTTTTACATCTGTAACAATTGCATATACCGAGAAGTGTGTGGTAGTAAATTGTAAATATTTTACACCGTCAATTGTAACTACCGTAGTCGTAAGAGGTGTTACATTACCGTTATCATCAATATATATGATATTCAGGTTAGCGTCTGTTTTGTCAATATACTCTTGAGGTACTGGAATGAGTAGCGTTATAGGTCCTGTGATATCAGAATTGCTGACTTTTCCGGAGCTCAATTTTGAACCAGAATTATCGAGAACCGTTTTGAACATTGAAATATCATAAGACGCGACGATACTCTTGCCAGAACTTTTAAGATCAGATGCGGCTATTGCTATATTTGCATGCTGTTGTGCAGAGGTTGATACAGGGTCAACAACAAGTTTTACTGTAACATTTCCTACATTTTCATCATTAAGTTCAGGTATATTTATTGAATTCTTAAGATCCTCATTTGCAATAACATTTGAGCTAGTATCTTTTGGAATAATAACAATTAGAGAATTGATACTTAAAGTAGTAGCAGCGGATACATTACCGCTTGCATCAACTGTATAAATCTGATACTCTCCAACGCTTAAATTTGTTGTATTAATTGAACACGCTGTATTTGCCGTACAGGATGAAGTTGATTTTTTTGACACTGCATCCAATGCAGCTTTTGTAGTATAATCCGAAGTTGTTTTAGGAACTATATAAATTGTTCCGCTAACATTACTCGTAGCACTTATGTTTCTGCCTAATATAACCGAAGAAGTAGCACTGTAGATTGCAACAGGAACTTTGAACTGAATAATACTTTCGGCAGATACATTATCTGCATTGTCTATTGCTCTAATATGTGCATAATAAGTACCTGGTGTAAGTTTATTTGCAGTTGTAAAATTTAGTGATGTTGTATTAACAGTTGTACCTGGATCATCAGTGCCGGATACTTGACTTACTTTAACCGCATATCCCTTGATTCCTGACTTAACTGTTACACTTGTCGCCCCACTTTCGGTTGTGGGTTTTGAACCATCCAAGTTCATTGTATATAGTTTATAATCATAAGTACTGCCATTATCTGTGGCACCAGGAAAAGCAAATAAAGTTTTTCCGTTTGAATCGACCGATACATTGCTGATACTTCCGCTGACCGCATTTGGTGCCTCCAAATCCTGAGCCGAATGGTCGTCATATGACGTACTTGTTGAAACCTGAGCAAGATAGTAAAGCAGGTTCGCAGTAATTTTCTGCTCATCAATCGTTGCCGAACCATTACTGTGTCCAGTCTGAATCATCGCGACATTGTTCCATGTGGTTAAGTAAAAATTGTTTGTACCTGTATACGTTGTTAATCCATCATTATATGTAGTAACCTCAGAATGTCCTTGTCCTGACCAAGTGTCACTGGCATATTTAAACCATACATCCCCGCATGCAAATTCATAATAAGAATGGGAATTTGGTGTTGTAAGAATATCACCTACATTCCCGAGAGAATACGGGTAGTTCATAAGCAAGCCTTTTTTTGATATCACAACCTGGGTGCTTCCGTAAGTGGTTATAGATGGTGAACCGGTATTTACTTTCATGTTCAGATATTTTTGGGCAAGAGTAATAAAATTAGTATTGGAGCCGGACGCCGTATCGTGTCCTAATACACAGCCACCGCCAGATTCGATGAAAGTTTCAACCGCAGCTTCTGCATAAGCACTCAAATCTTGATTGTTGTTTGAATCATATGCTCCAAAATATAGTACATCATAGTTATTTGCCAACCAAGTAGCATATTGCGTATTAAACGTACTGAGTGCGACCTTTTCAACAGTCATAGTATTGCCTGTGCCGTTTGGGTTATTGCCGTAGGTGTTCATCCAACTCTGCAACCCGTCACCGGCACCAGGATATATATTCAGTACCTTTATATTTGTCTTAAGCGAAATGGTCTGATAATTGGTATCACTATGTACTTTCTTTTCAACCATATATTTACTACCGTTATCCCCCGACCAACTCAGATGTACGAAGTTTCCGTTATTAGTTGCCTGCGTGGCTGTAAACCCGAATGTCACAGCATTGACTATTATCCCGTTGATTACAAAAATCTGTATTATCATAACCATACTAACAATAACACTTAATAACTTAGTTGTCCTTTTCATTTTAAAAACTCCTTATATTGAAAACTCCGTATGAAACATTAACATTTAATATACAATTAAATGTTATATTACGCAGATCTCCTGCAATTTTTACCAATTTGGTTATATTGCAAAAATATTTTTAACTTTTAATAATATAACAATATAATTATACCATGTTTTTTAAAAACCTGCAATCAGAATATGAAAATCAATTTATTAAGTAACATGACCTTTTTGAAGCTAATTACTACAAAAAAAGGCATCCATTCCACACGGAATGAATGCCTTTGGTGGGAGAGGGTGGATTCGAACCACCGAAGTCACTGACGACAGATTTACAGTCTGTTCCCTTTGGCCACTCGGGAACTCTCCCATAGTAAAAAGTCTGCAACAGGTTTGCTATTGCAGACTATGTGGAGCTGGTGGACGGACTTGAACCCCCGACCTGCTGATTACAAATCAGCTGCTCTACCAACTGAGCTACACCAGCACTTGAGTGCTAAAACACTATATCATAAAAAATTTTTATCGTCAAGAGGTTTTTTATATTTTTATGATGTTTTAGCACACTTTTTGAATTTTTTTTACTAAATTTGTTTTTGGCGTTTAAAAAGCTTTAAAACATCCTTAATTTTAGGCGTATTTCCATACATTAAAACGCCAGCTCTGTAAATTACAGCTGCGAGATACCCAATAGCTATTTCGGAAGCAATAAGAATTGCAACTGATATTATAATCTCATAAACAGGTACTGTGCTCATTGATATTCTTGCGAACATTGCCATCGGTGATGTTAGTGGGAAATATGAACACACTATCATCAATGTACTGTCAACATTTCCGCTTGTAATTGAAGATATTATAACCATAAATGCTGCAATAAACAAGAATGTTACAGGCATTGTTAAAGTATTTATATCCTCTGTTCTTGTCGCAAGAGATCCAAGTGCTCCATACATAAATGCATAAATGAAATATCCAAGTACAAAGAACACTACAGCATAAAGCAGTATTTCAAGTGGCATTCCAAAAGCTGATTTTATTATCTCGTTGTTTTTCCAATAATCTTCATTAATTGTATAGAATCCATATGCAGACATTAGCAATATAATAAATTGTAAAAGACCTGCAAGACCTGAGCCAAGCACCTTGCCAAACATCAAATTAACAGGCTTTGCAGAAGTGACAAGCATCTCCATTGCCCTTGAGCTTTTTTCTGATGCAACGCTTTGTGACACAAACTGTCCATAAAGTAAAATCGACATATACAATAACATTATTATTACATATGTATATATAAAACTTTGGGTTTGGTCATTGCCAATTACTACTATTTCATTCTCAACATTTTGTGCCAAAATTTTCTGTGCATCGTTTGGAGACACACCTGCACTAGTAAGTGCAGACATACGATATAGCTGAACAAGAACTTCATTTGCTATGTACGTGGTTGAATCTGATATTTCTTTTGTTTCGGTAATATACTTGTAAGAAAGCGGAGATGTGATAATCAATCCATTGTCATAATCTCCGTCTTTAATTTTTTTAGTAAGCTCTTTTTCGTCCGCATT